>MDSX01030245.1_pt1 | contig 16777 bp, 15 predicted proteins | sample 811141 | NCBI WGS metagenome assembly MDSX01 (sample SAMN05326642, study PRJNA326480) | marine metagenome | isolation source: seawater | place: Atlantic Ocean: South East | collected 2010 | reverse complement strand
TGCGTCAACCGAAAAGTTAAGTAACTGATTATATTGGAAGTTTGGTAGCGGCACAGGGACTTGAACCCCGGACACGCGGATTATGATTCCGCTGCTCTAACCAACTGAGCTACTGAATATACTATATAAAACAGAATTTTATAGAACTTTGTCACACCTCTGTCACACGGAGGTACATAAAGTGGCATCAATTAGAAAAAGAAGCAGCCTTTGGCAAGCGCAAGTGCGCAGCCGCAAACTCGGCTCGACATCAAAGTCATTTCACAAGAGAACAGACGCAATTGCTTGGGCCAGGGTCCAAGAAGCACTGATGCAGACTGGAGAATGGAAACCTAGGGGTAGACAATACTCTACCCTCGACGACCTAGTACAAAATTACCTCAAAAAGGTGACTCCGCACAAAAAAGGCGCAGAGACCGAAACTCGGCGGCTCAAACGTCTGCTTAAAGAAAAGTCATTAATGGCGATAAATTTAGATGAAGCAAAGCCTCATCACTTCGCAGCCTTAAGGGATAAGCGTATTAAAGATGGAAATCGAGCCGCTCAGTACGATCTAGTTTTGCTTCGAGCAGCTTGGAACACGGCTCGCATCGAGTGGGGCTGGGACCTTGGAGATAATCCTTTAACATTGATCCGCTTTCCTAAAAGCAATCCACCGAGAGAGCGCAGGCTCAAACAGGGCGAATATGGAATGTTACGCGCAGCATCAGCTGAAACAAAAGTTTGGTATCTTTGGCCAATGATCGAAATCGCAATTGAAACATCTATGCGACGAGGAGAGATTTTGAGCTTAGAATGGAAGCACATTGACTTTGAGCGAAGTAAAGCCTTGCTGCCCATGACAAAGAACGGTCGATCCCGTTGGGTGGGACTCTCACGTCAAGTGATAGCTCTTTTAGAAAAACTTCCTAAAGAACAGGAACGCGTATTTCCTGTCACCGATGTCGCAGTCAGGCAGGCGTGGGATAGGTTGCGCCGACGCGCAGGGATTACAGATCTGACGTTTCATGATCTGAGACATGAAGCGATTAGTCGCCAATTCGAAAGTGGCCTCAGCATCCCTCAAGTAATGGCAATAAGCGGGCATCAGACAGCGAGTCAGTTGTTTCGATACGTGAATTTGAGTGAAAACGATCCTGTCAATATGTAGATATTTTATTAAATAAATCACTACATGTTGAAATATCTGGGAGTATTACTTAAGCTCACCCATAGTTACCCCGTAACCTAGAGAAGCGGAACTAATTTGGTAACTGGTCAAGAGGTCAGAAATACTACCAGCTCCTTGACAAGAGCACAGACCACCTCTCTTGGCAGAGAGACCACAGTACTAGGCACTATGAGTGGTAAAGGGCGAAGTCTTCAAACGTTAACGCGTTAGGAGACTCAGCATGCCAATCGATCTCCTAACATTCCAAGGAGGTCAAAATGACAAACCCCTTAATTGAAAAAAAAGAAATTCAGCTCGCAAGAGCTTTATCTGACCAGACTATCGCACGCATTAAGATTGCGGCAGCTATTCTTGGCATTACGCCAAAGCATCTACATGAGCTGGCGAAAAGGCCAGACTTTCCTGCCAAAATCAGGATTGGATCAAATGCAGTTGGATGGCGGGTCTCTGATCTTGAAACCTGGACAGATGCACAAATTGTGAAAGGAGAAGAATAATGTCTGTTCCATTTCACTCATATAGCGATGCCACCGCTTATGTAACGATAGTTACATCATCAACAGGTCCGGTGAACAAGAAAATCTATCTTCGAGATGATAAAATCTGCAAGGATCCAAACGCTCAAATATATCAAGGGTTCGCCAAAACTGTTCCCGCAGCAACGTCTGAAGACCTAAGCTCGGTAATTGCTAATCTAAAACAAAATGAAGCGATTGCACTCGGCCAGCTTAAACAACTTGGAAAAAGTTTCCCGCTTACAACAAGAGCAGAAATCGATGCTAGCAGTATCGCGCGTACTAAAGAATTCTTTTATCATTCTAATTTTGTTGGATGGCTTTTGCTTGACGTCGATACTAAAGACTTACCGGTAAACATTATAGATAAATTGGCAGGGCGGTCTGCATTCGATATCTTGCTCAGCGTGATCCCGGAGCTATTACCAACGGAAGCTCTGGTTCGCGCTTCTTCTTCGGCTGGGATCTTGAAACCTGATGGCTCAGCGCAAGAAGCGACGGGCCTCCATATTTTCATCAAGATTGCCGACCAAAGGCAAAGTAAGAGTGTGTTGCAGCTCATTCATGACCGGTGTTGGGAAGCTGGCTATGGGTTCTTCGCGTTGTCAACGGACGGAAAGCTATTGGAACGCTCCCTAGTTGATACCGCAGTTCATGGCCCAGAACGTTTGGTATTTGAAGCAACGCCAACCGTATTACCTCCACTCACTAAGCGACATATTCCAGATGAAGTCTTACGTGGCGGCGTATTGGATAGCCTGCGGGACCCAAATCATGAACAGGTTTTCTACCTGAAAAATGAGGCGCGCAAACTCATCAAGCCGGTGTCACAAAAAGCGAAGCGTCAATACGTCAACGACAAAACCGTAAAAGTTATGGCTAAAACAGGACTATCTAGGACCGAAGCATCCAAAATTGTAAAACAGCGTCTTGAAGGTCGTGAGTTTTCTGAACACGACATCTTGGAGCTGGGTCACAATAATTTCGTGAAAGTCTCTGATTTTTTGGATAACGTATCTGGGTCAGTTGGAATGCCGTGCCCCATCGAAGGAAGTGATTATGGCTCGTCGACTGCTTATTATTATCCGTCAAACAACTACCAACCATATCCAAAGATTATTTCGTTCGCGCATGGCAACGTGACGGAGTTTACCTTTGCGCGTTACAGACACCTTAAAGGGTTAGTTTGGCTTCCTAATCTAAATGAGAAGGGAGACCAAAGATGATTGCCGCAAACAAACAAATTCACTGGGACGCAGACACTGTAGGCAAAAATTTAGCTCGACAACTAAGAGATGACTTTAACATCAGAATATTACCATCGCTGTCACCCAAAGGAAGTTTCTATGGCACCGAGAGTTACCTATATCAAGCTACGGTTGGTGTCGGTAAAACTTACCAAATGGTAAAGTTGATAGGGACGATACTAGACTACAAGCTACGCACTCTGGTCAGAGCGCCAACGACAAAACTAGCAGAAGAAATCGCGCATCAAATAAACGTTAAGTTCCCTGGACAAGCGGGGGTTTGGTATGGGCGAGAACAAGATGATCCCCAAAAACCAGCTCAAAAAATGTGCCCACGTTATGACGCAATAAACGAAGTCTTAGCCCTGGGTGGTCAACCAGAATTAGTCTGCGGGACACGAAACTCAATTTATTGCAGATATCACCCTAAAGCTGAGGGCGAGGCATCATGTGGTTACAAAGCACAATCTCTTAAAGATAAAAATATTGTGGTGGTAGCTGGTGATGCAATGCTCAGCCTCGTCCCCAGAGCTGGGATGAAGCGTAAAGACATATCGCATGGAGGGTCAGATACACCCGGCACAGAAACTAATTATCAGACTGAAAAGTCAGATTTTGATATTGTAATCTTGGATGAAACTAATCCGTTCTCAATGTTAGAGGGGTTTGTTGAACCAAAAATTTTTACTCCCCACAAAACTGGTGATAACCTAGAAATAGAGGATAAGTATGATCGTGAAATCTTAGTACAATTCTCTCAGTTCTTATCCGATCTGATTTTGACGGAAGATACAGAGTATCTTTCGCAATTCGAGTTTCATGAAACGGTGGTGAAAAATAAGCAGGATAAAATCGAATTTTTAGAACACATCCGGGAAACTGCGGTACGATACTTACGCCCCCAATTGGAAAGCATAGAGTACCACAAATTATCTGGCGCAGAAATTCATGAAGAAAATCGTAAAAAATTGCGAACGCGGCAACTTTTGCAAAAGTACATCGATATATGTGAGGCTCAGAAAACTTCTTTTGAAAAATCATGGGGTGAAATTGCTGCCTTGAAAATTGTTGAGCATGATGGCGTGAAACAATTAAATATTAGAAAACGAAAACACATCTCGCACGCTTATTCAGAATTGCCCTGCATAATTCTTGATGCAACTCCGCAACCGGAATTACTAAAATACGTTTACAACAACCTACAGTTCCGCTTCTCGGAAAAGGCTGACGACGGAAAAGCCGTGAAGCGTTTCCAACTTTCCGACAGTACATTTAGCTACAAATCGGTAAGAGAGCCACGCTGGGCCGCAAGGCTTACCCTTCTAGCAGAATTGTTAAGTTCGGCACATGGGGCGACAGGGTTGATTTGTCCAAAAATAGCGCGAGAATTTATTGATGAGAATTTTGTAACTGAAACGTTAACCAATCATTTTGGAGCACTAAGGGGAGATAATTCATATTCTGATATCCCATGCGTTCTCATCGCTTCCCGTCAAGCCCAACCGCCTAAATACGTTGAAGATATGGTACATGTCTTAACGGGTGAAAAACTCTTAAGTGCAGACAAAAAAGATAGACATTATGAATGGTACCAAAAAAAGGATGCCTTTATTATTCATCGGTCTGGGACCATGGGATGGCCAGTGCGAAATGACTATCATCCAGACCCACTTGTCGAAGCAGCGCGGTCCGCAATAACAGATGACAATTTGGAACAAGCATTGGGCCGAACACGAAGTGTACGGCGAGATACCAATCCACTCTTCGAATATATCCTAACAAACGTTGCAACAAATCGTTTCGTAGACGGAGTATTCACTTTAGCCGAACTAAAGGCAGCAACTGGCTGGGTTGGCATATTGTTACACGCTGGAATCTGGATTGGCTCAGGCAAGGGCGCGGCTATTCTGTTCCACATTTTCCATGGGCTTCTCGCTCAAAGGCGGGATTCCTTATATAGATACATTATAGGAGATCCCGCCTTTGAGACGCCTGAACAGGCGGCCAAATGGCGGAAAGATCAACTCAAAGACAATCAATCGATTGCAGAGCTAGTAACTGAAATTGATGAAGCACTTCAAAACCAAGCAGACGGTGTGAATTTATTGCATTCACCCTTTCCCGTTGCAGACTTCAGAGAAGTCAAAGCCAAGATCCGAGGATCACGGTACTTCGCTCAAGTGTACGTCCGTATTAAAAACAACGAGATTCCTGAAGAGGCTCTGCAGCGGATACTTGGTGATGAAATGAGGCACATCGAAGCCAAACCCAAATAGAATTACACCCAACTGAAATCGTTGGGCTAATACTTAAGGACTGCGGGCCAAGAACCGTGGTCCTTAAAAAGGGTACCGTCTTCTGTATTTTAAATGGCTACTATCATTTGTGTTGCAGTAACCCCCACAATTGAGGGTGCAGGACTCACTTGAATTGGTTGCGCCAGTTCTTGTCCAGATGACCGTGGTCCACGAACCAATCCTCCAGCTCAGCCAGTTCTGCTCGCATCTGCCGCCCCTCCTCTGCAAAGCGCCTTGCTTCTGCACGTTTCTCTTTGGTGAACTTACCATGCTTGATTTTAGCCTCTGTGAGACGCGCAAGGCCGTCCTTGGTTCTCGGACCGGTACTCGCGCCTCCATGGAGCTTACAGCGACCCACAGGTAGTCTGGCGGGACGCTGGCATGGCGTACCTCGACGGGTCTTGGCTCCGCACCGTTGACCCTGCCAGTTTGGACCGTAGAGCCATGGTTTGGGGTTGGTTTTCATAGTGCTCAACTATCATCGGTTTGTGGGGTTTTATTATACCCCATATTGGATGGCTTTGCTAGGCATGCATGACTTGGTCCACGGACCGCGGCCCAAACAAAACTAACCAACGCTGATTGGGCTCAGACAACGCCAATAATAGGTCGACAATACGAGGTCCAATGCCCACGGCCCTTGGCTCCATGTCTCAACTTTAGGTATTGGGCTAAAACGGTCATTCATTCAAGTTGCAGCAAAAGGCCGCTTTGAGCCCATACCTCTCAATTGCTAGATCGCAGCTAAAGTCCGCATTTGAGAATGGGAGCTTTTTTCTCTAGCGGTCCCCTAGCTCACTCCAAACCTCAGCTGGGTAGTAGCTTTCGGCGGTGTAACTTCCTGAGAGCGGACGTTATCCAACGACGCGGAGCACACTTCGTCTGAAGACTACATCTATTGTTTTGATATCAAGCAGTCCGCGGCAAAATACTGAGACACGCTTATTCCCGCCAGACTAAATTGCGACCTTTTTCATCGATCCTTTGGGCCAGACTCGAAAACTCGGTCTCAAGAAACTTTTGGAACCTCTTTACCGCCGGACGCGCCACACGATCATTGCGCCATAAGAACCCAAGTTCTCGGGTTGGATGCTCAAGCTTCACGGGCAGCGCTGTGATCGTCTTTGTGTGGGCCTGCATGAAGACGACCGAGTAAGGTAAAACCGTCAAGGACTCTGATCCTGACATGACACTGATAATGGAGGTCAGCGATCCGCCAGTGAAGCTCACTCGAAAATCTTTGATACCGATACTTTCCAACGCATTTTTCAGATCGGCATAAAGCGGGCTACCGGCAGGAGGTGCGATCCAAGAGTATGGTGCAATATCTGACAGTTTGAAGGCTGATTTTCGCGCAAGTGGATGAGATGGCGCACAGGCAATTACATTACGGCCGCGCAGTATCGGCTGGAACGACAAACCTGCTGGTACGCTGTCCGGGCGAACAGGACATATGGCGAGATCAATGTTCCCTTTATTCAACTGTTCGGTCAATTCATCAAGATACCCATAGGTTTGATGAATGGCGACGTCTGGAAAGACCGTCTGAAAGCTGGCGATCATATTTGACACCACGCCATCAATAAAAATCGGCGTACCAGCGATCCGCGCCGTCCCGGCCTTGCCGCCCGAATGCAATTCAGCGGCGTGTTGAGCGGCTATGCTTGCAGCACCAATCACCCGACCTTGCTCTGCGAGTGAATGACACAGCTCAGTTGCGCGCAGCGGGCGCTTTCCTTTTTCGAACAAGCGCGAGCCAAGACGCTGTTCTAGCATTGCAACCGTGCGCGACAGGCTCGGTTGTGATTTGTTTAAAGCGCTCGCGCCCTCTCCCAATCCGCCGGAATCGATGATCGCAGCAAGCATATGGAGGTGATTTGGATCAATTTTCATACCATTGAGTTATATTGATTGTCACTAATTGGATCAATACGTCATTCTTGATGGTCTAGTGTCGTCTCAAGTCAAATCGGGGAGAACACACATTGGCACAGTCAGCTCAAGCTACAGAACCTGCCGTTCGTGTAGTCTTTGGCGCTGGTATCCGCGCGACGATTGCAATGGAGACCGGCCGTCTTGGTGCCTCGAAAGCTTTGGTCCTGGCCACTCCACAGCAGTGTGATGCGGCCCTGGAAATCGCCGAACTTTTGGGGCCAACAGCAGTCGGGGTGTTTTGCAAGGCCGCGATGCACACGCCCGTTGATGTGACGAATGCGGCGATGGAGCATATCTCAGAAGTTGGTGCTGACTGCCTGATCGCGATTGGTGGCGGATCAACCACGGGTCTAGGTAAGGCGATTGCCTATCGCAATGATCTACCACAGATCACCATACCAACAACCTATGCAGGCAGCGAAGCAACTCCGATCCTGGGCCAGACCGAAGACGGCATCAAAACCACGCTGATCGATCCGCGGGTTTTGCCCGAAGTGATCCTTTATGATGCCGAATTGGTAAGGACCTTGCCCGTCGCAATGACCGTGACGTCGGCGTTGAATGCGATGGCACACGCCGCCGAGGCGCTTTATGCGACTGATCGCACCGCCCAAACGACCGAGCTTGCGATCACCGGTCTTCGTGCGTTTGCGGATGGCTTACCTGCGGTCCTTTCGAACCCCAATGATCTGGATGCGCGCGAGGCTACGCAGCGCGGCGCGTGGGCCTGCGGTACTGTCTTGGGCCAGGTCGGTATGGCGTTGCATCACAAGCTTTGTCACACTTTGGGTGGCTCGTTCAATTTGCCACATGCTGAGACGCACGCGATCGTTCTACCGCACGCCATTGCTTACAATGCGCGCGCCGCCGCTACCGAGCTTCAACCGATCTGCGATCTGCTGGGTGGTGAGAATGCGGGAGCATCTCTCTATGAGTTCGCGAAGCGGATGAATGCGCCAACGTCTTTGCGTGCCCTTGGCCTCTCTGAGGGTGACCTCGACCACGCTGCGGACCTTGCCACAACAAAGCCATATCCAAACCCACAGCCGGTAACGCGCGACGACATTCGCGCGCTTCTACAAGCTGCTTGGGCTGGGGACACACCAATCACTTAAAGCGAACGACGTTTGGGAGGACATCATGCTTACACGACGCAAACTACTGAAATCATCCGCCGCAACTGGCCTGACACTGGCTGCGGGCGGTCTTGCTGCCCCTGCACTCGCACAGGGTGCAAAAATCCGCCTTGGCTATGTGAGCCCGCAATCAGGCCCATTAGCCGCATTCTCTGACGCCGACCAGTTTATCATCGACGGGTTCCTGCAATCCGAAGCGGGTGCCAACTTCGAGGTGATCGTCAAGGACAGCCAGTCCAACCCGAACCGCGCCGCCGAGGTCGCCAAAGAGCTGATCATCGACGATGAAATCGACATGATGTTAGTTGCCTCAACACCGGAAACAACGAACCCCGTGGCAACGACATGTGAATCTGAAGAAATCCCCGTAATTTCGACCGTGGCCCCATGGCAGCCGTACTTCATTGGCCAACAAGGCAATCCCGGCGATCCGGGCAGCTGGCGTCCGTTTGATTTCAGCTTCCACTTTTTCTGGGGACTTGAGGATGTGATCTCGACCTTCACATCCATGTGGAACCAGTTGGACACGAACAAATCTGTGGGTGCCATCTTCCCCAATGATGGTGATGGCAATGCTTGGGGGGATCCCAATGTTGGCTTCCCACCTATTTTGGATGCACAAGGGTTCACCCTGACCGACACTGGGCGTTATCAGAACCTGACCGATGATTTCAGCTCACAAATCAATGCGTTCAAGGCGGCAAACTGTGAGATTGTGACAGGTGTTCCGATCCCACCTGATTTCACAACCTTCTGGACACAAGCCAAGCAGCAAGGGTTCAACCCGAAGGCCGCCAGTATCGGCAAAGCGATCCTGTTTCCGCAAGCGGTCGAAGCATTGGGCGATCAGGGCCATAACCTCAGCTCCGAGGTTTGGTGGTCACCGACCCACCCGTTTGCGTCCTCTCTCACGGGCGCGTCTGCGGCTGATCTGGCGGCTGGATATACGTCCGCGACTGGCAAGCAGTGGACCCAGCCGATTGGTTTTGTGCATGCGCTGTTTGAGATGGCCGCTGATGTCATGGGCCGTGTCGAAGACAGCCGCGATCCTGATGAAGTTACCTCTGCCATTGCGGCTACACAGCTTTCGTCAATGGTCGGACGCATCGCCTTTGATGGTGCTGGTCTGCCGCCGTTTGCCGCGGCAAACGTCGCCAAGACGCCGCTCGTTGGTGGTCAGTGGCGCCTGAAAGACGGTGGTGGGTATGATCTGGTGATCGTCGACAACTCCGACCATCCCAACATTCCAACCAGTGGCGCAATGGAAGAAATTTCCTAACCAGCCATGTGCCTCGCGGATTTTGCGGGGCACATCCACACCTTTCTTATGCGCCCACTTCAGCGAGTCAGGGATACCCTTATGTCGATCTTATCGCTCAACTCAGTCTCAAAAAGTTTCGGTGCGCTCACCGTGACAGACGACGCCAGCTTTGATGTGCCACAGGGCCAAGCGCTCGGTATTATTGGGCCCAATGGCGCGGGAAAATCGACGTTGTTCAATTTGATTACGGGCAACATCAAATCTGACAAAGGCACAATCCATTTTGAAGGCCGCGATGTAACGAAGGTGTCTGCAATGGAACGATGCCTTACTGGGATTGGGCGATCGTTTCAGATCCCCCAGCCATTTGAAAAACTGACTGTCTATGAAAACCTGTTGGTTGCCGCGACCCATGGGCGCAACCTATCTGAAGCCGCCGTGCGCGATGATTGCGCCGATGTGCTTGAACGCACCGAACTGATTGGGCGGGCAAATACGCCTGCAGGCCAACTCTCGTTGTTGGAACGGAAGCGGCTTGAACTCTCGCGCGCCATGGCCACCCAACCTAAGCTGCTCCTGCTCGATGAAATCGCAGGTGGGCTGACCGAGGGTGAATGTCAGGCGCTTATCGCCACGATCAAAGACATCCACGCCCAAGGCGTCACAATTATATGGATCGAACATGTCCTGCATGCCCTGACATCAGTCGTCGAGCGCTTGCTCGTTCTGGATTTCGGTAAAGTGATCGGCCTTGGCGACCCCGAGGAAATCATGGGGAGCCGCAAAGTGCAGGAAATTTATCTAGGGATTGAAGTCTGATGGCCCTTTTGCAAACGCAATCCCTCGTTGCCCACTACGGCGATTTTCAGGCCCTGTTCGGTGTCGACATCGAATTGGCCGAGGCCGAAACAATCGCCATTATTGGCGCGAACGGTGCCGGTAAAACAACGCTGATGCGGTCCATCGCAGGGGTGTTGCGCAATGAGGCCGCCGCCATATCCTATGAGAACACACCGATCGGTGCCCTGCCAGCGGATGAGATCATGTCTCAGGGTATTGCGATGGTGCCAGAGGGGCGCAGACTTTTTCCTTCTTTAAGCGTTGAGGAAAATCTCCTGATCGGCACCTACGGCCGCAAAATCAAAGGACACTGGACCCTTGAAACCGTCTATGACCTGTTTCCGATCCTTGGTGAGCGACGTCATAATCCGGGGACCGCTCTATCCGGTGGACAACAGCAAATGGTTGCAATCGGCCGTGCACTGATGAGCAATCCGCGCGTGCTGCTGTGCGACGAAATCAGCCTTGGCCTCGCGCCCGTGGTCATCAAAGACATCTACAAAGCGATCCCTCAGATCAAAGCGGCTGGTGCATCCATGATCGTGGTGGAACAAGACATCGCTCAAGCCATGGCCGTCGCCGACCGTGTCTACTGCATGATGGAAGGTCGGGTCACCTTGTCCGGCACGCCCGAAAATCTAAGCCGTGACGACATTCACAACGCATATTTCGGAGCAGGCCATTGATCTGGATCGACACAATCATTCAAGGCATCCTGCTGGGCGGCCTTTACGCGCTCTTTGCATCCGGCTTGAGCCTTGTCTTTGGGATTATGCGGCTGGTGAACCTTGCCCATGGTGATTTGATCGTGATGGGGGCCTACTTGATCCTTGTTCTGGTGACGTTGCTAGGTATTTCGCCCTTTATCGCCGTTTTTATCGCCATGCCACTAATGTTTGCGCTTGGTTGGATATTGCAACGCTATTTGCTGAACCGAACTCTGGGCGACGACATTCTGCCGCCTTTGTTAGTGACGTTTGGTCTGTCGATTGCCCTACAAAACGTCCTTCTCGAGGGGTTTTCCGCTGACAGTCAGCGTTTGCCAACCAGTGCTTTGACGACCGCGTCTGTAGATGTTGGTCCGATCACCTTAGGTGTCATGCCGCTGCTGACTTTTTCCTCTGCGGTGCTCGTGATCGTGGGGTTGAACCAGCTGTTCTACCGCACTGAACTTGGCCGTGCCTTTCGCGCGACGTCCGATGACGCGACCACTGCAAGCCTCATGGGCATTAAACCCGCCAACATCTTTGCAACTGCGACTGGTATCGCACTGGTCATTGTCACAATCGCGGCACTCTACCTTGGCCTGCGGGCGAACTTTGACCCCAACATTGGCCCCGCACGGCTGATCTACGCCTTTGAGGCCGTGATCATAGGTGGTCTTGGCTCGCTGTGGGGCACATTGATCGGTGGAATCATCATTGGGGTCGCGCAAACCTTGGGCGCTGCGATCAACCCGGAATGGCAAATCCTGTCGGGACATATCGCCTTTCTGATTGTCCTTCTTGTCCGGCCACGTGGCCTCTTTCCGAGAGCGAATGATTAATGGCTTATTCCATCACAACGCAAACCCCCGCTTCACGCATCGCCTCGATCCTTGGTATGATCTTAGTCGTCGTTCTGATCGCCCTGCCGTTCTTTGCTGGACGCGGCACGATTCAAGATATGTTCTTCATTCTGACCATGTTGGTCCTAGCCCAGTTCTGGAACCTGTTGGCGGGGTACGGTGGACTGGTTAGCATTGGTCAGCAGGCCTTTGTCGGGATCGGGGCCTATGCGCTCTTTGGCGCGGTGATCCTTTGGGGGCTTGATCCGGTGCCTGCAATCTTGCTCGCAGGAGTCGCAGCGCTAGTCATCGCAATCCCGACAGCGTTCTTCGCGTTCCGTCTGAATGGCGCTTACTTTGCCATCGGCACATGGGTGATCGCAGAGGTTGTTCGTTTGCTGGTTGCACAATGGAAAACACTCGGCGGCGGTACGGGCACATCACTGCCGCGCGATGCAACCCGTGACATGTGGTTCGTCCAAAGTATTCAGGACTTGTTTGGCGTGCGCGGCGCTGCGGCGCGTGACATCCTCGCATATTGGCTTGCCCTGCTGCTTGCGCTTGCCACCATCGGCGGTATCTATTGGCTACTGCGCACCCGCCGCGGCCTAGCTCTGGCTGCTGTTCGCGACAATACCGAGGCCGCCAAATCCGTCGGTGTCGACGCAGGGCGCATGAAATGGATTGTTTTTCTGACCTCTGCTTTTGGAACAGGCCTGGCTGGTGGTCTAATCTATATGCAAAAGGCGCGGATCAGTCCCGATGCGGCGTTCAGCGTTACGGATTGGACGGCCTATGTGATCTTCATAGTCGTCATTGGTGGCATTGGCACCATCGAGGGGCCAATCATCGGCGTGCTGGTATTCTTTGCACTACAATCCGTGCTCGCAGACTTTGGCAGCTGGTATCTCATGACACTTGGCGTTCTGGCCATCGTCATCATGCTGGTTGCCCCGCGAGGCCTCTGGGGTCTGTTGTCCGAGCGTACGGGCCTTCATCTTTTCCCAATTCGCCGCCGCTTGTCTGGTGGAAAACTCACATCTTCGGAGGAATAAAAATGGCTGATATCACCACAGAAGTTCTTATCATCGGAACTGGTCCCGCAGGATCAACAAGCGGTGCATTGCTGTCGAGTTACGGCGTCGAGAATATCGTCATCAACCGCTATCATTGGCTGGCGAACACGCCACGCGCGCATATCACCAATCAGCGCACGATGGAGGTTCTTCGAGATCTTGGCAAAGAGGTCGAGGATGAAGTCTACCTCAACGCGATGGATCAAAGCCTGATGGGTGAGAATGTGTTTTGCGAAAGCCTTGCGGGTGAGGAAATCGGACGCATGAAGTCATGGGGTACCCACCCGTTGTCCAAAGCCGAACATCTGTTGTCTTCACCCACTCGTATGAACGATCTGCCGCAAACCTTTATGGAGCCGATCCTGTTCAAAACCGCTTGCAAACGAGGCACCCGCGCGCGAATGAGCACAGAATACAAGAGCCATATCCAAGACGCTGACGGCGTAACGACGACCTGCCTTGATCGCATGACCGGCAAGGAAATTACGATCCGGTCTAAATACCTGATCGGGGCCGATGGGGGAAATTCACTGGTGGCCGAAAACGAAGATCTGCCCTTTGAGGGCCAAATGGGCGTCGGCGGGTCTATGAACATCTACTTCCGCGCCGATTTGACCAAGTACGTCGCGCACCGCCCCTCTGTTTTGTATTGGGTCATGCAGCCCGGTGCAAACGTCGGCGGCATCGGCATGGGCTTGATCAGGGCAATCCGCCCTTGGAACGAATGGCTGATTGTCTGGGGCTACGACATCAATGAACCCGCCCCCGTAGTGGACGAAGCAATGGCCACAGATGTGGCCCGCCAATTGGTCGGTGATCCCGAGCTTGAGATCGATCTGATCAGTGCAAACACGTGGACCGTCAACGACAGCTATGCCACGCAGATGTCAAAAGGTCGTGTGTTTATTATGGGCGATGCGGCGCACCGTCACCCACCGTCCAACGGTTTGGGCTCGAATACGTCGATCCAAGATGCCTTCAATCTTTGTTGGAAGGTGTCAGCTGTTGTAAAAGGCGAAGCCGGTGAGGCCCTGCTTGATAGTTATTCGGTTGAACGCGCGCCCGTCGCCAAGCAAATCGTGACCCGCGCGAACCAATCCATCGGCGAGTTTGGCCCGATCTTTGAAGCCCTAGGGATGACGGGCGGTTCGGATATCGCGCAGATCAAAGCAAACATGGACGCCCGCTGCGACACGACCGCCGAGGCCGAAGCACAGCGGGCAGCCCTGAATGCGGCGATCGTTTTCAAGAAATACGAGTTTGACGCACACGGTGTTGAAATGAACCAACGCTATGCATCGGATGCCACCGTTACGGAAGGCCAGATCGAACCGGATTTCGCACTAGACGCTGATCTACATTACCAACCCACAACATGGCCTGGCGCGCGCATTCCGCACGCGTGGCTGTTTGATGACAAGGGCGGCAAACATTCTACGCTCGATTTGGCCGGTGGTGGCGCGTTTACCCTCTTCACAGGGTTGGGCGGCAAGGGCTGGGCCGAGGCCGCACAGAAAGTTGCCAAAGACCTAGGCATCAAGCTTGAGACCCATGTGATTGGCCCACGTCAAGACTATGTCGACCACACAGGCGATTGGGCACGGGCCCGCGAGATTGGAGATGCAGGGTGCATCCTGACGCGACCCGATCAACATGTCTGCTGGCGTAACGATGCGATGGTGGATGATCCAGTCGCAGAACTGACACGCGTCCTCACTTCAATTCTGGCGCGATAGGAGGCCAAAATGGAACAGAACAAACAAGGTTATTTCACCGAAGAAAATTCCGCTGACGTGGTTGTTGCCCAGATCGCTGATACAACCGAGCCAAGGTTGGCCGAAGTGATCGGAGCTATTACTCGGCACCTCCATGCCGCCGTTAAAGAGATCGAGCCAACACAAGAAGAGTGGCTGCAAGCGATCATGTTCCTCACCAAAACGGGACAAATGTCGGATGATTGGCGGCAAGAGTTTATTCTGCTGAGCGATATCTTCGGCGTCTCTATGCTGGTGGATGCAGTCAACAATCGAAAACCAAGTGGTGCGTCCGAATCCACAGTCCTTGGCCCCTTCCACGTACCAGATGTGCCTGAATCGCCAATGGGGTCGAATATCTGTTTGGACGGCAAAGGGCACCCGATGCTGATCAAGGGACGCATCATCAATACCGAAGGGCAGCCTATCGAGGGCACCAAGATCGATGTCTGGCAAACCAATGACGACGGATTCTATGACGTCCAACAAAAGGGTATTCAGCCCGATTTCAACCTGCGGGGCGTATTCCGGACCGGATCCGACGGCAACTATACTTTCTGGGGTGCGAAACCGCGCTATTATCCGATCCCAGATGATGGCCCCGTTGGCAAACTGCTTGGAAGCCTTGGCCGTCACCCTTACCGCCCAGCCCATCTTCACTACATTCTTGAGGCTGAGGGCTATGAAACATTGATCACGCATATCTTTGACCCGGACGATAAATACATCCATTCGGATGCCGTATTTGGAGTGAAAGAGAGCCTTCTGGCAAAATTCGATCTGATAGAAGACCCGGATAGGATCGCAGCGGAAGGCGCAGAAGGGCCGTTTTACGAAGTCGTCCATGACTTTGTTTTGGCTCATGCAACATGACTAGTCCTTGCATCATCTGCGTGGCTATCACAGGCAGTTTGCCACGCAAGGACAACAATCCGGCCGTTCCGATCACTGTTTCCGAGCAGATCGAAAGCACGCATGCCGCTTTTGAGGCTGGGGCGACCATCATGCACGCCCATGTGCGCAATGACGATGGAACACCGTCAAGCGACCCTGAGAAATTCGCGGCTCTCAAAGAGGGTGTTGAAAAACACTGCTCTGGCATGATTACTCAGTTCTCAACTGGCGGACGTTCAGGGGCGGGCAAAACGCGGGGCGGAATGCTGTCCTTGCGACCTGACATGGCGTCTTTCTCAGTCGGATCAACGAACTTTCCAGCACGCGTATACGAAAACCCACCTGACTTGATCGATTGGCTGGCCCAGGAAATGTTGACCTATGGGGTGAAACCCGAGGTCGAGGCATTTGATCTGTCTCATATCCTTGCTGCAGCCGCGATGCATGAGCGTGGTCAGATCAAAGACACGCCTTATGTGCAGTTCGTAATGGGTGTTAAAAACGCGATGCCAGCGGACCGAAACGTGTTTGACTACTATGTTAAAACGGTCAAACGCCTGTTTGGTGAAGATGTCCCTTGGTGCGCGGCGGGGATTGGTGCGCAACAGGAGGTTTTAAACGAATGGTCCGTATCTGCTGGTGGACACGCACGGACTGGACTAGAGGACAATATTCGGCTTGATAAGGACAATTTGGCTCCGTCGAATGCAGCTCTCGTCGCAAAACTAGCTGACATTTGTGCAAAGCATGATCGGCCTGTTGCAACCCCATCGCAGGCACGGGCCATCCTTGGGCTTGAAAGACTAAGCAATTGAGAAAATTGGATCGGTGCTGTTAGCGCTTTGTAGGGCGGGTCTCAAAGCAGGCGCAAGCGAGCAAGGATAGCCAATGTCCGCTTTCATAGTGGTGCTCAGATCGTCTCGAAGTCCCTACGAACGAACGCCTTCCGCACATTCTGATTTTCGCAACTAATGCAAAGCGCACAAGCGGCCCTTCCCATTTATGGCCTCAAAGTCGGGTTTGTCCCGCATAGCAGCCGTTAGTGCTTGGATAGGGCAATGTCTGCTTCTTCAGTTAATGGCAGTAAACAAAAACCCCGTCCAAT
>MDSX01033103.1_pt1 | contig 16779 bp, 15 predicted proteins | sample 811141 | NCBI WGS metagenome assembly MDSX01 (sample SAMN05326642, study PRJNA326480) | marine metagenome | isolation source: seawater | place: Atlantic Ocean: South East | collected 2010 | reverse complement strand
AACCCTTGGCTAAGCCTCCAATCTTTCCCATTGGCTTCAGCATTCCAAATTTCCACATTGCACCTAAACCTAATATAGCTACTGCGAGCGACTGAACTCCGTCCCCAGCCTTTCCAAAGAAATTAACTACTGTGGATGTCACACTCCCAATAACATTTGCTATAACTGATATTACTGGAATTACAGCGGAAAATGCGTCTCCAAATGCCATTATTAATGGTAGAAATGCAGACATCAATTCACCTTTCAGCTTATTCATAGCCGTTCCGAACTTTTCTTGGGAACTAAGTCTCTCAGCAGCCATCATAGCTGACTTATTGTCAAGTAAATCAGCTTCCGACATTGAACCTAAATGCTTTTCAAGAAGTGCTTGTTGTTCTTCTGACAAATTTTTACTCATCTCTCGGACCTTTGCACCCTTTTTCAACTCGTCAACAGACATTCCAATTGATGATGCAAATTTCTTTGCAATAAATTGATTTTTCTTCATTGATTCCGGCAACTTATCAAATTGTGATACTGCCTCCGCGGCTATCTTCGCTGGATCCTCTCCTTTCATGGTCATTTCAAAAACACCTGATAAGTCGGACATCCCACCTGTCATTGCATTTAGTTCTGCCATATCTCCCATGAAGGCTGATGGATCTAACGCCTTCTTCATTATTTCACCAGCTTGGTTAAGGCTCATTCCCATACGGCGAATCTCCACTGCTGATTTAGCTGCCTTTTCAGGCATACCATCGAAATGGGTAGCAATCATTTCGGAAGCTTCTGCCATATCTTTGGTTAGTGTAGCAAATGGTATCCCTGATAATTCAGATGACTTTGCTAACCATGCGGTTAAGTTATCGGCAACCTCTGAATTTGCTCCAGGAGTTTTGAATTGCTGACTGAGTCCGTACACTTCACCAGCTGCCATTCCGTATTGTGATCCTAGATTGGCTGCAAAATTAATGGATTCTTGATTAGCCTTATTACTTAAGTCAAGTAAAACTCCATACTGATCTTGGTGCTTTTTCATCACGGATAGTATATCTTCTTGAGAAGTTACTTGATTATCAAAAGAATTAGTTATGTCCAAGCTCTGCTTATACAAGCCTAGTGCTTGCGTTCGCGACACACCAAGCTCTTTAGATATATTTTTAGCTGAATTTTCGACACTATTCAATGCCATAAATAATCCTGCTACTAAACCGAGTGTGAGTGTTAATGGATTAACCATTTTAACTACATTGCCGACCATTCCTCCGAAATTTTTGCCCAATGCCTTGGACATTGGGATTCCTTTACCCATGTCTGAAACAACACCATTAACTGCAGATTTCCACTCAGTCCCTATATCTCCAACTAGTTGATCAATTCCGAGCAATCCTTGCATTGCTGGGCTAAATATACTATTGAATCCATCTGATAATTTATTAACAAATTGATCACCAGCATTTGATAAAGCCCCTAAAGCGACTTTATGTTTATTCTGCAGATCCAATGATCTCTTTTGCTGGTCAATCACGTCAGCTCTCCCGGCAAAATCCTTTCTGAGATTAGCTTCCTGTATTGCAAAGGCGCTTATTTCAGTTAGTCCTTTTTCCTTTAATATATTATGTAACTCTTTTGCTTGTTTTATCTGTTCCTGTGTCAGTGGTTCGATGCCTGCATATGCAGCGATTAAATTGGATACACTGTCTGGGGAAATGCCTAATGGTATAATATCCCCAAACTGTTTTTGTAGTTGAGCTGATATCTTTTCTGGGACTATAACGTTAGTCCTAATATCCATTTCCTCAGCCGCCGCAGCGTATAAATTGTCGAGTTCAGTTTTTGCTAAGCCTACAGATGAAGCGAAGTCGCCAGTTATACCGTTAATTGTGAAAGTAGAACTGCTTATATCAGATAATGAGTCACGAATGCCCCCGATACCAACGTCTACGTCGTTTACTGGATCACCGTCTATTATCGGATCAATGGCTGCAGCTAAAACTCCTAAATTATCTAGTTCACCTGCTATTTCAGAAACCGATAATTTAGTTAATTGAGTTTCTAATGTAAGTTTATTTTGAAGTTTTAAATTGGATGCCATTTTGGCTGACACTTGTTCCTGTATTCCACTAAGTGCATCCATCGCGTCACCACGATCTTTAACTGATTCAGTTATGTCTTCTTGGACGTCCTTTTGGTCCTCCAGAATGTCTAATATCTCTTTAGACCCTTTCAGCTCATCCTGCATCTTACCCGATCGCAGTTTTAGACTTTTTTTATTTTCTTGATCTATCTCCCGGTGGATCTCCTGCGCCTTCTTCAGTTGGTCATTGTTTAGACCTAAAGTTTTACCGATCTTTGCGAGATTTTTGTCTAAACCTCCATTATTAGCAATTGTATTTAAAATCTTACCGAATTTGGATGCGTCTTTTCCAATGTCAATATAGCCCTTCTTAATCAACTCCAACACGGTTAATGTATCCCGTAATTGTTGTGTGTTGTTCTTTCCTACTTGGGAAATTTGACCAATTGTCGCCTTTAAGTCCTTGTAACCCTTTTTAAAGGTGTTTAAATTCTTTATATCGTCCTTAGATGCCATCTAGTAATTCCCAGTTCTATCTGTTTCCCCACCTGGATGGGTTTTGGAATTTTTTTCTATCACGGCATGCATACGCTTGCGGCTTACGCTTACAATAGTTATCTAAATGTTTATCGAGGCGTTCATATTGCTGACGTAGGGTCTCAAATTCTGCCTTTAACTCATCATCTTCTTTCGGGGCCAATTTAATAGCCTTCTTGATTGCACGTTTAGCAGCTTTAGAGGCTAATGCTCGCACAATTTTTTCTAAAAGTCCTTCTACTAATAACATAATATCTTGTTCATTTGTATTTTAATATAAGTAATACATACCAATAACCTGTTTATTATACAGCCCATTTCATATAAATATCAAAAAAACAGTATTATCTACGTCTTTTTTGAGCTTCTTGTTGCTTGTGTAATACGTCTGATAAGAAACCTAAATTCAATCTACGCAGAGTGATTGGCATATGGTATAGTTCTGTATGTGAAAACCGACCTTCACTCGCATATACAAAATCGAACAGCTCTTTATGCAATGCCATTTTATAACTAGCAGTAATACCGAATAGGCGACTGTCAAATGGTATGGTGATTCGCTGCCTACCCTTCGAAGTCTGGGTAGAGAAGATCCACTCCGACTCTGAAGTCACTACGAAAATTGGCGCCCGTTTCAGGATCCTCTACGTCTATATTTAAATCAATATCTGGTTGTATTTGTGAAATGTATTCCCTCAGTGCTCTTGAATCAATAGCTAACATATTCTGAACGAATCTATTAATTGTTGTCGAATCAGTCTTTCCTTGAACTGAATGGATCATGAATCGTAATCTTGTAGTTAAGTTTTGCTCAACTTTATTAATGCCGGCCTTTTTAATCCCTTTCAAATCAGCATTTATACGTTTCTGATCGCCTACCGTCAACAGCCTAAATTCTATATCAATACCACTTTTAGGTAATGTAAATTTAAAGTTGTTCTCCCCCTTGGTAACGAGTGTCTCGTCAAAATTCTTATGAGGCACTTCACCTAAGTCTACAGTAATTGGAATTTTTCTACCGTCTGATGTACTTACTTCAGTAGCATATTCCTGACCGTATCCGAACATTCTTGCCGCTAATAGTAATGCATTCTTATCACCCACTAATAAATCATTATATTTGACTCCCTTAGTGACAATGATTGATTCACAAACTTTATCGAGTACTACACCACTTGCAATATATGATTGCGTTGATAGTATATCCTCCTCTTTAGCTGTAAGATATTTTACTTCAATTTCCCCTGAAGAAAGTGGACTATCTAATGCATATAATAATCCCTTAGAAGGTAATTTTACTATTTCTGTTGGATAGTCGAACTTTAAAGATGGCTGATTGCCTGTGTCCTGTGTTGCACTTGGTTGTGCTGATGTTGTTATTGCCATAAAACTGTTTCCTATTTTACATATATATATGGCCTATAGGTATATTTTAACATGAAAAGAGCGCCTAATTTTAGTTAGACGCTCCGATCATTTGTACTATTTTTACTTCTCTGAAGAAGTTGCTGCTACTCCAGCTTCCCGTTCTGCGTGTCTATTAGGATCTTTTGTAAATCCGAATATCGTTGTTGCGAAACCTAATATTACTATTAATGCATCCCAAACTCCATCCAATGAATTTATTAAAAAATCTAATATCGGAACGAAATCGTTTAATCCAGCCAATCCTAAAATTGTACCAACCATGGTTAGTAAATGCCTGATTAATGATTTAGTGTTTTCTGTCATGTATATGTGCCCTTTTCTGTGAATAAATTAATTAACTTAATACTGCGTAATCGTATTTCAATGTCAACTCAATCGTTTTCGCTTCTTCGGAACTCCAATCCATGTCTCCCCAATTTGCTGAGCCTATAAAGGCTCCGTAAAGAGTCCATGTTTCAACTGGTAAGCCTTGCGGTGAAAGAGCTTCTAAAGTGATGTCCTTTTTATATCCTGCAGTAAATGCAAAACCGTCTACTCCCGACTCACTATTATGATGTTGCTTAATCCAATCATGACATGCAGCAGCTCCTGATTCTGTTACAGGATCATATAAAGTTACTGTAATGTCTTGCCAGCGTGATTTACCTTTCACTTTGAAATCTGTATTGATGTAATCTATAATGATTTCACCATTATCAAGATTAGGCATTCCGCTCGACTTGCAAATGTGGCTAGGTATTCCATCAATTGATAGTGTATACCTAAATGCTACTTTTGGTTCAAATGGTGTAAATATCATTCTTTATCCTAATTTTTTTTAAATATATTTTCGTCAATAAATATCATCAACGGTTCATTTATCTGCCTAATTAATCATCTATTGGGAACTTCGCTCCTGTTGGGAGGACGAAGAAGTCAACGATAATAAATTCTGCTGTCTTAGCTGGCTTCAAATAAATTGATGCTCTCATTTCGTTTCTGTCAACAACATCAGCTGTATTATTTCTTTCATCAATAACGATTCTGAAATCATATATGCCTTGCTTTCTTCTTGCATCTTCAAACCATGGTCTAGTTATATTAATGAAACGTAATCTAGTTTCTCTCGTGTTTTGTTCGAACACTAAATACTTAGCTGTTTCAGCAATATGTCTTTTAGCAGCAATTAATAGTCTTCTAACATTAATTCTATCCATTGCTGAACGTTTTTTCTGTAATGTCTTCTGACCGAATACTACTAATCCGTGTCTTGGGAAAGTTGCGATTGGATTCACATTCTTAACATATAGATTATCACGATCATTCTGAGTCATGATTCTTTCTGTTTGAACACCGCTATCTAATCCACCTCTATTAAGTCCTGCAGGTGCATACCATTTTTCTGATACTAAATCATTAAATGAATATACTGAAGGTACTATTGCGGATGGTGGTACCCATCTTCCGCCGCCCAAATCCGCATCTGCAATTTGAACCCATGGATAATAGTATCCTGCGTAACTAGAATTTCTAGTGTCTGCTGCTGCTCTAGCTTGGCTTACTGTAGACCCTTTATATGTTGGATCTATAATATAAAATGCATCACCACGATCTTCAACCATGCTAATCGCCCTTGTAATAATCTTAGCGTGATCTTCTAGGTTATCAATCAAACCTGGTGTTAATAGTAAATCAAAATCAAATTGATCTCTATTAGACATTATATCGACTGCATCTTCGTATGCTGTTTTAGCATATCCATCTCCAGCGGCTAAATTAAATCCTTGAGTATTTAAGTTCCAAATATCTTGATTCATCGCCCTTGGATGCGCTACTGTACCGTCGCTACCATCTCCGAATGTTCCTGATAATGGAATTTCTTCTTCCGTGAAAGTTGATCCTGCTTTTGAACCACTAAAACCACCTGGAAGTGATGCTGTTAATGCTTGGTCTCTTAACGCTCCGTCATTTGTTAAGTATTTTAATGTATTTTGATACACTTCAACTCTAACAAAACGAGATCTATTTGGATATGATCCTGACAATTCTAAGTATGGTGCTCCTCCACTATCATATCTTAGTTGGTATGCTTGGTCACCGATTACTTTAGCAATATAATTAGTTGTATTTGGGTCAAGTGATACACCAACGAATTGTTCCATAATAACTCTTCTAAAGTCACTATCATCTCCACGTCTTATATACAAGTCAAATGTACCTCTATCAGTATCTACATTTGCCACTTCCCATCTCATGTTATATCGAGATCCTGACTGAAGTACGTTGCCAGTAGTTTCGTCACCTGGTGCTCCAGATCCTGAATCTGATGCTAATTTCGTTCCACTATTAGTAACATCACCGTCTGATAATGATATTAATTTGAATGACATATCGTTTGAAGTGTATGTCGCAGTTCCTTGGTCTTCTGCCACTCTACCTGCTCGACTAATTACGTTTGAATATGCTGGTCTATATTGTCCTGCTAGTATACGAGTCACTGTACAAACTTCACCCCAACGCAAATACTCTTGTACTGCATAAGATGTTAAATATTTGTACTCCTGTTCTACTGCTCCAGAACCACTAGAGAATACGTCACCGAACCATCTTAGATATTCTGAATAAGTTGAGACTGCGACTGGAACCATTGCTGGTCCTCGTACTGCTGGTCCTATTACTGCTGCTCCTACAGCTGGAATGTCTAACGGCAAGAATGAAAGATCAAATTCTCTTGTATAAACACCTGCACTAAGATAAGTATTTTTAGGCATGTATTTTCCTTATTATTATTTTCATCATGTTATAAATTAATTTTCAATGATAAATATTATTTTTTTAGACCAAACCTGGGTTGTTTATATAAATTTTATCAAAAATTACTAGATGGTCTTCTAGAACCGCCCATCCTTATAATTTTAGGCTTATGATCTACATAAATTTCTTCCTGTTCAACCTCATTACGGAAATCTACACGCTTAACTGTGTGTGCTTTCCTAATTGTAGATTCCTTCATTTCATATTCAGTTTGTAATATACCCGCCACTTCTAGCGGAACTTGACATCTTACAATCCGATCTTCACCAGTACTGTTTATAGTCTCAAAACTATAATCACCAATTGTGGTAGTAAATGTCATAACGTCGCCCCATGGCATTCTGTCTTGAGGTACAAGTTGCTCCACAATTTGATTCATTTGTGTTGTGAGATCTGTCCATATGAATAAATCATACGATACAATCACACGATCTGGAATCACACTTACAAAATAAGTTTTAGACTTCTTAGTATTATATGATTTATTGACCCAGTCTGTTGAATCGTTCTGTTGTTGATCTGGAAACAGTATTATTGATGTGCCTCTATTATCTGTTGGGATGTCTAATGTTGAAAGTCTTGTATCTGGAGACATTGAATTACGCTTCAAAGTTATTATAGGCGTCATAACCTTTCTACTCTTGTCACGTAAATACCCATGGCGTTGTATTTGACTCCAAGTTTCTCCTGCAGCCATTTGTATTGGTACTGGCACTATCCTATTGTTTTCAGTAACTTCAAGTCCCATATTGTTTTTTAAATGCCACAACATTGCATAATCAATATCAAACAATGTTATAGACGGGACTTTAAAATTATCGTTGTCCCTTCTAGTATCCAATGCCCTATTTCGATCAGACGTCATACCTCGTGATCCGTATTCTATAAAATTGTCAGCCATGTGGTTAGTCCTCTAGTTTCTTATAACTATCTACTCCATTGTGCAGCAGGTAGGTTTTTCTTTGCATATGATTTCCATATGCGTTTTATTCTGTTTGAATCCCCAGTCCTTAACCTGTGCTCGTACCCATCCAAAAAGTAATCAATAGTTACATCTATTGGTTGGCGGCGTGTCTTTGCCGCTTTATATAAGCCTCTGACAAATGCTGGGACTTCATGTTTTAGTAAAAAATATCTCCCTAATTTCACAGCAGGATCCTTTAAATCACTGAATGACATTTCTATCGCCTCATAATTCTCTGACGATGGCCTTAACCCATTAGCTTGAGCTACATGTTCCAATTCATGGCGCATTGCCTCTTTCATTGTTGGGACTAAATCCGATAAACTATTAGGTAAATAATTTGGATTTATTACAATTGATAGTTCAATTAAATCATCTTCTGCCATCCCAGCGATATCAAATGCACTTACTGCAGTTTTATCATATTTAATTTGGAATTTTACATCCACATAAATTGGGACTTGGAAATCAACATCATCCAATATCTTGATATTAGCTACATTATTTAACTTGAGTTCAAATTTACCTCGCTTCCTACCCTTCTTGATCATATTAATTAATATCCTACTCGATAAAGTAGTTATCCGATCATACTTGCCTTCTAATATGATTAAATCTGATAAGTTTGTCATCAATATATTATTTAAAAATTATCCCCAATTAAATGATTATAAGAATTTAGGTATACTTGACTGAATATTAATAGGAGATGGAATCTGTCCCGTTCTAGAATCCACAACATGAATTGAATTAGTTCTAGTCAAGTGGCATTCCGCAACTACTGCATGATCGTATCCATGAATAGGCCAATTGTCTTCCACAATCCCAATCATTGTGTTTGGATTACGTCCTCCCCAATAATTTGAATTGCTAATTTGGTCAGTTTCATAGTAACCGTTATCATAAAATATAATATCACCCTCTTCCATTATTAAACCAGCGTCGCGTAAATCAGATTTAAGGAATCCAAATGCAGCTGTCTTGGAATAGTCAATACTATAATCGTCACCTACACTTGATTTTTCATCTAATCGTAATTGACAAAATAATCTAATTGGAGGTTTATATGATCTCTGTTCCGACTCTTCGTATATGTTAGTTTCAGTTGCAACTAGATCTAATTTATACACTCCCACTTCAATACTAATAAAAGAATGTAATAACTCTTTATTAATACCTTTGAGGAATCCAGAATCACGCCTGCTTTGGAACAATGGCATATTATAGTCCCTTTATTATACTAACTAAACTAAATGATGTATTGTTAGATTCGTTAACTGCTGATTCATCAACTCCTAGTGCTTTTATTGCAGATGTATGATCTTTTGAGGAGGCAAACATAAAAGCCTGTCCCTTTTGGTCCCAATCAATTCCAGAATCTCTAAGTGTATTCATAGCATTGTTTAGATCCATTGTATTTGTTATACCAGCATCTCTAAACGAAAGCCTTCTAGCTTCATTAACTACTGATTCATATATATCATCATGTTTGAAGTCAAATCCTAAATCCTCTAACTCTTGATCATCGTATTCTTGAGATAACTTTTGTTGAAAGTCTTTAATGCTTCCAATCCATTCCATTATAACTTCAACACATCCTGGATTATCATCTATAAACTCATTAAAGCCTTGTCTATATCCTAATGCTCCAAATATTTCATCTAAATCTCTAGCAGCATATTCGTTTATCTTCTTTTCATCTAAGTTTCTTGAATCACGTCCGCCATATTCATTAACTATTGATTCATATATAGTACCGTATGCATCCCTAGGATCTGTGAATGATTTAGCTGCCCTCTTTATTTTCTTGATTAATGCCTCAATAGTTTTCATTTCGGCTGGTTTGTAATCATCACCATTTTCATGCTTACCAACAATATAGTCAACTGCATTTTTTAAATTGTACATTGCATTTAACTTAGCAGGTAACCTAAAGAATTTAGCTTCGTTTACTGATTCAATAACACCATCGTTGCCATCCATCGTATCATGGACTGAATTAAGGCTTTTGACTGAATCTGAAATTTTGGAATACATCCAAGCATCTAATGTTTGACCTTGTGACATTCTATCTTTAATCATGTCTGCATAATCAGCAACTCGTTCAAGATCTGTATTTGCCATTTTGTTTAAACCGCCTATAACATCTCCACCTTCATTTACAGGAACGCAATTATTTACTCGCTTACCAGTATTGGAAGATACCTTTGTTTTAGGAGAGCCTACTTTATAACCATCCCAACAAGGACCTGACTTTTCGTCTATCACTTCTTCTACTCGGTCATAAAGACTAGATTTAGAATTCCATTTCCAATCCTTCTTATTGAAATCTTTAAGTCGTTTCGCCTTTTGATATTCAGCAGACGATAAGTGTGCAGATTTAAGATTTATTTTACGGGCTTCGTTTAAAGACGTTTTTTGTAATTCATCTGTTTTGAAAAACTTATTATAGTTGTCAGCTAATGTATGTTTCATAATTTCTTTATTATTTTTTTATATAATATTATTTAAGCATCCACGCCAACATTTTCCATGAGCTCTTCAAAATAATCTTTAAGATCATCAAATTGTTTCATCAGTTCAGTCAAATCTGCATCGAATGGTGAACTAGCATCTAAAGATTCAAATGCCTTAGATGTGTCCGTTAAAAAATCATATGCATTAACCCAAGCCTGTTCATCATCTGTATAAATTTCTCCGAACCCTTCTGACTCAACTTCTTTTGTAAGTTTAGGAATGCCTTGTCCTCTAGTAAATTTGTTATAATTTTCAACTAATATATTTTCTCGTTTCATAGTTTTACTACCTTTTATTATTATAAATATAAGTATACATATTCATACAACCAAATTATTTCACATATATTTTGAGTGGTAATTTAGCCATTGCCGTTGATAATGCATCTGTTTCTGCCTGTTTCCGCTCCAATTGTGCCTGTCTAGAGAATCCTTCAAGAGTCTCGTTCAATTCTGTTATTAATGTCTCTATATCTGTAGCGGCTGATGATATCAAGTCTGCACCATTCAATGTGACTTCGTTATCCATTGTCATTGGGATTGATGAATATTTACTTCTCACGAATCCTAACATCTCCTTTGCAAGAGCTAAACCGTATCTCCTAATCCAATTCTTTCCAATATCATTAATATATGAATAAGTTTTATTATTGTATGGTATATTACTATGATCTGTAATCACTCCGAGACCGCTGCCTTCAGTTGCACTTACAATTGAATCTGAATCCAATGTATATGTAAAGAAAATTTTACTATCGTCCTCAGGTATTGGAAATATCCGTATTCTATTTCCCGCTAAATGGAATCCGTGAGCTGCCTTTCTGATATGTGTATGCATTTCCAATGCTTGCATTCTCATCAAATCATAATGGAGTGGCATTAACGTATATTGCACGCCCATATTGCCCCAACCGAATTGATTTAAAAATTCAGCATTTCCAATTCCAGACATCCCTGATGGATCAATGTATCGTGCCATTGGAGAGGCGTCATTAATGAATATCTGTCGTATTGTAAATGAATCGGTCTGGAAATTTCCTCGCTCCAGATTCACTGTTCCTCCATCCAACTCATAAACTTGTTGATTTGCAACCACATTAATACTTCCCGTATAATGTTTCAACTCTCCACCGATACCAATCTCTGTCGCATAAGCTTCTGACAGCTTGAATACTCCTTGAAGTGTCGGTTCTATATATTGCTCTTCTAATTGTAATGAAGCGGTCGGTAATCCTGACAATGATAATATATTATCTCTTGCTGAAAATGAATTAACATATGAGCTATAATCAGCTACTGATTGCTCATAAGCTGCGTAAAAATTGTCGTCAGTCAATTCGATATCTGTAATTGGATATCCCAATCGTCGTCCTGCCCATATTGCAAATTTATCTATGTCTAGAATGAATTGTGCATCCGTATCAAAATACCCAAACGGTGTACGTCCAGGGAAAAATGATCCTGAGCCAGGCCATATATTAATTACAGGTTCTTGTGCCATTAGTAATACCTTTTAGTATAATTATCAAAATTTACTGTATATCTGTAAACTTTATAGGACTTATATCAAATCATTTGGATATTATGCAAGTTTATTATAAACACTATTATTTGTATGTCGTTTAGGAAGAGGTATTAATAGTATATCAATTTCCCTATCCTCGCTCATGTACCAAGTCTTATTATACGGTCTATAACCAGATGCAGTGACTGTTATGCTATGACCACCGCCATTTACAGCGTCACTTTTATAATCATACAAAAAATTTGGATAATCGCCATACTTGCGGTAGTGTGTTGCTAATATCCATGGGTAGTTAAAGGCATTTATTTGTCCGCTTGAATCAGTCTCGAATGTCCAACTCTCGTAACCATCTATTTGCGCTATAACAACTTTCGCACCTTGTATTGGGGAGTCGGTTATATCAACTACTGTAGGAGTCAATCTGTTGACATATGAAGCTGCATATCCGCTATTGTTGCTATATTTTTCATATGAGGGTGAAGCAAATGAAACGTCCTTGAACATGAGTCGTTCGTCTAGTCCTGTATTGGTTAAACCACGTGACATACGAGTTCCTGGTTGCCAGGTGAATTCACAACCTTCTACCAAAATATTCATTCCAGCTGAAGATTCAAATCCATAAGCGGTATCACTCCCTGAATCAGCAGTAAATGTACTACCAGATACCCAAGTAAATCCATTAGCTTCAATATTTGGAGTACTGGACTGGTTTGAATCATTAACTGAAAATATTGAGTTTGATATCTTAACGCATGACTCGGATAAGCTACGCGGATATTTCATTTTTGTGAAATCGCAATTGTCGAAGAAGGCAACATGCTTTCCGAAAACATCATTATACTGATCAAGGAATCGCCCGTCATAAAGAGGAATGATGCCCTCGCCAGTATTCATATTGCAATTTTTTACATCTATTATACCTGTAGCGTTATTAACTCGGAACATGTTGTTATATCGATATGATGATTTGCCAACATTGACATGATTCCATATCACGCTCCCTGCTTCCGAAACCTGGAACTGGCGGAAACCCCACATTGTTACAGGATAATCACTTGATCCACTCAGTAGCCACTCTCCTTTAAGGAGGGGTGTGTTACAATAATGTGATGCTGACCCGGTTGCGAGTATCAATGTTGAGTTTCCGTATACGTGAAATTTTGACCCGGCATATACCTCAAATCTCGCCCTAGCATTTGAGAGGTTTTCAAATGCCAATGTTTCTGCCACTGAAAAGTCTGTCGGATCTCCAATAGTCAGTTCTGCGTCGGTATAGAGTCTCAGCGTAGCGCCAAAGCTGTGTTTTATCAAATAATAACCTGTTGATGTTTCTTCAATAACTGATGTATCATTAATGTCTGAAGTAATGCTCGCCAAGGTATTTCCAGTACCGTAGACAATTAGTCTAGAATTGTTTCTAATAGCTGTCATAATATTTGATTATATTTACTGTAATTAACGTGTGCATTATAAGCTGGTAGCATCTTGATTGTTAAAGATTTATCACTATCCATAACAACCTTTTGCTCTACTCCGATAAATCCTGATTTAGTTGCAGTAATAGTATGGTAAGTGCTATTACTGTTATCACTTTTATATGTAACGGTAAAATTTGGATAGTTTCCTGTTTTAGTATAATGCGTGCAGAAAAAGCACGGCTGTCCAAATAAATCTAAATACCCATCTTCCTCTGTATCTTGTGTATAAGTTTCATAACCATCTTTTTGAGTCAACGTAATGTTCGCGTCGACCAATGGTTGATTATTCGCGTCTATAACATTTACAGTCAATCTATGGACATATTCGGAAATGTAGTTGGCATATCTTTCATATGTTGGATCTGCAAATTGGGGGTCTATTATCATTAGCCGTCCAGGAGGTGGTGAGGTCTTGTATCTAAAAAGGCCCGAACTATTTGAATTATCGAAATAACAATGTTCAAATAACAAACGTAGTTTTTCAGAGTTATTACGATTTACAATATATTGTATTTGGTTATAATCATTATTAAACCTGACATCTTTGAAATGTTGATAATAATAACTTTGCGGACCAACGTCTTGAGATCCATTATAACCACTATTGATATGATTGGATACAGAACCACTTATCATCTTAAAGGCCAGCAATCCATAAAAATTCGGACCGTAATTTGCATTAGCTACAGTGCAATCAATAAATGTGCATATGTGTCCCCCCCAGTCATGTCGGGTATTACCCATCCAGACTGGATTGGAACGCTGATATTGGTATTGTGATCCAGAGTCTATACCCCAGTGACAATTTCTTGCAGTCCACAAGACATCACTAATAGTAGTTGTAGCTGCATCGAACGTTGCGAAGGGAAGACTCCGTTGAGTTTTTCCGAAATGGGTATGTGTATAACTCCCTGTTGTGCCGTCGTAATAAGACATTTTCCCGTAATTATTCATCCGCACTGGGTAGCCTGCACTGCCAGACAGAATCACTTCGCCACCAGTGTGAATTATATTGCTCCTTGGATATGTATTCGCTTGAACGGTTTCGATAGTCGTTTGACCATACACTTGAAGAGAACCTTGGATCTTAAACCCCGTTCTATTACTAGATGGGTTGTCCATCATCAATGTCTCTGACACTGTAGGGTCTGACGGATCGCCAATGATTAATTCTGCGTTCGGTAGGATTGATATTATCCTGGTTGTATTACCTTTTAGAACATAATAATCTGTTGATGTTTCTTCAATAAATGTTGTGTCATTAATGTCTGAAGTAATACTCGCCAAGGTGTTTCCAGTACCTGTAACGTTTATGTAGTTACCATTCTTAGTTGCTCCCATAAATTTTTGTTATTTCAATTTCCACGGTACTAGTTGAATTGGTGTAAATAAGAAATTCCTCCTGTGGGTTGGCAAATTCAGTATACATGTAATCATGCAGTTTGCTTATAAGCTGTCCATTAAGATCTCGGACATACAAAATAAATTTGCTCTGGTTGTCAATCCCTATGTCAATGACATCAGGCGGGAAACTTATCATCAAATCAGTAGTTTTATCTATATATATCCTTTCAGTTTCTATGTAACGTCCCATCGTATTATCCTAGTTCTATATAACTTATATCTTCCGCTGCTGTTTCACATAACGCATATACACCCTCACTTGAATTCAATTTAAGTTGCTCAAATGGTTGGATAATTATACCATTGGATGTAGTTAGGTTACTACCACCGATATGAATCGGATATCTAGCAGTATTATTAATTATTACTTGTTTTCTACTCGCATGAGCACTAGATGGAATCTGATATGCAGTATCTGCGAGGGTCAGAGTAATTGTTCCATTATTTAATATAGTCATATTACGCTTCTTTCATTTCCATTATATTAAGAGTTGCATTTGCAGTTCCACATACTGCATATAAACCACTGCTGACGTCTAATGATGCATTATAACCAGGCAGTAATAATATCCCATTACTAGTTGTTACTGATGAATTTCCAATATATATGTTTTCAGTGAAGGTATTATATATTATCACGGAATCTCGACTCGCCATTTCACTAGACGGGAGCAAATATGCGGTATTTGCAGTCGTCATAGATACTGTTGTATTTGTAAATGTATCGAATACTGGATTCACAGCCTCACCACCACCACTATCAGCATCTATCCAATCTGTACCTGTTGCTGTAGATGATAGCACTTGTCCGCTAGTTCCTGGCGAATTGGTTGAATCGTAATAAGCACCTGTAACCCTAGCGTTTCCAGTAACGTGGAGTTTTTCTGATGGATTATCAGTTCCAATTCCAATTTTGCCTTGAATAACATTCAAAGTTTCTTGAGCGGATCCTACTAATGATAAATAATTAGTTCCACTAGCATTAGATTTTATCTTAATACCAACGTGACCATCCCAAGCGGAGTTGTTAGATGCTCCACCTTTTATTAAAAATTTATCTTGATTAGCAGAATATAATACAGGCTTAACAGTTATCTCACCTCTTACGTCTAATTCTGTATCTGGACTTGTAGTTCCTATTCCTACATCTCCACCTGATGTGATTCTCATCCTTTCAGCAGCGGTAGTCATAAAAATTATAGGAGCAGCTTCTGTAGCCTTAATATTAAAATTACCTGTTCCTCTATGGTCAAATGAACTAGGTGCGTTAGCTCCAGTATTAGCTCTAATAACCCTAAAACCATAATCCGAATAAGTAGCATCACCAATTAAATCAATATAAGCATAACCATTTCCTGTTCTACCTTGTCCTAAATTTAGTATAGATGATTGTGTAGTGTCAGCTGTAACATTAAGAGTATTATTAATAATATTTACATCACCTGATCCATCAATACGCATGTATTCAGTATCATTCTTACCAAATGTAATTAAATCGCCAGCATTATCATGTGATCCAAATTGCAGATATCCCATTAGAGTAACATCTACCTTTCTCTGTATTCTATGTCCTGCACTTTCCCAATTTGATCCAGCCGCAGTTCTTCTTGTTGTGAAATTTAAAAAGTCAGCGTTTGAAGTCTCGGATTTAAGCGAAAACATATCATTTTCATCTCCTACGGTTGAGCCTAAATTAGTAGATTCATATACTTGTAACCTATGGTTTGGATCAGTTACACCAATACCTACATTTCCACCATTAAAATATGAGTTTCCTTCGGACAATATTTCTACTTTTGAAACATCAAATTTATCCTTAATTCTTAAATATCCATCGCCTACTTTTGTTCCTATTTCAAATATATTGTTGTCAGTACTATATCCACTCTCAATAGTTAAAAATGTCGTATCTGCTACACCTAAGTCATCCATAAATATATGTAGAGGATATTGGGGATTTGCAGTTCCTATACCTACGTTGCCATCAGTATCAATTCTCATTTTTTCAGATGAAGCTATTTCAAATTTCAACTCGCCTGCATCTGTAAGAATACTTGCACTAGTTGATCCACTTT
>MDSX01019591.1_pt1 | contig 16784 bp, 11 predicted proteins | sample 811141 | NCBI WGS metagenome assembly MDSX01 (sample SAMN05326642, study PRJNA326480) | marine metagenome | isolation source: seawater | place: Atlantic Ocean: South East | collected 2010 | reverse complement strand
TGAAACTGAACAGCTCATTGAAAATCCTGAACCAGAAGCACCTGCTGCCGTTGAAGATGTTGAAGAGGTGCCAGTTGATTCTACAGGGTCATGAAAAAAACATCTCTACTCTTTCTGATTTTTCTGATACCGTTTTCATTTTCGCAAGATTTGAAAGTGACGCATATGGAGGGAACGTACGACTTAGATGGTGATGGTCTCAAAGAATTTGCAACTGTTGAATCTGGTTCTATTGGTGGCAAGCAAATTTCAGTTATTCGTTATTATGAGGTAGATGAAGATGGATACCAAGAAATTAGTTGGGAATTTGAAGCCCCAGATGGAGTTTTAGGAAATTTTGTTGATGTAGAGCTCGGCGACCTTGATGGAGATGGATCTCCTGAACTTATAACAGTTTCCAATATAACTGATGGTGAAAATGACGAGCTATTGCAACCTGTTGTATTCTATTACTTTTGGGATGGTTCGCAGTTCAGCGAGGAACCAGGTGGTGTAATAAATCTTTCAGATGGTAAAAGTTTCGTCCGTGCTCAAAACTTTACTCTAATGGATTACGATGGAGACATGGATCAGGAGTTAGCCGTTTCGGTTGGAAGCCCACTCAGGCAAGTGATAATCTTAGGTATTGATGATGCAGGTGATTGGATTGAAATTGAAACACTAAAACCAAACGGGATGCGCTCTGGTGCTGGTTCAATTTCAGTAACAGCGGTTGACTGGAATAGAGATGGTTATGATGACCTAATAACCTCTTCAGTTGAAGGTTCTGTTTTGAAGACACAACCTTTTTATAATACGGGCAACGAACTTCTTGCAGGTAAGGGTGAACAACTAAATTTACCAGGCTTAGATGGACTGATTCCTAAAAGCATATCTGTTTTGGATTGGAATAAAGATGGTTATACAGATGTAATTCTCCCTTTCCAAAACGGTGACCTTATTTCAATGACACTTCTTGGTGATATGATAGACATACAAAAGATGGAGATTGATGGAGGACCTTTGTCGAACATTAGAATTGCAGACTTTAACCAAGACTCCTACGATGACTTGCTTTTAGTGTCTGGCGATATGAATGTGTTATCTGTAGTATATGGAAATATTGGTGGTATGGATGGCCCATCAGAATATTTTACAATTGAAGAAGCTGGTGAAGTCGAGGCACAGGTTTTTACTGCGCTCCCTGTTTCAACTCAAGGAGTATACACGGGGACCGTTGTTGCAGCTGGTTGGGATGGATATGAATCTACATTGTTCATGGTAGAGATTGGTAAAGGACCAGAACCAATTCGACCAGAAGATATTGCAGAAGAAATACCTGATGAAACTGTAGAGGTGTATCCGGATATTGAAGCAGAAGAGATAGCATCTGAGGACGTACCTATTCCATTGGAAACTATGGCTCAACCTCTCCCAGACGGCATACTTCCTCGACACGTATTAACAGTTAACCAAGCATTCGCGTACACACTTCCCGAAGAAGAAAAAAAAGAATTTTATAGCTTTCGATGGTTACAGCCTCCTCCGAGCGGAATGTTCTTTCATTATGATTCTCGTTCAATTAGATGGGTTCCCGATGAAGGTCAGTTGGGCGCATATAAGATTGCATACCATGTAGAGAGAAAGCTTGGTGAAACTGTAACGCCATCAATTGCAAAAGAAGACACGCTATTAACGTATAAAGTTGTACCGGACCTTGAAGGTGATGATGAGCGCTTATGGATTTATGTAAACGATCCACCTATGATTGCTTCGGAACCCCAAGGAACAGAATTTGTTGGAGGAGAATCATTTGTATACAAACCCGTGGTCTTAGATAGGAATATTGATAAAAAGATTAGACTAGAGCTTGAATCCTCACCAGAAGGTATGCGTATTGAAAATAACGAATTTATTGTTTGGGATACTGATTCATCACACATAGATATTTATGATGTGCGCTTGGTTGCTAGTGACGGCTTTGATAGATCAATTCAAAGTTTTAGTCTATTTGCTAGGGCGGGTGTTAAAATTTTATCTATAGCAGATACTGAGGCTGAAGTAGACAAAGGGTACAGGTATAAAATTGATATTTGGCGACCAGACCTAGAACACATCCTGGATTTTTCTTTAATCAAAAATCCTGATGGAATGACAATTGATAAGACAGGTCTAATTAGCTGGACCCCATCTACAACTCAAATTGATTCGCAAACGTTTACCGTAAAAGTAAATCATGGCGTTGCAGTGGACTCTCAAACAGTAACTCTTTATGTAAATCATCCTCCAATAATTCGTTCAGCACCTTTAAAAATGAACGTTATAAACCTAGGAGAGGAGTATCGATTTGCTCTTGATGTTTTCGATCCGAATAAAGACGATGATTTAGTATTTACAGCAAATGAGATGCCAGATGGAATGCGGATGGATCCCTATGAAGGCATGATAGTTTGGGAACCCGAAAGGGAGAACATTGATTTTTCTAAACTTGATCTAACAATAAGCGATGGTCGAATAGAGAGATCAATTATAGCCAAGTTTTATGTCAATGCTCCAATCAATATAGTATCTATTCCACTAATGCAGGGCGAGGTTGGGGAAGAGTATAATCATCAGATCATAACATCCGACATGAATGTAGACGCGCTACTTCCTTATGATGAGGTCATACCACTAAAAACTGCTCAAAACTATAGGATTTACTCTATTCAAATAAGTGATGATGTATATATTGAAAATATTGACAGATACCTGATGGACTGGAATAATTCTGAAGCTGTATACCTTACTGATCAAGCAGAGCTTGATTCGTTGTCAATTGAAGTATCACGGTTAAACTTAAAAAAGTATGTTGATTATATTTTCTATGAGAATGATCGATTAAATATTATTGTTGAATCAATTGATGACAGGACCGTTGCTATTAAAGATATTTTATGGGAATTTTTTCAAGGTAATAAAGGTCGACCTCCAAAGGTAGTTGCCCGAAAAATGAGCCCCATAAAATATACATTACTAGAATTTCCTGATGGAATGGAAATTGATGAATACACTGGGGTGATAAGATGGACTCCCACAATCGATCAAGTAGACAGGCAGACGGTTTCATATATGGTTTCAGATGGGTATACAAAAGATGAGCAATCATATGAAGTATATGTAAATCATCAACCGATCATTATTTCTAGCCCGCCAGTTACTGCTTTAGTTGGAGAAGTTTTTAAATATAACATATTGGTAGAAGACAAAAATAAAGATGCAGATTTGTTATTCACACTAACTAAGGGGCCCCAAGGAATGCAAATGAGCAAAAAAGGTAAAGTTGTGTGGATACCAAAATCGGGTCAAATAAATGAAAGCAAGTTTAGCTATGAAGTGTCAGATGGATATTCAAGTGACAAGCAAGATGGAAAGGTTTTTGTTAATATAAATCCAAACATTATTTCTACGCCACGACCCGTTGCCCTTACCGGACATCAGTATAAATATCGGGTCGTGGCCGAAGATTTGAATAAAGACAGGATAGCTTATAAAGCTGTTAAACTGCCCAAGTATTCTAGCTTTAGTAAAAAAACTGGTATGCTTGATTGGAAACCCAGACCGAATCAACGCGGTCCTAATGATATTATCTTAGTTGCAATGGATGAAAGAGGCGCCATGACGTCACATGAGTTTCAGATTCATGTGTTTGAAGACCCAAGTGCAAGAAGAATGATTAATGCTGGTTGGCCGTTAATGTTGTCATTTGTAGGTGTTATGTTTGCATGGGGAATGGCGCAGATATAAAATATTTAAATTTCTTTAAAAAGTTAAAATAGGATATAACAAGTAGGTGGGGAACTATTTGTATAGTTTAAATATGAAACACACACATAATTTTTTTAAATATAGTTTTCTTCTTTTCCTTTTATCTTTCTCAACCTCAGCGCTAAACGCTCAAAAATACGATAAGCAGGTTGAAAAGCTCGCTCGTAAAATTGAGAATCAAGTGATTGATTGGAGGCACTGGTTCCATGAAAATGCAGAGCTTAGTAATCGTGAATTCAAGACGTCTCAAAAAATTACAGAAATTCTTAAAGACATGGGTTATAATCCTCAAACAAACGTTGCAAAAACTGGCGTTGTTGCGGTTTTAAATGGTAAAAAAAGAGGACCGGTAGTAGCGCTTCGGGCAGATATTGATGGACTACCTATTAAAGAAAGAGTTGATATACCTTGGGCATCAAAAATGACCGGTGTTTACAATGGTGAAACCGTTCCGGTTATGCATGCTTGTGGTCATGATACTCACATAGGGATTCTTTTAGGTGTTGCTAAGATTCTATTAGATATGAAAGATGAAATACCTGGAAAGGTCAAATTTATTTTTCAACCTGCAGAAGAAGGTGCTCCTGATGGTGAAGAAGGTGGAGCAAAATTAATGGTCAAAGAAGGGGTGTTAAGCAAACCAAACGTAGATGCAATCTTTGGTCTTCATATAAAATCTGGATTAGAAGTAGGTCAAATCAATATTAAATCTGAAGGAATTATGGCTGCTGTAAATTCGTTCAGAATTGACATTAAAGGAAAGCAGTCTCATGGTTCCAGGCCTTGGAATAGTGTAGATCCAATTATAACAGCATCACAGATGATTAACAATTTACAAACTATTGTTAGTAGAAATATGGATCTTACTAACGCCCCGGTTGTGGTTACTGTAGGCGCCATTCATGGTGGTGTAAGATCAAATATTATCCCGGAAGATCTTTATATGCTAGGTACTATTAGAACGTTCGATACATCTATGAAAGACCAAGTTCACAAAAGAATTAAAAAAATTGTACAAATGACAGCTGAAGCAAATAGTGCCACTGCTACAATTGATATCAATGAAGGATATCCAGTTACTTACAACGATCCTGAACTATACAGTAAAATGCTTCCAACATTTGAAAGGATAGCCGGGAAGAAAAATGTAAATATTATCAAAGCAGTAACCGGCGCAGAGGATTTTTCTTTTTTTCAGCAAAAGGTCCCGGGTGTTTACTTTTTCATTGGAGGTATACCAAAAGGTTTTGATTCAGAAAAAGTAGCTGATCATCATACACCAGACTTTTACGTTGATGACAGTGGGATGCTACTGGGAATGAAAACTATGACCGCACTTACTCTTGACTATCTACACAAATCAAAGTGACTCTTTGTTTGATTGCTAATACCTATAATAACTAAAAGGATTTTGTGTGGCAATTTTGTGACACGAATTAAAAAACAACATATGAACAAACTATATATTTTTATTCTTATTTTTCAATTTACAGGTGCATTTTCACAAGACATCATTGTAGATAACAGCATACAATATAATGTTACTAACCAATACGCCAAATTTGATAGATATTCTAAGCATGGGGGTTTTAATAATTACAAGTATGAAAACAAAGACCGTATTTCATTGCCTGACAATTTTCCTGCTTTAGGCTCTACTTTTACACTTGAAGCCATGACTTTTACTGCTGATATCAGCATGGGGCAACACCAGAAAGTCATTGGTAGTGAAAATTGGAAAGGAAACTATTCACAAACATCGCCAAACATCACATTTTTAAATAAAAATGAAATATATTATGGTTTTAGCACTAACGGTAATGACAAAATGAGACAAGCGAAAAACGTTAGAAAGCCTAACACGTGGCATCATGTTGCATTTACCTACGATGGTGACAAAGGAAGGCTGTACGTTGATGGTGTTCAAGTAGATAGTACTAACAATCCAACCAAGTGGTCGGGAAAAGTTCCTGACGCTACTCCAATCGGTTTTATAGGTGCTCGTTTCAATGGAAATTTGGATGAGGTAAGAATGTGGAGCGTCGCTAGGACAGAAGCTCAGATTAAAGCCAATATGGATAGTTTGAGTGATATAAACGCGACAGGGCTAGTTGCATATTACACTATGGATACAGATAACAATTTTAAAATAATAGATCGATCTCCAAATAAATACCACGCCAGCATAAATCATGCAGAGATAATGCAAGAATACTCATCAAATTCTTGCTCTGAACCAGATGGATCAGCTAACTGCCCGTTTCCTGATCTACTAAGTGCTCTTAACATTGCACAAGGAGGACAAACAATTCTAATGAAAGAAGGTCGCTACTCAGAACTTGCTTTCGCTGAATACATCAACCATTCTCCCTATACTGAAAAATCTAAAATACGAATTATTGGTGAAAACGATAAAACTCTAATTGATGGAACTATAAATATAAAAGCAACTTGGGAGCCCTATAATTTGAATGGCCATTCAGTTTATAAAGCTGTATTAGATATGGGAGCAATATCCAAAAAGGCTAAGACGTTCATAGATACAATTTATGGTGTTTTTGTAGATGACCGCTATATGATCCCTGCTATGCCAACGAATTTCAAAAACCCAACGGATCCTACTACTGGAAATAAAGATAATCCTGAACTTAACACGGTTTGGTCAAAAAGTTATGGAACGCCATACACTGGTGGATCGACTCAGTTAAATTATAATTACCAAGTTGGTCAAATTGCCAACCTGGATACTTTAGAAGAATGGGCTTTTGAAAAAAACTCTAATACTCTTTACATTTATCCTGGTCAAAAGGTTCCTAATGAGACTAACGTTCGCGTACGAATTCGAACCCATACGCTCAATCTTCACCATTCTGATAATCTTATCTTTGATAATCTGCACTTTTATTCGAGCGCATTTTTCAGTAGACACGGTAGTTATATCACTATAAAAAATTCTAAATTTAGTCACAGCTGGGAAGCGGATCTAAGGCATCGAGAAATGGTATCAAATGGAATTGATTACCGCTATAGAGGCAATATGATGGTAGATGGCAATAACAACGTTGTACGCAATGCCACATTCAGGTACGTTGTAGACGCGTATATTTTCAGCTTCAGAGGAATAAAATACCCTATCTATGAAAATATTCTCGCTGAATACAACGGTTGGTTCGGAAATGCCTATTGGAATTTAAAGGTTGATGACAACTGCTTAAACTGCAAGCAGGATATTAATAACGACGATAATTATTTTTCTGATACGTTTCGCTATGTTACTATGAGACAAAATCGTTCAGGAAACATTGGTCCAGGAAGAAGAACATTAACAGAATATGTGTGGGTAGAGGATCACTATCAAAATACCGATGGTTCAGGTATTGGTCGCTCAACGGGACAAGCTGTGAAATCAACCACACGATACAGTTGGATGTTGAACTCAAACCGGAACGGAATACGTTTTGATGGAAGTTGTGCGGGTCAATATGGACTGGTTCATCATGTAGTCTCCCTTGGAAACAAAAGAGGATATCGCCTTAAGGGAGATAAGCACAATATTTATCACGTAATGGCGTATGATAATTGGGACGCCGACATAGCAATCCGTCCGGATAAATATTGCGGAGACTATGGTACAAGCGAATTTGAACAGCGTGTCGAAAATATGAAAGGGAACTATAATACTAAAATTCTAAACTCGATAGCAGGTAGATCGTTACCTTGCGCATCGTCAGATTGTGGTGATAGGTCTATCACAGAAAATGGTGCAAATGTAAAAAATATAGATCCAGCATTCCTTTTAAACGAATCGGGAATTTGGTATGGCAGACATTTTCCAATAGATAATAGCGAAGGTGACTGGTCTCAATCATTTCCTCAACTTGAGCTTGAGGATCCATGGCTCGACAACAAAGCCAGAAGCCCCGAACAGCTAATGCAAATATTTGGTTCTGACCCATTTGAACTTGATCGAATTCAATCTTACGATTTTAGACCAAAAAAAGGGTCCGTTTTCATAGATGCAGGAAAAGTAATTGAAGGAATCAATGATGGGCAAAGTGAAAAATTCTATCACCCGTCAACATTTGATCAACAAAACAGAAAATATATTGGAAGTGCACCAGACATTGGGCCATATGAATATGGAGATTCTGTTTATTGGATCCCAGGTTATCGCTCTGCTTACCCTTCCATACCGATACCTAAAAATGGAGCAAAAAATGTTTCGCTTGAATACGGTCTTGCTTGGAACTATCCTTGGAAAGAAGATTACAGTGGTATATCAGCTACGGTATCAATAAGCGGTCCAGGTTTGAACGAAACCCAAATATTTCAATATCCTAATAATGTGATGTTTGTAAAGCTTAAGCCGGGTGGAACTTATAATTGGAAAGTGAATGTTGATGGAGTTGCGGGAGAGTCATGGTCTTTCAGAGCCGTGGATAAAATATACCCATTAAATGACAGGTCGATAGATGTTACTGCTCAAGACAGCACATATCTACCACAACAAATTCAGAAATTACTTGTATCTAAAAATAGTTATGCTTTTTTGAAGTTCGATGTGCCTAGCGTTGTTGATACTTCGTATAAGGTTGAGCTTAACCTTACACCAGGGAAAGTTTATTCATTCAAAAATGGTGTTGTATTGTATAAATATAACCATAGAGGATGGGGTGAGGTTTTAGACAAAAAAAATATCGGTCTGGTTGATAAGAGCAATCTCATTGCTATTGATACATTAAAAGTTATTAATGAAAATGAAAAAATATTGGTTGATGTCGCAGCTTACATTGATTCAATAGGAGAGCATTCTTTTGCCTTGGGAGCGGTTTCGGAAGATGATAGTGTTTATTTCTATAGTAGCGAAAAGCTGGTTTTGGATGGTGAGTTTGATGGAAAGGTTGAATTTCACAATTCTGGATACGCAACCATGCGCAGTGTATGGCCCAATATCTCGTTTACCAATAATGCTACACTTGCAATAAATGACGAGGAGGATTTACTCCCAAAGTCATTTGCTCTTCATGATAATTATCCAAACCCCTTCAATCCAAGTACAACTATTCGCTTTGATCTTCCTAAAGCAACCGATGTATCGATACTTGTTTTCAATGTCCTTGGTCAGAAAATCAAAACCATTGAAAGAAACCAAATGAACCCAGGATATCATTCAATTACTTGGAACGCCACCAATGATTATGGATCGCAAGTAAGTGCGGGTATGTATTTTTACCAGTTAAGGACTAGTGATTTTATTAGAACAAAGAAGATGGTTTTATTAAAATAACATAAGTAATAAAACTAAAACTTCGGAGTTTGTGAGCGGTGTATTCAACCAACAATTAAACTCTAGATCGGAATAAAATTTCCTGCATTAATACGAATACTTTGCAGCTTCTATAAAAAGATCTCGAAACGCAGTCACTGTATTATCTATTGGCTCAGAATACCCACCCCCCATTAAGATTAACACTGGATTTTTTCTTTTTCGCGCAAAATCAAAGACTAGCTTATTCCGCTCATTTATACCTTTGGTAGTTAACGATAATTTTCCGTACCTATCAGTGCTTAGAGTATCAACGCCAGCTTGAAAAAATATTATATCACTTTCTACTGGGCGCAGTGCTCCTAAGCTTTCCTTAAGCATGTTTAAATAAGTTCGATCATCGGCACCAGATTCTATCTCAATATCTGTATTGCTTGTTTCTTTCTTAAATGGAAAGTTTTGCTTACAGTGAACAGAGAAAGTGTATACCTTTTCATTTTCTCTTAATATAGATGCTGTACCATCGCCTTGGTGTACATCAAGATCAATAATTAATACTTTACTATAACTAAACTTTTCTATTGCCTTGATAGCGCAAATTGCAAGATCATTAAAAATACAAAAACCTGAACCTCTGTCTCTAAATGCATGGTGTGTTCCACCCGCCATATTTGCTGCTACTGGTGCACCTTTATACAAATCAAATAATGCAGATAGACTCCCTCCAGTTAATAATAAAGTTCGGTCAATTATTTTATTAGACCAGGGTTTGAGGCCAATTTCACGTACTTGTTTTTCTGATAATTCTGACTTTAAAAATGCGTCAACATAATTTTTAGAATGTGCTCTATAAAGATCCTCTACCTTTGCCTGATGTGGAGTTTTAATTGTAATGATGTTAGATAATTCGCTAGTGGCTAGTTCATCTTTAATTAGATCATAACGCTCCTTTGGAAAAGTTGATTTAGAATCAATTCCTTTAGTATATAATGGGTGATAATAAATATTCATAAATACAAAAGTGAAGCCCTAGTTTTTGATAAATCTAATTTAGAAAACTACTTATGTGCTTTTTGCCGTTATCGTCTAATTCAAATTCAATGTTTAAAGTAAATAATTTTATATCTTTCAAGTCTAACGTATCTAACCTTACAAGATCCTTCTCAGTAGTAACAATTATATCGGCTCCACTCTTAACTAGAGCTTTTTTAAAATCTTCGATATCGTTTTGTTTGAATTCATAATGATCGATATAAGATATTTTGTCTACCACATCGATACTGGTATCTCGCAAAGACCTATAAAAACTTTGAGAGTCTGCAATCGCAGAAACAGCAACAGCTTTTGTATTGGGCTTTGGTTTAAAAGTTGTTGAGTTGCTATCTGAAAAGCCATTTATCCTAATTGAACTGTAAAAAATAGGATGGCTTGTTTTCTTTGCAGCGTTTAATATTTTTTTTGATGGTTCGGAGCCATTTGACTTTGTAAAAATAATAATGTCTGCTCTTTTCAAATGCGACATAGGTTCTCTTAACAAACCGTGAGGAATTAACTTATAGTCCGATTTTGGAGCTTGAGTATTTAATAATACAACATCAAGATCTCTTTCTAATGAACGATGTTGAAAAGCATCATCTAGGATAATAATATCTGGTCTAAATTTTTCAACAATATAAGTTGCGCCACGATGTCTGTTTTGATCAACTACCACAGGAACATCTTCTAGTTTTTTAGCAATAAGAGTTGGTTCATCACCAAAATTTCGCCAATCAATGTCTTTCTTTTTTCCATTTGTTACTACTTGAGTTCCAGCAGTTTTTCTTCCATACCCCCTACTTAGAACTGCAACTTTGTAATTGTTGTTTTTGAAAAATTTAGAAAGATATATAACAGCTGGTGTTTTTCCGGTCCCTCCTGCTGTTATATTTCCGATACTTATAACCTTTGCAGGAACTCTTCTTGAAACGAAAAAATTAAAGTTATAAAAAATATTTCTCCAAAAAATTACCCCCCAATAAAAAATAGTTATTGGAAAAAATAAGAATTTAGCACGTGTTTCAGTAATCCTTGACCAAGCCGACATTATCATTTACTCTGTTTTCAAGTTCATCTAGTGAATTCTTTAAGCGTATAGAGCACTCCTCATAAGAATCCTCTTTAGAAAAGATTAAAGGTTCACCAAATAATAAATATGTTTTTCCAAATGGTTTTGATAGATAAAAAGTGTCCCAGTTTTTAAAAGACCAACGCCGTGTTGATTGTCCTGCAACAGGGACTATCACTGCTCCTGTTTTTTGTGCAGCTCTTATGGCACCAGGTTTTGGTATTTTTGCAGGACCCTGAGGTCCGTCTGGTGTTATAGCAAATACATTTTTATTTTTTCTCAGTATTTCGATCATTTCAACATATGCTTTCTTCCCCCCGTCTGTAGATGAACCCCTAATTACATTCCAGCCTAGCTTTGCACCTATTCTTGAGATTATTTCAGCATCTGGGTGGTGATTGCCAGCCAATCCGTAAAAACTCTTTTTTGAAAGCCCCATAAAAACAGTCAATAAGGTATTATGCCATGATGCAATGATTACAGATTTACCTTGATTGATTGCATCTTGATAGAAATGCTCGTTTTCAATTGCCCACTTATTAGTATTGTAAAAAAATCTGAGCAAAATTGGCCCCAATAAACCTCCAAAGAAAACCAGAAGCTTATTTTTTAATCTTTTTTCGTTTTCTGGATTAGCCATTTATATTCTGCTCAGTATGGCATCTGCTGCTCTATCATAAACACCGGGAATTCCTAAGGATCTTCTAACCTGGCTCATGCCGTCTAGCATTTTTTTTCGTTCTGCTGTTTCTTTTAATAATGGTAAAATAGAATCAACGATAGCGCTTTGATTTGCTTTGTATTGCAAAAACTCTGGCACCACCAACCTGCTCCCAATGAGATTAACCATTGATATGAACGGCGCTTTGTTTACTAGGCTAGAAATTAAATAAGACATTGATGACAGCTTGTAACAAACAACCTCCGGGGTATCTAAAATAGCACATTCTAATGAAGCCGTACCCGAAGTTGTTATAGCGGCTTTGGAATACTGCATTGCTCCATATATATCATCGTCCTCAACTATAACATTGCTTGGTACATCAATAAAAACATTGTCTGCTTTTGTTACAATGACTCTTAGATTTTTTATAGTCTCCTCAATTTGATACGCACATTTAAGGTAAAGAGAAAGATGACGGTCAACTTCTTGTTGTCTACTTCCAGGGACTATTGCGAGCAAAGTATCTTTTTCATTTAGGTTGTGTTTTAAATAAAAATCTTTTTTACTCATCTTTGGTTTCAATCCTTCACTAAAAGGATGTCCTACATAATTAGTTGGTATATTTCTTTTTTCAAACCATTCTTGTTCAAATGGAAAAATGCTTAGTGATTGGTCAACATATTCATGAAAATATTTTTTTCTTTTTTCTTTCCATGCCCATAGCTGAGGCATAATAAAATATGATACAGGTATACCGTGCGGCCTACAATTTTTTGCCAACCTTAAATTAAAGCCAGGGTAATCAATTAAGATTATTCTGTCAGGATGAATGTCCTTTATTTTCTCAAGTGACTCGCCCATAACGTTTATCATAAATGGTAAATGTTTAATTACTTCCGTAAACCCCATTATAGCTAAATCATTAACATGGTGCATTATTTCTAGTCCTGAAGACACCATTCTGTCACCTCCGTGACCAACGAAAGATGCTTCTGGATGTTGTTTTTTTATTGAATCAATCAGTTTTGAACCATGCAAATCACCTGATTGTTCTCCAGCAACAATAAAAAATTTTGGTGAATTTTCGTTCATTACTTAGGCGACATTACATCTATTATTAATATAGATAATTAATTCTAATAACAATTAGTGTCAATATAAATGCGACATTTTGTAACGTTCTTTTTTCGGTCCTGATTAACTTAGTAAATGGTAGGGGTGTTCTCTTGTCATCTGTTTTCCATCTTGAAAACCTAGGGATAATTGCTCTTACATTTTTCTTATATGCTAAATAATCTGATCCAAAAAGTTCATCAAGTTTTTCCTCTTCAAGAGAAATTATAAGAGAGTATTGAATTATAAAAAATGCCATTGTTATTAATGCCATTAGTGTAAGATTAGGTGATCCGGCTATTATTACAATACCAAGATACATTAACATATTTCCAACATAAATTGGGTTCCTTACAAAACCATAAGGACCTGCGGTACAAAGCGAAGGTGCTCCAACGCTAGTTGTCCTTGTCTCTCCACCGGCATAGGAAACCGACCACATCCTAATTAATTCACCTAAAAAGAGTATTCCAATTCCTACAAGGACATTCTGATTGTTTTGTTGCGCAAAATATATAATACTTATAGCAATCGGAGCTGGCGTAAAGCTTCTATTTTTAAAAAAGAAATTTCTAATATCCATTTATCTTAAATCCTCAAGTATTTTATCGTGAATTTTAATAGCTACATCTAATGCTTGTTTTGCTGCAAAACCATCAACCATAGGCTTTTCTTTTCCAAGTACTGCTTTTATATAATTTTTGAGCTCTGCTTTTAAAGCGTCGTTATTTTTGACAACAGGCTTTTCATAGAATATTTGTCGGCGTTTACCGTCTGCGTCAACTAATGGAGCAGACATTATGGCATCAGGATCATCTTGGCTGGCGCCCATAGCCTTATACACTTCAGATATCCCTGCGAGAAAATCTATAGTAACATACAAATCCTGCTGAAACATTTTAATTTTTCTAACACGATCTTTAGCCACTCTACTGGATGTGATATTTGCGATTGATCCATTTTCAAACTTTATGCGTGCATTTGCGATATCGACCGAACTTGTCATTATTGATACTCCATTAGCATATATTTCTTTAACTGGTGAATTAATGAATGAAAGAATTAAGTCGATATCGTGTATCATCAAATCTAAAACGACAGGAACGTCAGTTCCACGACTCATAAATGGGGCCATTCTGTGAACCTCGATATATTTAGGATCAATCTCTAAATCCGAAAGCGCTAACAAAGCAGGATTGAATCTCTCTATATGGCCCACCTGGATGATGACATTGTGAGTTTTTGCCAAATCTATTAGATACGCAGCGTCAACGACGCTTGATGTTATTGGTTTTTCAATGAATACGTGTTTGCCTTTTTTAATACAAGCTTCAGCTACATCGCGATGCGTAGATGTTGGTGTAACAATAGATAGAGCTTCAACGCTCTTCAGCAATCTATCCATTGAACTAAAATGTTTAATATTTAACTTTTTAGATATTTCTTCTGCTCTTTGCATATCGGAATCAAATATCCCTACAAGATTTGCGTTTTTTATCTTTGTTAAATGAGACGCATGATGAACACCTAAATGACCAACGCCTATAACACCTATATTTACTTGTTTTGACATGATAGTATAATTTTGAACAAGACAAAGTTACTTACTATTCACCAAAAGTTAACAAGCTTATAAATACTTGCATTTAAATGAGCTTTGAGGCAATTTTATACTTATTAATCCGAGTGTATCAAAAAATTAGAGAATACTGTCATGAATGATAATTCTAAAATATCTGTAGGTCTTTTAATTCCTGCGGTTTCTGTAGTCGCGTTTGTTTCCATGATTTTAAGTGAAAACTATATTGCTGGATTATTTGTAGCAATCAGTGGTTTAATGGTCTGGTTCACATATTCTGCTGTAATGAATACCAAAATGCCAGATGTTACTGGAAACATTGTTATTGTCTTTGGAATTATGCTCTCATTGGCATTTTTTATGAACTACGGATTATTAACATCAATGTTTGGTGGATTCGAAATTAAGCTTGAAGGGGTGGTTGGTTCTGTATTAATACTATTCTTTACTGTGCTAATGGGTGTATTGTTTAACAATGCGAATACTGATCATACTTCTCAAGACATATCTACCCCTCTATCTCCAACAGTTCAACCTAAAATTGTTACGCAGCCAGTTGAATCATCCGATGAAAGTGATAATGAAGATTATGAATACGATTATGATGAATATGATGGTTACGGTGATTACGATAATGTGGAAGACTTAGAAGACTATTACTACGGAGATGAGTACGAAGAAGAATACGAAGACTAAGCTAAAACTATAGACAGTTCGCTTTTAATATCCGATACTATTCCTGAAACCCTTTTATCTTTCTTTTTCCTTTCTTCGATAACTTTACAGGCATGGAGAACAGTTGTATGGTCTCTACCACTAAAATGCATACCAATGCTCGCCAAAGATGTGCCCAAAACATCTCTACAAAGGTAAATAGAAATTTGCCTGGCCTCAACTATTTCTGCTCTTCTGCTTTTGCCCACGATATCAGGTTCACTAATATTAGTTAAGCCAGAAACCTTTCGGATAATCTCTTCGACAGTTATTTCAGATGCAGATATGTGGCCCACTCTTTCTTTGATTACTTTCTTTGCGAGACTATAATCAATTTCTTGATTGGATAATGAAGAGTGAGCAAGAAGGCGTATGATTGTACTTTCAAGATCCCTGATGTTGTTTTTTATATGACTTCCAATAAGCTCAATTATATCATAAGGAAGTTTCAGGCCGTTAATTTCAGCTTTTTCCATAACAATTGCTACCCGTGTTTCGTAATTCGCTGGCTGGATATCAACGGCAAGACCCGAGCTGAAACGCGATAAGAGCCTATCCTGCAAACCCACCATTTCTCCCGGATACCTATCAGCGGTTAAAACTATTTGCTTTCCAGCTTGAAAAAGCTCATTGAATGTATGAAAAAACTGTTCTTGAGTTTGTTCTTTGCCTTGAAAAAACTGAATGTCGTCAATTAATAATACATCAGCATTGCGATATGATTTTGAGAATTCTACAGTTTTATTTTTTTGAATAGATGATATAAAGTCTAGCGTAAATTTTTCACTGGAAGCACAAACTATATTTTTTTTGTGGTCATCATCAATTATTCCATTTCCTATAGCGTGCAATAAATGGGTTTTTCCCATACCTACCCCACCATAAATAACAAGGGGGTTAAAAGATTGGTGTCCTGGTTCTTGTCTCACATTTTTTGCTGCTGCTTTGGCAAATTGATTATGTGATCCTTCAATGAATGAAGAAAATGTATAGTTTTCATTAAGCGATCTTTTGGATTTGTTTAGGGTGTTCTCGTTTTTAATAGTCCCAGAAATTTCTGATTGCTCTTCAACTATAAGCGGGTTTTGAGGTGCGACAGTATATTTGATTACAATACTATCTGGGTGCTCTTTTTTAACGAGTCGTTCGATTGTATCAACATAATGGGATTGAATCCAATCGTAAAAAAACTGATTGGGTAGCTCTAATAACAGCCTTCCGTCATGTAGACCCATTGATTTAATTGGTTCAAACCAAGTTGAATAAGCATGACTGGGTTGACTTTTTTTGAGCTCCCCTTGAACAATTTTCCATATGTCTTTTTTATCTGTCATTTATATTTTATCCACAGGTTTTCCACAGCCTGTATGAAATTAAAATTATATAGTTTTTTGAATGCAATACAATCATCTTTTAATAAAATTGCCAATATTCATGAGAAAAATCGAATATAGTGTTTTAATTGGTCTAAAGTATAAAAATAAGTAATTTCATCGTCTTAATTCGGAGGTAATAATGAAGCGAACATATCAACCAAGCAAAAGAAAGAGAAAGAATA
>MDSX01057929.1_pt1 | contig 16813 bp, 18 predicted proteins | sample 811141 | NCBI WGS metagenome assembly MDSX01 (sample SAMN05326642, study PRJNA326480) | marine metagenome | isolation source: seawater | place: Atlantic Ocean: South East | collected 2010 | reverse complement strand
TTTTATCCAAAAAGAAGTCTATTTCCTTTTTCTTTTCTATATGACCAAAAGAATAAAAACATCATAATAGTTTGTATTAAAACTAAAACAAACATGCATATAAAAAGCACATATATAGGTGTAAATGGCAAATTAATTAATTCAGAATCAAGCTTAAATTTAGATACATCCACTTCTTCTATACTCATGTGAGAAATATTTAGATTAAGTGGAGGAATAGGAGGAAATTCTTCAGTATACATTAAGAATAATTATTGAATAAGCTTTAAATAATAATGGAATATTTAAAGATTTTTATCTAACATTACAAGACATAGATTAAAATTTGAACCGGTCATGTATGCGACCGATCTTTTAGATTTAACATAACTCTTTGCTTGTTCAATATTGAGTTTATGATATTTAACAAGGTAAGCTACAACAAGTGTGACTGAACGCTGCATTCCCGCTTTGCAATGTATCAAAATTTTTCTATTATTTTTCACATGATTATGAATTATTGGAAGTATACGCATAATATTTTGAAAGAGTTCTATATTTGAAATAGTTGTCAGGTTATCATGAACACGCAATCTATGATTATAGGTTTTATTATCATGAAATGGTAGTGTGGCTGTACAGTTAACAATAACATCAAACTTCTCCTTATCAATGATTTTTCTTTCAGAGGCTTTATAGTTACCCAAATAAATATTATTTGTAATTTTATCATAATTATTAACACCCAATGATTCAAGTATGTTTAACCCAAAATTTCTGATATTATCCATTATGTATAATATACATAGGTTTAAATTATTACTTGATATTTATTTATCAAAAATACTACTCTAATTATTGATTATTATATAATTGATTTTATTATCTATAGTTCTACATTTATTTATTATAACAACTTATTTAAATGGACTGTAATTTATAAAACACCTTTTTAAAGGGTATGAGCCATTATATATATTAAACTATTTTTCGAATATTTTTAGTAAAACTTTTTTATAAAACCTATTATATAGTATCAATGATTTATCTTTTACCGGAATATTTATTAATCTTATTGATTAAACAAGAAGGATTTAAACGTAAATATGGTGATTCATATGCTGATTATATTACCAATTCAATTGAACTAAGTGAAATTTTAAATGAACTGATTTATTCTTCGGACTCATACGCAGATGCTCTGCATATTATAAATTATTTTGGTATTACATATACTCATAATTACCTTGAAATCGAAGATAAATCAAATATCGATAACGAGGTTGAAAATATTAAATTATCCGTAAGTAATTAGATGATATAAAGATAAAATATTATAATATTTTATTAGTAGTTATATATGATTACAAAAGGACTTATAGTAATAACTACCCAGGGATTTGGAAATAGACTTAAAATGCTTGCGTCTTCTAAAATACTATGCGATTACCTTAAGCTGACTTTATATGTTTGCTGGGATTCAACACCTGAGTGTAATATAAAATTCGAAAATGTATTTGAGCCCAATGATAGTGTAAATCAAATTAGTCTAGAAGAATTTAAAGACTCCCAATATATATTCTTTGGAAGAGTTCATACTAATTCAATTTTTGACAGTATTATGCAAGTAACCGAAGACAAGGAAAATACATTTGATTATTTGCTATTAGAAGGAGGCCATGAGTTTAAATACAAAGATATTCAAAGATTAAAATTCTTACAAGAAAAACAAGGATTTTATAATAGTTTAGTTTTCAAAAAAAATATTCAAGATAAATTAAATCGTTTTACAAGTGAAGTAGGTAATGAATATATTGCTATTCATTATAGGGATATAAATGAAGAGTTTGATAGTCTTGATATAAAAGCCAACGAAGTTGTTAACTTTGTAGAAAATTCACCACTTCATAAGTTTTTTTCCATAATTGATAAACTTAAAAGTAACTTACCTATTGTAATTGTTTCTAATACAACACGATTTTATAAAGAATATATTAAAAAATACGGGGAAACAAGCAATGTGTTTACAACAGGTGTAGAAATATGTGATCGAAATAAATATGAAGATATGGAATCATCTATGGTTGATTTTAATATATTATGTAATTCAAGTTTAATTATAGGTAATTATTTTTCTTCATTCTCAGATGAAGCTAGTTTTTTTAGACTAGTTCCCAAGATCACACCATTATCAGATAAACTAATTGAAAATATACAAACCACTGTAAATAATTATCATTGCCTTAATTATTCATTTATAGATAATATAGCATCTGTTAATTTCAACGATAAATTATTGATTAAACATTTACAAATTTAATGATAATATTAATTATATTATATTATTATTATGAATAGTTACTATAATAAAAATAATAGTAAATTTAAATCACTATTAGAATCATTGGTATATAATAGATATTTTTACTTATCATTCAATATATTATTTTTAATTTTAGGTAATATAACTAAAAGCTATTCTAAAGTTTTTTTTACAGCTTATTTTCTAATATTCTTTTCATATTTCATACATGTATGGTCTCATAAAATACCTTTATTTAAAAAATTACACCTGGTTCACCATACTAAGAAAATTAATAAATATTTTAGTGCTGAAATTTTAGAATTTCTTCTTAATCTAACAGTAATTGGAGGAGGAGTATTTATACCAATTAATTTATACTTTAAAGAAAAATATTTACCATTATGTAATTATGCCATATTTTTTTATACACTAATATACACCTTCCAACATGTTTTTCTATATCATTATATTAAAATACCATCACATGTAACACATCATAAAGTAGATAAAAATTGCTTGGGAGAGATGTGTGAAAATAAAGATGATATAGTTAATTATGGACCAGATGCTATGGATGTTCTATTTGGAACAAAAAAGAATTTAGAAAAATATGAAAATATGAGCCTTTTAATCCCTTTTGTAATAGTATTAATTATACTATTATTATTCAATTTTGATAATAAATACGATATAATTAAGTGGTTGGAAAGTTAGTATACAAAAATTATTTTATAATATGCTATTATAAGATTATTATGCTTAAAAGGACTTCAATAATAAAAGAACATAAAGAACATAAAGAGCCTAATTTTTTAGATGGTTCTTGGTTAATAAGTTATGTAGTTAATGATAAAATAGTTATATTTAGAACTCCTGATAATAAAAAGAAGGTAAAATTTTCTGATAATATAGAAGTTAATAAGTTAGAAAATAATAAAATTGTTAAATCCAGCGATCAAATGAATAAATACGGTAAGCCTCCAAGCAAAATGGACGAATTTTTTGAGAATTATTTAGTTTCGATAATGAATTTTGGTAATATACGAGCTAATAAGTATGGTTTAATGGCGAGTTTAAGGCTTCTTAAATTATATCATTTTTTTATGAGCCAACTCATAAATTCACATTATTTAATAACAACAAAAGGTAAAAAAATGGTCTATTCTAAAAAAACTATAGTCAGAAAGAATGGAATTGATAAATTAACTAATTTCATAAATAATAAAACAGATTTAGATAAACATATTAATATAATACGAAAGTTTTATAGAAAATATTGTGTAAAATAATAATTAATATTTCGTTTGTTTATAGTAAGTATGGCTTCTGAAATAATACCTAATTTATGGTTAGGCAACATTATTGATTCGCGTAATAAAAGTTTTATGAAAGATATAGATGTTGTTATTAATTGTTCTAAAAACATACCATTTTATTCGAAAACTGCTAAAAATGTTAGAATTAAAGTAGATGATGATTTACAGAAAGAGGAGATTATAAGCATGTATAAATATTTGGATAATGCTACAGAGTTAATTCACACATTTCTACTTAATAATAAAACTGTATTTATTCATTGTTACGCTGGTAAACAAAGATCTGCTACGGTTACATGCGCTTATCTAATGAGATATCTTAATCTATCATATAAAGAAACTACTGAACTTGTGAAAACGAAAAGATTTATAATATTTACACCATTACCTAATTTTGATGAGGCATTAAAGCATTATGATAATAAACTTATTAAAAAATAACTATATTAAAATTTAATATAGGTAATTTAAAACCATACTTAATAGGTAATGCTATAAAACGGTGTTGTAACTTTTTTAGGAGCAAATGATACTTTCTTACTTTGTTTAAGAGGTGCTTTAATGAGCAATGGTTTGTATCTAAGTTTGTAAGGTTTTAGAATAAGACTACATTTACTAAATCTTTTTACATATGCTCTCATGAAATCACTAGGTTCGGTATAATTCATACAAATAAATTGGCATCCGAGATAATAAGGTGTAAAGAAATTAAAATTCTCTTTGTCTCTCTTATTAAATAATGGGACCACTCGTGTGATATTTCTTTTGTTATATTCTTTTAGTTCATTTGGGTCGTAGCTTTCTCTTACCTGCATATGATTAAGGTCTCTTAAGTTAGAATTATATTCTCCATGAATATTACATATTTCTTCCATTAAAGTCCCTTTTATATCTCCGCTTGCTACAATAATAAGTTTTCCTATAAGTTTCTTTATAGGTGTGGTGGCAAGGTTAGTATTTGTAAATCTGCCTTGGTAAGAAAATTTACTTGGTAGTAATCTATGTTGAAAATGTTTTTTAAGTATCGAAGCGCATTTATCTATTGTATCTTTGTTATACCAAGTTTTAAAGTTTATATTAATAAACAACGGATCACCTGGATTACTAATAAATCCTCCGGAAAAAGCATGTTGTGCGATAGTTTTACATGCTTCATCAAATGTAATACTTGTTGTATATCTATGATTGCCTACTTGTTCACCATTACATACAATAGGAACAGTGCAAGTAGAAAAGTCTTTGTTATAAACATCTAGGTCAAGATATCTGGCTCCGGACTTAATTACCTTCTTTATTGATTCACAACTGGCATAATCATAATAATTAGTGCATGGTAAATAAGACTTATATGATGATGCTACCCAAAAGTCACAAAGTTTAAAGTTTCCATTCATAACTTTTTGATTATATTGAAGTGCTACCACTTTTGTAGTATCATAATCATCCATTCTTCTTAAATATCTATTAACTCTGTTATAAAAGACAAAAATATAAATAGAAAGTGTTGCTATTAGAACAATTGCTAAAATAACATATGTTTTATATTTTTTTATAAAATTAACTAATTTGGCCCGTTGTTCTTGGAATTTACTCATAGCTTTTATAGCATTAGGATTATCTTTTAAACTAACTATAGAATTTTTCAGATTCTCGATAGTTTCAGCATTGCTAGCCATTACTTATTATATAGGAAGATAATCTATTTTACTTATTAAAAAATGCTAAACGCTTTTCTCTTAATTGTGTTAATGACAAAGGTTTAACCTCGTTTTCCTCATTTTCTTCAACGATTGATTCATCTATACTATTAATATCAACATTAATTTGTTCGCTTGTTTGCGATAAAGTATTGTTTAGCATATCTTCGTGTCTTAAATTGTTTTGTCTGGTTTCCATAAGCGATTTATTAGGATATTCAAAATCAACATTAAGATCAGTATCATTTACCATACAAATATGATAAGGCTCTAATTCACTAACCACTAAATACGATGTCCCTATTGAAATTATATCATCTACCTTTAAAAATTTATAATTCTGTGAAATAACATTTTCAAGTTCTTCTTTAAGATTAATTTTGAATATTTCTTCATCTGTAATTCGTAATTTTATTTTTGTAGCTTGTGGTGGCATAAACAATTCTATTGACACTTTTTTATTGCTGTCTGTAGATAATAATAGATTGTCATAAATATCATTAGGTAAATAAATAATACCAGAAGGAGCAGTAAACTCCTTACACGCAACATAATCTTCTACACATATAAAACTATCAGTATCGTCATTAGTTATCTTAAAAATACATCCGTTTTTATTACTTAATAGTTCTTCTTGATATAATTCTAATATATCAGCATTTAAAATCGCATACTTGCTATCACTGATATCAATATTATTTGTATTATTAATAAATATTTCGGGGTAAGCATGCACTTCCATTATAATAAACATATCATTTTTTCTATAAATAAAAATATGTTAAAGTTAGATTATTAATAAATAATTATGTATTATAAATACTCATTATTTCTTCCCTTTTTTTCTACATTAATGGTAATTCTTAATGTATATAATGGTGATATAATAGGTATATCTTCAAGTTTAGAATATATGTTATGGTATATTCCTTCTTTACTTATTGGATTGAAAAAAGTTAAAATATATAATTTACATATTATTATCTTGGGTATTGCTATAAATATATTTTGGCATTATGAATCTCCCTGGAATTCAAATAAATTAATTAGACATAGAACTGAATACTATGATTCGCAGGCTCTTTTATGTGCCTTACTATATCATCATATATATGAAGTATATCGTTCAACCAGTAACAACTCTACTTAAAATAGTTAATCAATTATAAAATTTTTATAATAAATTAATTTAATCAACTTCTTCTATTTTAGGACCTTCATCTTCTTCTTGATCTGCAGGCATTCCTCCAGACATTCCGCCAGGCATTCCGCCAGGCATTCCTCCAGGCATTCCTCCAGGCATTCCTCCTTCTTCTTGTTGAACAGAAGCCATAATAGGATTAATAGCATCTTCCAACTCTTTCTTTTTATCTTTAAGTTGGTCAATATCCGCTTCATAATTATCGTCCAACCAACTTAGTCCATCTTCAACTATTTTTTCAAGATCAGACTTTTTATCTCCTAGTTTACTGGCAAATTGTTCTTCTCCAATACTACTTTTAACATTGTAAAGATAACCTTCCAATCCATTTTTCTCTTCAATTCTTACTCTGACTTTTTCATCTTCATCTTTAAATCTTTCAGCTTTTTCTACCATTTCTTCAATTTGTTCTTGTGAAAGCCGTCCTTTATCATTGGTAATTGTAATATTGTTAGATTTATTGGTTGATTTATCCATAGCTGTCACACTAAGAATTCCATTTGAATCAATATCAAACGTTACCTCGATTTGTGGTGTTCCTCTTGGAGCAGGAGGAATTCCATCGAGTTGGAAATCACCTAATTTATTATTATCTTTAGTAAGAGTTCGTTCTCCTTCAAATACTTGGATAGATACACCTGGTTGGTTATCAGCATATGTCGAAAAGGTTTGAGATTTTTTGGAAGGAACTGTGGTATTTCTTGGGATAAGTTTTGTCATAACCCCACCAGCAGTTTCAAGACCTAAACTTAGAGGAGCAACATCCAATAGTAAGAGTTCGTCGAGCTTTTCATCAGTATTGCCACTTAAAATGGATGCTTGAACAGCAGCGCCATAAGCTACAGCTTCATCGGGATTGATACTTTTACATAATTCTTTATTATTAAAAAATGTTGAAATAAGATTTTGAACTTTTGGAATCCGCGTCGAACCTCCAACCATGACGACTTCATGAATTTGTCCTTTAGATAATCCTGAATCTCTGATTACTCTTTCTACTGGATCAAGACATTTTGAAAATATATGTGAACAAATGCTCTCAAATTTAGCTCTGGTAATCGTAGAACTATAATCAATTCCTTCAAAAAGAGAATCAATCTCAATGTTAGCAGTTGTAGAAGAAGACAAAGTTCTTTTAGCTCTTTCACATGCTGACCTGAGACGTCTCATAGACCTTTTATTAGAACTAATATCTTGTCTATGCTTCCTTTTAAAATCAGTGCTAAAATGTTCTACAAGAAGTGTATCAAAATCTTCTCCTCCTAAGTGCGTGTCACCTGCTGTAGCTTTAACTTCAAATACACCATCTTCAATACTCAATATAGATACGTCAAATGTTCCTCCACCCATATCAAAAATAAGCACATTCTTTTCCCCTCCTTTGATATCAATACCATAAGCAATAGCGGCAGCTGTAGGCTCATTAATAATACGTAATACATTAAGTCCAGCAATTTTACCAGCATCTTTAGTAGCCTGCCTTTGTGAATCATTGAAATAAGCAGGAACTGTAATAACAGCATCTGTTACACTATCACCTATATAGCCCTCCGCAATTTCTTTCATATGTCCAAGAACCATGGCAGAAATTTCTTCAGGTTGAAACGTTTTTGTATCTCCCTTATGATCAATTTGAATTACTGGTTTTTCTCTCTGGTCAGCTACTTTAAAAGGGAAATGCTTAATATCATTCTGAACTGTAGTATCAGAAAACTTACGACCAATCAATCTTTTAGCATCAAATACTGTATTAGTAGGATTACTATTAACTTGGCTTTTAGCCGCATCTCCAATAAGTCTTTCGTTATCAGCAAAACTTACATATGACGGTGTTGTTCTATTGCCTTGGTCATTAGCAATAATCTCAACGTTACCATTTTTATATACACCAACACAACTATATGTTGTGCCTAAATCAATTCCTATAGCAATTTTTTTACTCATTATGATTAAATTTACACATTATATCTTTAAATAATTTTAATATTTTAAATATAAAAAATATTTATAAAACCTAAGCATCATCGTGGTGTTTTTTCGCGGATTCAACTTCTTTTTTCTTAATAACGGTTATAAACGATTTAAGTTGTTGCTTACTAAATCTCATCGTAACAGCAATATTCCTTGCTCTTGATTTTGCTATATTTAATATAGGGGCAGTCTTTTTATTTTTGATCTCATTATCAAGTTCCTCTCCAGATAACCCTACTATATTAAATATTCGTTTATAATTAGCTCTGTCTTCGTCGTCGTATTTTTCTTTCATTATCTTTTTCATTTTCCCTTTCAATTCACCATCATCTTTGATAATATTTCCTGCCGCTAAATCGACATATTCTGTTAATAGTTCATTATAAGCAGCATTCTTTAAAGATGCATTAATAGTTTGATTAACTAATCTATTTGCTACTCGTTCTGATGCTGTCTTGGGTCTTCGTTCTGCTATTCTGTTAGACCTTCTAATTTTTCTCATTCTAATAGCAGTTTTTCTTTGTAGTATTCTTAATTTTTGTTTTTCCTTTCTTATTTGTTCAGGAGTTTTAGCACTACCATCCTTATTTAAATACAGAGAGCCTGACTTATTAGATGACTTATTAGTCTTTTTATCAAACCAGTTCATCATTTTAGACATTTCTTTTTCATTTTTAGAAGGCTTTCCTATAGCAGGAATACGATCATTAGGACCTATACCTAAAACATCAGTATTAACTCTCTTACCTAAGTTATCTATTTTTTTTCGCATACTATTAAGTGTATCAGAAACAAATACTGGGTCACAAGGTTTAGTTTTTTTACAAACCTTTTTAAAAAATTCAAATGTGTTCTTAGATTTTACCATATGTAATTGTAAGAAAAGAGTTAGAAAAAATATAATAATAATTCTATACATATTAATATTTATAGTGATATTAATTTACAATAATTTTTATAATTTTAATGGTCTATATGCCTTATTAAGTTTTCTTTTTTCTCTGGCATACTCCTTTTTATGATTTTTGTCCCCCTTTTGTTTATCCTTTTCCATTCTGGATTCAGTTTCTTGCGCAAAAGCCGCGATTTGATTTTCAACATTCTTTTGGCCTACTTGTTTAAATTCAGTTTCACGTCGTTCCTTATTTTTATACCAGTTAAACATTTGATTGACTTTAGCTTTATCCATACTTCTCGATTTGATTATATAACTCAAACGACTTATTTTGTCCTCCAGCTTTTCTATTTCTTTAAAAATATATTTTTTATTACAGGAAGGTCTAATAACATTAACAAGACATGATTTAAAATGCTCTTTAGAAACTCTGTTAATTCTCGATAATATGATTATAAATACAATTATCGCAAATAATATAAAATTGATTATCATCTTATTTTATATACATATTTTATTCATCCATTGACTTCTTTTTTTGAATAGTCATCTTGATATCTTTTATGGTTTCTAATCTATTAAAACATAATTTAAATATATCTGAAATAAAGTTAGGAGCATTATCTAATTTTTTAATTAACATGTCATAAACTTCGTCATAATTTTCGCTATCAATCTGCATATTACATTTTATGATTAATTTACAAAGACTCACGCAAGCATCTAATAAATTGTCTTCACTCACATCATATTCTTTATAAGATTGTATGACAGATGTGTCTAAATCGTTTACTTTTATATCTTCCAACAACTCAAGGTAGTCATTGATTATATGTTGATAAATGTCGGTGTTTTTAGTTTCAAATATATCTCTTTTAACATTTTCCCAATAAACTTGTTTCATTTTTTTATAAACGTGCTTATATACTGTTTCATCGTATTGAATATTTTTCATTTTATAATTTTTAAGGTAAAGCATATATTGTGGTGATAATCTTTTTAAACTATGTAAAATTTTATTACTCATACTATTTATTTGTTTAATTACAGCATCCTTTTCTTCATCCGCTTTTTCTCTTATTTTTATTATAAAGTCACCTTTTGCCTCATCATCCATTGTATCAGTTATATTACTATGCATTTCTATTATTTCTTCATCTGTGACTTTATCATCATTTTCATATTCTTTTAAACTTTCTTCATATTTATAATACATTTCACACAGAAGATTCATTTGACTATATTTATCTTGCTTTTTCCATTCATCAAACATTATTTTGAACGTAAAAAGTTTTTTATTAATATTTTCCATTTCATTTGTAAGAAACTTATTATAAATTTCATTAGCTTTATTTATTATATTTTGTTCTTTTTCTTCAAGTTTCTCACCTATAATATCCGAAGGAAACTTACTTATCATAAATATGCTTACCAGAAATTTAGATCTTAAAATATTTTTATCAATTCCAAAGTTATCAGTCAAATAATCTAAAAAACTTTCAAGCGCAGTATAATCTAAATTTTCCTTTTTTAAATATGAAATTATTTCATTCGATGGACAATCAGAATGAATTTTCTGCCATATATCTGATTTCTTTATTTCTTCTACTAATGTTTCCATTATTATTTTAATAATAATACATATTAAAATAATTTAATTATCGCATTAGTTTTCAAACATGTTAGAAATAGTTTGTGTTTTTACAAATAAATCATATCTTTCCTCTAATAATTTAGTATGTAGTCTTAAATTAGATAACTCTTGTCTGGCATCAAGAGATCTCCACGAAACAAACCACTTAGAATTATGATAATCAATTTTAGATTTAATCTGTTTTAAATCTTCTCTTATTCTTATCACCATATCGTGTAAATTCTCTAAACAAAAATTTATTGCCGTTTCATCTGTATGTCCTTTAGCATTTTTAGGTAATTGATTACACAGTAATTCTATTGTTCTAACTTTGTTGTTAATATCTAATTCACATAATACCTTGTCTATTGAACCTGTATGATGAAAAACTTCACCAACAGAAGAATATATAGAACATGAAGCATCAGTAATAGCTTGTGACAATATTTGTCTTCCTAGTAAAGCAGACATTGCGGCGCTTCCTAATGATAAACCAATATTCATATATATATTCACTAATAATATTTTTAGACTTTTATCATAATTTAAAAACTACATAATAGTATAGTTTATGAGTTTTTATAACATCAAGGTTAATTCAGAATCACCACCTAATAACTATGTTTCTTATAACACATTTTATTTTTCTGATATACCTAAAATTTCAATTTCCAAATATTTCTTTGAATCAACTGAAAATATTTATTTTTTAGCTCTTGCTATGTTTCAATTAATAACATATGAAAAAATCGGTATCCTTCCTACATACTGGAGTCCAAGTGGTCCGTTTTCTACAGTGATTCCATTATTACTTTGCTATCTATTAGAAGTTATAAATCTACTTATTACTTATTTCACTGATTTATATAAAACATATAAGTATAATTATTATCAGTATGTTAAAATTATTAAAGAGGATACTATTAAATGTATACGTATAAAGGATATCAAAATAGGCGATATTATTATAATCAATAAAGATGAAATAGTGCCAGTTGATACAGTGTTAATTAGTGTAGATTGTAATGATTATGCTGAAATAAGTTTATCAAATCTTAATGGTGAAAGTGATATACTTTGTAAAGATCCTATTATCTATTCTTATGAATTTGACAAACATCTTAATATTAGTATTGATAAAATAAAAGATTATTCCAATTCAATTAAAAATTTTAACTCTGAATGCGTTATCAATAATGATATTTTTACTTTGAATAATAATAATTTTATTCCAGGTGGAAGTCTTAATAAAGGCGGTATTATTACTCTAATAGTTACGCAAGTTGGAAAAAGTATACGCTCATATACATCTAATAAAAATGAAAAACTTTTTAAACAAAACTTTATTGATAACTATATCACAATTAGTCTTACAAAATATTTTATTATTCTTTTAGGACTATTTACAATGAGCATTACTGTTCAAAAAAATACTTATTTTAATCTGTTTGGCATGATTAAAACGTTTGTTCAAAGTTGGATTCTACTTAATGGTGTAGTGCCATTTTCAGTAAAGATAATAATAATGATGAATAGAGGTATACAATCTTACATTTATTCTACAGATAAGGTTGAATACATAAATCCTAATTCAATAGATAACTTCATTGATATTAAAAACGTTATTTGTGATAAAACTGGAACAATAACTAAAAATCAATTAACACTTACTCATCTCTCTTATGATAAAAAGGTTATTGATAAACTGCAAGATAAGATATTTCTACCATTTAATTTAATATCTAAAATTGTTCTTAGTCTTCATTATAAAAAAAATAGCATTTATGCTACAGAAGAAGATAGAGTTATTTCAGATAAATTGGTATCATTTGGAACCATAATAGAACAAAATGGAAGTAATGTTTTTATAAAAAATAAATTTTTAAGTATTGAAGTTGAAATAGTAGAAATGGATAAATTACAATTTGATTGTAACAGGAAAATGTCGTCTGTCATATATAAACAAGACGATAGATATTTTATAGTGACAAAGGGTTCATTGACTGCTATTGAAGCTATTATTGATGATGCATCTAAAGATTTTAAGGAAGAAAAACAAATATACAATAAAAATTATCCTCATCTTAGAACACTAGCAATAGCTTATAAAGAAATTGATTATAAAGATACAAAATGTCCTTATGAATATGAAGAAAATGGAAGTTATACTTTTTTAACTATTTTAGGTATTCAGGATGACTTACAAGATAAAATTGAAGACACCATATCATTTTTTGAATACCATAAGAAAAGCATTAGTATTTGTACAGGAGATAGATATGAAACAGCAATAAATATATCAAAAAAAATAGGAATCCTAAAAAATATTTTAACTTTTGATAATATAAATAATAAAACAGATTTATCTAACTCAACATTTGTTTTTAGTTCATTTGATATAGTAAACGCTCTTAAAAATGATAACTATATGGATAAATTTACATATCTTTTGATAAACAGTTATAATTTTGTTAGTTTTGCTATGATTCCAAAAGATAAGCAATTTGTAAGTAACTTATTCGAAATGCATGGAATTAATGTTATTTCTGTAGGTGACGGAAATAATGATATTCCTATGCTAAAATGTGCTACTGTAGGAGTAGGTGTTAAAAATGGTTTGAATAGCAATGTTGTAAACAATTCACAGATAACAATTTCATCATTTTCTGACCTAATTAAAGTAGAAAAAGATTCAGATTTTTGCTTAAATCACAATTATAATAGTATATATTCGGTATTTTACAAGATAATTTTGGTACATACCTTAGTCTATTTATTTATTCGAGATAATGGATATGATCTTAATAATGTATTATTTAATTTTATAGATATACAAGGCAATCATTTACTCTGGGGAATAATACCTGTAGTTGTATCTAATTTTAAATATTACAATACAATTGTGATTGATAGAAGTGATATTATTACAATTTCATTGCTTATAGCTGCTGCAAATTCGTTTATAATAATGAAAGTTAAGGATTATATAATTTTAGACATTAGTGAAAAAAAAATTATTCTTTTACTTTCAGTACTTTCAATTAATCTTAAATTTATGTTTATTTTTGGTTTAAGAAACTTAAATATTATTTCATGTTTTATTTCTATTATAATTGGAATGTATTATGTCTTTTATTTTTAATTACGTTACGCGTTTAAAATTTTTTTAAATCTATAATAATATATGACTTTCTTAAGGACATTAGTAACAAGCACCACAATAAGTGGACTTGTAGGAACAGCATTCTATTTAAACTGTGATGACAAAACCAAAAAGAAATTAGAACCAGCATACGAAAAGCTTAAATTAGCTTGTCCTGTAATAAATTGCCCTCTTTTTAATAAAAAATCCCAAGATTCACAGGCTTCCATCGACAAATAAATATAAAATAATATTCTTATTTTAGATTTATGAAAAAACACTACGTTTAAGTTTAATAACATTAACAGTAAATATACTGGATTGTCCATATTTATATGGTTCTTGATTGTGTCTATATTTTAAAAGCTCTCCTGCATAGTATAGCGCTTTATCTTCTAGAGGAGCCGCAAAACCATTGTTTAAATCTTTTAAATTCTCTGCTATAAGTTCTCTATGATTACCATTCTTACTTGCGATAAGATATTTTTGTTTTACATAGTTATATATACCCAGTCGTTGGAGCTCTTTTTCTAATTTAGTAATATCCCCCTGAATAATATTGAAATCTTCACTTATATTCAATCTTTTAAGTTGCTTTATATCTTGAATAAGATCATCATCAAATAATATAAATTGCCTTATTCTATTCGTATGGTTACGAAAAACTAACCAAGTATTATATGTCATATGATGAAATAGTGCTCTATAATCAATAGATATTTGTCCAACTTTAGGACAATTCTCGTCTATGATAATATCATATTTATTATTTCCTAATACATCTATTTTAAGATTTTCAGGATTTCCCGCCTCTCTTAATTTTTTATTAGCATAAACATCGGGAACTAATCCAACAACAATATTATGTCTAATACAATTAGATTGAATCATATGCATATCACAGGGGATATCATCGATTCCACTCTCTTTTTCAAATATAATACCTTCATCTAATTTTTGTCCAGGAGCTGATAAGTATGTAATTTCTAAAGGTAAATTTGCCGATACTATTTCAGCCATAATAATCGGGTGAAGATGTATAAGCCAGTTAAATGCTGTTTTTCTATCAAATGATTTTTTATTAGCACATACAACTAATATTTTTAAAATTGTTTCTTCTGATACTATAAATTCACCAAGATTATTGTAATAATTTAATACATGTGGATATGCCTCATTATACTCTTCACCAGTATCATTAGTTACATTTTTAAATGTTTTATATCTACTAGTTCTATTTCTATCCGTCATCAATAAATTATTATAATATGGAGAAGATATCAATAATTTTTCACTATCATTGGGATTATCAGTATATTTGTAAATAGACATATAATTCTTAACTATTCTTGCCCCTATTTTACTTTTTACGGGATAAGTATAACCTGTCGTTGGATCAATTATATTATCATATAAGTTAACTCTGTCAGCCATTGTATGAAATATAGTTATATTAAAATTTATTTTAGTAATATTATTACAGACGTTTTTAATTAAATGGGGGTATAGTTGCACTTGAATTTTAGTATTGTGACCTACATACCCGCCCCGCCAAACTCATCAGGGGTGGGTTGTCTCCATGCTGCTGTCTCGGAAAAAACACTACTTTTAAATTTAATTACACTAACATTAAATATACTATATTGGCCAGACTTTTTATAAAGTCCTTGATTGAATTTATATTTTACAAGATGATCAGCCATATACTTTGCATAACCTCTATCGCCTAAAAATTTATCTGGATGTCCGGTTTTACTGTCAATAAGATATTTTTGTTTTACATAGTTGTATATACCCAATCTTTGAAGCTCTTTTTCTAATTTAGTAGTATCATTTTGGATATCCATTAAGTCTTCGGTTACATCTAATTTTCTTAGTTCTCTTATCTCTTCAATATATCTCTCTTCAATTATATTAAATCCCATCAAATCTTCTGTGTAATTTTGTAAAATTAACAAAGTATCATGGGTCATATGATGAAATAATGCTCTGAAATCTATACCTATACTTCCGAATTTAGGACAAAATTCATCTATGATAATATCATATTTATTATCTCCCAATACATCTATTTTAAGATTTTCGGGATTTCCTGCATCTATCAATTTTTGATTATCAGAAACTATGGGCACTAATCCAGAAATTACATTATGCTTTATACAATTTGATTGTATCATATCCATATCACAAGGAGTAGCATCAATTCCACTTTCTTTTTCAAATATGGTGCCTTCAGGTATTTGTTCTGGTCCCTCGTACGGTGCTGTTAAATATGTAATTTCTAAAGGTAAATTACTAGATATCATTTCAGCCATAATAATAGGATGAAGACGTATTAGCCAATTGTATGCGACTTTTTTATCAAAAGTTTCTTTATTAGCACATAAAACCAATATTTTTAAAACTGTTTTGTCAGATAATACATATTCACCTAAGTTATTATAGTAATTAATAACATGTGGATAAGCTTCATTTACATCCTCACCTACTGAGTTTTTTATATTTTCGAATGTCTTAAATGTTTTAATTTTATGGTTTTGATTAATACGTAAATTATTATAATATGGCGATGATATTATTAGTTTTTTACTATCGGTTGGACTTTCTGTATACTTATAAATTGCCATATAATTCTTAACTATTCTTGCCCCTTTTTTGCTTTTTACAGGATGTG
>MDSX01070621.1_pt1 | contig 16816 bp, 14 predicted proteins | sample 811141 | NCBI WGS metagenome assembly MDSX01 (sample SAMN05326642, study PRJNA326480) | marine metagenome | isolation source: seawater | place: Atlantic Ocean: South East | collected 2010 | reverse complement strand
TACTGTACCCATTTTGATTAAATAAATTATTTCAAATTCTTTTTGGTCGCACTAATAACTGCTAATAGTCGTTAAATGTTTATATTGAAACAAAGGAACTGAAGACTAATTTATCGTTCGTTATATCTCTAAAAAACAGTTCCTCGTAAACTAACATTACCTCCTAAATAACTCATTTTCTTTGGTATCTGCCGAAATCACCACCAAAGCTTGAGCTAAGGGTGGCTCATCCGATAAGCTAAGATCAAGCCGAGGCTTCATACCCGGTGGAATTAACTCTTTAAGAATTTTTTCAGCAGTTCCTGTAAGAACTAGCTTTGGCTTTCCATTTTCTACATTAACGACAGACAGTTCTATCCACTTTATTCCTGAACGAGCCCCATCACCTAATGCTTTCCAGGCAGCTTCCTTAGCTGCGAACCGTTTGGCATAAACCGCAATTCTATGAGTACTATTATCTGCTCGCATCTGCTCTTGAGGCGTAAAAATCCTATTAGTGAATCTATCTCCAAATCGATCAATCGATTTTTTTATTCGATTTATATCTACAAGATCATTTCCGATGCCAATAATCATAGCCACCTGCAGTTTCAAGTCATATATCTTTGAGGATGGGTTTATTTTATATTTGCCGCTTCATCAATGATGTTTTTCATTTTTCTGATAGCAGATTCTAGTCCCAAAAAAATTGACTCTCCAATCAGAAAATGACCGATATTCAATTCAGCCACATGATCTATAGAGGCTACCCAACCTACATTTTCGTAATTTAATCCATGTCCAACGTGACACTCTAACCCCAAATCATGAGCGTATTTCACAGCTTTTTTTATTCTCAAAAACTCTTCCTTTTTCTTACTTCCATCAGCATCACAATAGCTCCCTGCATGAAGTTCAATAACAGGGACGCCCAATTGAACAACTTTGTCTATCTGATTAGTATCAGGTTCTATGAAAAGTGATGTACGCAACCCCTTATCATTTAATTCCCCACAAAAAGATTTAAGTCTTTTGAATTGACCTATTACGTCTAGGCCACCCTCTGTTGTTATTTCCATCCTGTTCTCTGGAACTATACAAACCGCGTTTGGTTTGAGATTAATCGCAATATCTTTCATTTCTTCAGTAGCTGCCATCTCAAAATTCAAGGGCAAATCTACTTCGGCCATTAACCTTTGGATATCATCGTCTTTGATGTGCCGTCTATCCTCACGCAGGTGAGCGGTTATTCCGTCAGCACCAGCACCTTTAGAAATAACAGCCGCTCTGACTGGATCTGGTGCACTACCCCCTCGCGCGTTTCTAACAGTAGCGACATGATCTATATTAACTCCAAGTCTTGGACGTTTCATGGTATTACCCTAAGCTAGAAATATTTTCTTAAATAGAAGATCTATAAGATTAAATATTAGTTATAAAATTGGATACCCTTTTATGAGTGATATTAACATCATTTCTGTGCATAATTCCTGCCAACTGTCTCATAGTTGATAACAGTTTCGCAAGCATTTAACCTCGTGCTCTCTCGACAGAGCTAATAACAGGAATTGCTCTTAATACAGCTATTATATTTTTTAGATGCTTTATATCGTTTACTTCGACATCAATTTGCATTTCAAAAAAATCAACCGACCTACTTATGATTTTAAAGTTAATTATATTACCTAAATTTTTCCCTATTATAGAAGTTACACTGCCCAAGCTTCCGGGTTCATTTTCTAAAACAATCCCAAGGCGGCCAATATGTCGTGAGGTGTCGGGGCCAATATCCCATGATACGTCAAGCCATCTTTCAGGCATTGACTGGAATCCTTCCAAGGTTTCACAATCGATAGTGTGGACGGTTACTCCTTTTCCTGTTGTCACAATCCCAACAATTCCCTCCCCCGGTAATGGATGGCAACACCGCGCATAATGAAACGCCATTCCCGGTATCAATCCCTTTAATGGTATCGTATCGGTTTTTTTTACATGTGCCATGGGTACTATATTATCTCCTGGTATTAGCGTATTATTGTGCCCATTTGGCATGACAGCATGGAGCAACTCTTGAGCAGAAAGAGTGCCTTCACCAGTAGCCGCTAAAATATCTTCTATAGTCTCATAGTTTAAAACATTAATTGCTTGGACCAATAATTTTTGAGAATAACGAATGCCAACTCTTCTTAATGTTTTCTGCAAAATAGCCTTACCAAGATCACAAAATTGTTCATACTTTTGATTCCTAACAAACCTTCTGATAGCTGCCTTTGCCTTACCTGTAACGACAAACTGCTCCCATAGGGGAGAAGGATTAGCATTCTTGGAGACGTCAATTGATACTTGGTCACCGTTCTGAAGCTGCGTAGTTAAAGGTCGCAATTTTCCATTAATCCTCGCAGATACACAGGCATCACCAACTTCTGAATGAACGGCGTAAGCGAAATCAACTAAATTAGCACCACGTGGTAATGCTATCAAATCCCCTTTTGGAGTAAACGAAAATACTTGGTCTTGATACATCTCCAGCTTCGTATGCTCTAGGAACTCTTCAGGATTAGAAGCCTGCTCTAAGATCTCAAGCAGCTCCCTCATCCATCTGTATTGTCGCCCTTCGCGCGCGCCTTTTTCTCCTTGCTTGTAGTTCCAGTGAGCCGCTACACCCAACTCAGCAATATCGTGCATATCAGAAGTACGTATTTGGATTTCAACGCGTTGTCGTTTTGGACCAATGATCCCAGTGTGAAGAGATTGATAACCGTTCGGTTTTGGGGTGCTTATATAGTCTTTAAAACGGCCCGGCAACACAGGGTAAGCACTATGAATTATCCCTAAAGCTTTATAGCAATCCATTACTGACGGCACCACTAAACGAAAAGCCACAATGTCTGACAGCTGTTCTATGTTAACACTCTTTCTTTGCATTTTAGTCCACACAGAGTATGGCGTCTTTTTCCGCCCTGTGATACTTGCCATTAAACCAGAGGCACTGCATGTTTCTACTAATTCAGTCTCAATCTCTGAGATAATATTACCTCCCTCGGAGATCAGAAACTCTAACCTTGAGAGAACCGTATCAAAAGCGTCAGGATTTAATTCTTTAAACGCTAAATGTTCAAGTTCATCTCTAAACTCCTGGATACCGATTCGTTCTGCCAGCGGCGCATAGATATCCATGGTTTCGACGGCAATACGTTTTCTTTTTTCTTCATCTAAGATGTACTGTAACGTCCGCATATTATGCAGCCGATCAGCAAGTTTGATCAGTAACACCCTAATGTCTTCTGACATCGCGATTACTAATTTTCGAAAGTTTTCAGCTTGTTTTGAGCTATCCGATTGTAGATCAATCCTATTTAGTTTAGTTACTCCATCTACTAAACGACCAACCTCATTTCCAAACAACGATTCAATATCGGCAACAGTAGCTCCCGTATCTTCCACTGTGTCATGCAACAATGCTGTTATTATAGTGCTATGATCCAACCGCATATCAGTTAGTATGCCCGCAACCTCCAAGGGGTGAGAAAAATATGGATCACCTGATGCACGGGTTTGAGACCCGTGAGCTTTCATTGCAAATACGTAGGCTCGATTTACCGCATCCTCATCGGTCGATGGATCGTAGGCCTTAACACGCTCTACCAGCTCATACTGCCGTATCACCCTTTGTTCCTCGGTTATTTAAACCGCAAAAAGCCATCAGCCTTAAACGATAGTAAATAGTATTCTAATAGTTAATCTTCTTCGGAAAGCAAAGTGTCATCGGCGTCTTCAAAGATATTCTTATCTGCCGCTTCACCATCCTTTATTTGCATTCCCATTACCTCAGCAGCGCCGCCGACTTCATAACCACCGAACATACCTTGTTCCCTGTAATCAGAAGTGTCATCACCGATCTGAACGTCCTCTTTCTCTTCTTCCGGCTCATCTATCTCTACATGACGCTGTAAACCACGTATTAAAGACTCACTGATATCATCAATAGGTATCATTTCGTCTGCTATTTCTCGAAGAGCAACAACAGGATTCTTGTCATTATCTCTCTCGACATTGATTTCTGCCCCAGATGAAACATCACGTGAGCGACGAGCCGCAACCATAACCAAGTCAAAGCGGTTGGGTATCTTTTCTATACAATCTTCAACAGTCACGCGAGCCATAACCTAAATCACTCCTTTAATTTCTACCGTCAAACAAGGTTATACGACCAAACTACACCATTGAGCAAGGGACAACGAATAAAAGATCACCTTGCAGATAACTCAACTAGTCTATCAAACAATTAATTATTTGATCATCAGGTAATTCTTCAATTAATTCACCGATCTTTCTCCCTTCCTTCGGACAAACCCAATCTGCACAAATATCAGATAAAGGCATAAGAACAAATGCTCTATTGTTCATTCTTGGGTGAGGTAATATTAAAGGATCTTGATGGGACGTAATCAAACCCATGTAATCTAATAAGTCTAAATCAAGGGTTCTTCTAGCATTAGGAACACTCCTCTCTCGTTCAAAAATGGTTTCAATTTGGAGAAGCGCCCTCATACAATCGTTTGGATGAAGTTTAGTGCTAACTTGCACAACACAGTTAACAAACCAAGGTTGATCGGAACTTGGAACTGGACTTGTGATATAAAATTTTGAGATTTTAACTAGAGTTATCCCAAACGCATCAAATGACTTTACCGCCGCCTCTATCGTAGTTTTTGGACTAATATACCCTTTTGCAGGTATATTTGATCCAACTCCAACAAAAATCATACTAACCTTAGGAAGTTAAGTGTTTTTAAAACTTCGATAAAACGTATAACCTAAAGAGAGCCTGCACAACCAAAAGAATTATTAATCGTTTGTCAATCCGCAAAAATTACTCCGACACTACTAGCAATAAAGTAGTCCCATTTATTTTTAATATGGATGCCTAGATATCTATGAAACCAAATAAAAACTGTTGTCTATGCCCACGGCTCTGCGAATACAGGACAGAAAATAAAAAAATATATCCTAGTTGGTATAACGCACCGGTTGAGTCCTTTGGTGATATTAATGGCAACTTACTAGTCGTTGGCCTCGCACCTGGACTACGCGGGGCCAATAGAACTGGCCGTCCCTTCACTGGAGACTGGGCAGGAGACCTACTCTATAAAGCATTGGATAAATTTAGCTTTAGTCGTGGACAATATGCAGGAGAGGCTTCAGATGGTCTAGTATTAGAGAATTGTCGAATTACCAATGCAGTGAGATGTCTTCCACCACAGAACAAGCCAATCGGCCAGGAAATCAGAACCTGTAATATTTTTCTAAAACAAGAAATTTATAATATGTCTAATCTGAAAGTTATAATGGCGCTCGGTTTAATAGCGCACAATGCGACATTAAACGCCCTAGAAAAAAGAAAAGCACAGTATAAATTTGCCCATGGAGCAAGTTACGAACTACCGTCTGGTATTAAACTCATAAGCTCTTATCATTGTTCCAGATACAATACAAACACACGACGGCTAACGAATGATATGTTTTTTGATGTTTTTCGAGAAATTAGAGAAACAATAACATCATAATAAACTCATTCATCCCTTATCTCGCAAAAGTCTTGACTTTTCCCTATTCCAGTCGCGTGTTTTTTGATCCTGCCGCTTATCCACTTTTCTCTTTCCCCTAGCAATTCCAAGCTCCAACTTAGCTATTCCACGGTCGTTGAAAAATAGCTTTATGGGAATTAAAGTACATCCTTCGCGCCGTACTAACCCTAAAAGTCGATCCCGTTCACGCGTTTTTACAAGCAGCAGTCGCAGTCGCCTTGGCTCATGGTTAAACCGATTCGCCGCTGTATATTCGGGTATGTGAGAATTAAAAAGCGTCAGATTTCCGTTAGAGTCGCCAGCGTATGACTCGTTAATACTTGCACGCCCTTCACGCAAACTCTTAACCTCCGTGCCAAATAAAATGAGCCCAGCTTCCATTGTCTCGTCTATGAAATAATCATACCGCGCCCGTCTATTCTGGGCTACCGGCTGACTATAGCCCCCAGTCACCAGTTGGCTCTCCTATTCGAATGGTTCAAAGTTATTCTTAATTAAGTAATCCTGCATGCCGCATAGCAGCTTTAACTTTATTTTTACTTTCTTCAGCTATTTCCCAGATTGGGAGCCTAGCATCAGGACTACATATACCAAGTAAATGGGCCGCGTATTTTACCGGTCCGGGGCTTGTTTCGCAGAATATCGCGTCGTGAAGCGGCAATAACCTGTCATTAATTTCTCTAACCGTATCAAGATCCCCGGATTGCCATGCTTTATGCAGACTTGCAAGTGGTCCTGGTGCTATATTACACGTTACCGAAATACATCCATGGCCTCCTTGAGAGAGATAAGGAACAATAGTTGCATCTTCCCCCGATAACTGACAGAAATCTGGACCTATTTCCAGACGCGTAGCTAACGGCCTTACCAAGTCTTGAGTAGCATCCTTGACCCCAACAATGTTTTTATGTTTAGCAAGACGCCCCATTGTATCTAAATTCATATCAACAATACTTCGAGGCGGGATATTGTATATTATAATAGGCAAGTCCACTGCGTCAGCTATTGTAGAAAAATGACGATACATGCCTTCTTGGGTTGGTTTATTGTAATACGGAGTAACATGCAGAGCTGCCGTAGCTCCGGCCTCTTTGGCATGAGCTGTAAACTCAACAGCCTCGGCAGTTGAATTTGAACCAGCACCAGCTATGACCGGAACGCGACCATTAGCTTCATTCACACATAGTTCTACTACTCGCTTGTGTTCCTCATGACTTAAAGTCGGAGACTCACCGGTTGTGCCAACTGGAATAAGGCCATCCGTTCCCTCATCTATTTGCCAACTCACTAATTTACGGAACGAGTCTTCGTCCACCTTCCCATCCAAAAAGGGCGTAATTAAAGCTACTAAGGAACCTTTAAACATTGGATTTCCGACATTATAAGCCATGATGCACCTTCATTAAATCTGTGTTATTTCGCCAACAATACGACGAAGCATTCAAAGCGGCAAGGGTTAGCATAGTACAATAGACCATATTTAATTGTAATGATGGTTATTTTTAGCTTAAATTTGAGCACACCATCTATGCTTCCTTAAATCATGATGACTGGGTCCAATTTGTCTCTAAAAAATATTATACATATTTTACCCTTGATATCGATATTGATATTATCATCAATTTTTACTGGGAACGCATTCGCAACAACAAGGCTTATTACCGACGCTTTCAAAATACCAATGCCAAAATCCAAACCAAGTCTGGGGTTTTTAAAAAAAAACAGCTCTAACGTTTATTACAAATACGACCTAGCTATTACCCTAGCAAAGAATAGAAAATGGGATCGCCTTTCTAAGCTAAACCGGTTCCCCCGTCATAAAGGCTTAGAAGAGGTAATATCGTGGTTGAGTTTCAAAGACTATAAACACAATCACAAATTTAAAGATGTGCAGAACTTTCTCAGTCGTCAACCAATCTGGCCAGACCGAAATCGGATAGTGTTAAGAGCAGAATCATTAATAGATAATTCTATATCTCTTAATGAGCGCGATAAATGGTTTTCAGAAAACAAACCTCAAACAACTCGTGGGAAACTGGATTGGCTAAAAACTCTAGAGTTATTGGAGAAAATTGAGCAAAGAGATGCCTTAGTTCTTAAAACATGGCTGAACACCCCACTCACAAGAAGTAATCAACTTCGGTTTAAAAGAAAATATTCAGATATAATTGGACAAGATGCGCACTGGGCTAGATTGGATAATTTTTTATGGCTTGGAAAAAAAACTTCCGCTCAAAGAATGTATCCGTTTGTAGATAAGGACCTAAGACTGCTCTCTGAGGCACGACTTAGATTAAGATATATGATGGGTGGCGTTGATGTGGCAATTAAGAGGGTGCCGCTACATTTGAAGAGCGACCCTGGTTTAATTTATGAAAGACTACGCTGGAGAAACCGCAAGAACATGGGGCTAAAGGCTAGAGAATTACTAGATAATATTTCAGAAGACCAGAAATTCCCTAGGTTGTGGTGGAAAGAACGATCGAGACAAATACGATCTACCTTGAATAGTGGAGATTACAAAGAAGCATACGAACTTGCATCAACCCACATACAAACTAGTCGCCATACTAAAGCAGAGGCAGACTGGACGGCTGGCTGGGTTGCGCTGAGATATGCAAACAAACCATTAGCGGCTAGTAAATTTTTTACTAAAATGTATTCCTATGTAAAAACTCCTGTAAGTAAAAGTCGTGCGGCCTATTGGGCAGGCCGAGCTTTCGAGAACGCTCTCGATAATGGTCAAGCAACCAGCTGGTATAATATAGCCTCTAAATATCGGACTACCTTTTATGGACAACTCGCTCGAAATTCTCAATTAGTTAAAATTAAGTTCCTATCAGCTTCAACACCTTCACAAAAAGGTATCAATAAAATAACCAAAATGCAGTCTTATATTGAGATAATTAACGGGCTTCACTTAATAAGCAAAAAGAAATTAGCGCGTAAATTCCTCAAAACTTTGGCACGCTCCAACGTGACTAGAGAAGCATTCACCTCGACAGCAAGCCTTGCTAATAAACTGGGGTATACTGCCCTCGCAGTTTACACTGCTCGAAGGGCAGCTCGAAAAGGTATTTTTCTTCTTGAATATGGCTACCCTTTTATCAAGATTCCAAACAAAATAAAACTCGAGTCAGCTCTTATTTTGTCTGTTATTCGGCAAGAAAGTAATTTTGACCCTAACGCTAAAAGTCCAAGGGGAGCGAGGGGTTATATGCAATTGATGCCAAAGACAGCAAAAGAGACTGCCAAAAAAATGCAAATTGATTTTTCAGTACGCAAGCTTGAAGAAAACCACATGCTCAACATACGTTTAGGCGCAGATTATTTGGCACGACTTATACAAAAATTCGAGGGAAGCTATGTTCTAGCCCTAGCCGCCTATAACGCTGGCCCATTGAATGTCCGACGTTGGATAAACAATGCAGGTGACCCTAGACAAACCGATATCGATACAATTGATTGGATAGAACGTATACCATTTAGAGAAACCAGAAATTATGTACAACGTGTTTTAGAGAATCTTGCCGTCTATCGACTTCTTCAGAAAAACTCCACAAAGTTTATTAGCCCTAAAAACTACCTGCTTCCATTAGGATGGCACATGGGCACCCAGTCCTAATTGGGCCCTTCTTCTAAGCCAAGGACTTGGCCTGTATCGATCATCGCCAGTCACCTCTTGCATAATAGACATTATCTTATGTGCCAAACCTACTCCAAAATCATCTATAATTTCTAGAGGCCCCATTGGATAATTCAAGCCAAGCTTCATTGCTAGATCGATGTCTTCAGGTGTGGCTAATTCAATCTGGGCCATTTCACATCCCAGGTTTCCAATCATCGCCCGGATCCGCTGGGAAATAAAACCCGGGGAATCTTTTATAGCAGTAACCGCTCTTCCATTTCCATTAATGAGTGCAGCGATGCTATCAATCGGACCTCTCGTTACACCAGGTGGGGTCATCAGAGTAACACGCTTTGACAAATCACCAGTCGTGTCGATCGCAACTATTCTCCTATAATCCAAACCAGTTCTGTGTGCAAATGTCGAACAGTCTTCTCCAAATAACGCTGCTAATATCGGACTTTCCCCATCGTCAGTTAAAGACATTCCAGCGCCCGCTAAAATATCTGAGAAAATTTCTGACTCGTTCGGGATGACAACTTTAGTAGCTTTTTCAGAAGTGGTTAAATAATTCGGACTGGGCGGATCAATCATATTTCCATCCGCGTCATATCTATAATTCCCATGTCGAGTTTTGCGACCGAACCGACCAGCATCGTACAGAGATTTATGGAAAGGGACGGTTCTTATCCGTGGGTCATAGGAATTCTGTTCATGCATTATTAACGAAGCAGGGTAATTTACATCCACGCCCGTTAAGTCCATTAACTCAAATGGCCCCATCCTAAAATGTGCGCAATCGCGCATCACGGCATCAACTTGGGATTGAATTGCTACACCCTCATGTAATATATGCAGCGCCTCCGTTGTAAAAGCTCTACCACCTGTATTAACTAAAAATCCTGGAGCGTCGCGAACGACTACTGAGGTACGCCCCATCCGCTCACCAAGTTTTACCAATCCATCTATTACCCAGTCTTCAGTCGACGGCCCTCTTATCACCTCTACTAAACGCATTAATGGAACGGGATTAAAGAAATGAAGACCTGCAAACCTCTCTTGTCCTTCAAGTGGACGACCTAAGGAACTTATCGGTAAAGACGAGGTATTGGACGCGATGATGCAATTTGCACTCACATGCTGCTCAAGCTCTTTATAAACAGCATGTTTAACATCCAAGTCTTCAAACACGGCTTCCACGACTGCATCGCACTGTGAAAAAGCTGAGAGAGAGCCGGTTACCTGCAAGTTAGACTTCATTTGGCCAACAGCGTCTAGCTCCAAGCGACCTCTTTCTGCTGAACGGTCTAGACGCTGAAAAATCAGATCTTTCCCCGCCGACGCTCCCTCTGTATTCGCGTCAAAGAGTACAACTTTCATTCCACCCTGAAGGGAAACTTGAACGATGCCTTGGCCCATGGCTCCTGCACCAATTACGCCAATAGTTAAATTATCGGCATTTGCGTCAAAACTCATATCATACCACTCTAGTCAATATCATACTCTTTCTATGATTGTGGCCATCCCTTGGCCTACACCAATGCACATAGTGCATAAAGCATACTTACCACCAGTTTCTTCTAACTCTTGCGCAGCTGTTAGAATGAGGCGAGCGCCACTAGCACCAAGTGGGTGACCTAAGGCAATAGCCCCACCATTCGGATTCACTCGGGGATCATCATCAGCCAAGCCTAACTCTCTCATAGTGGCGAGAGCTTGACTGGCAAATGCCTCATTAAGCTCAATTACGTCCATGTCCGCAATTGTTAACCCGGCGCGGGCAAGAACCTTTTGAGACGCTGGAGCTGGGCCAATTCCCATAATCCTAGGTTCAACCCCAGCAGTTGCACCAGCTACGACCCGAGCGCGGATTTTTAAGCCGTTTTTTGCAGCCGCTGCCTCACTTGCGATAATCATAGCTGCTGATCCATCGTTTACACCACTTGCGTTCCCAGCAGTCACACTTCCCCCCTCTTTTCGAAAAGGTGTGGCTAGCTTGGCTAGCGCTTCCATGGTTGTTTCGGGACGTGGATGCTCATCTACATCAACAACTGTTACCGCTCCCCGGCGCCCCAGTATTTCTACCGATACAAGCTCCTTAGCAAGACGACCATTTTCCATGGCTATCCCGGCTTTCCGCTGGCTATTAAATGCAAATTTATCCTGATCCTCCCGGCGGACTTGATATTTCTCCGCTACGTTCTCTCCTGTAACAGGCATCGAATCGGATCCATATTGGCTCTCCATTTTTGGATTTACAAACCGCCAGCCAATCGTCGTATCGAAAACTTCTGCAGTTCGAGCAAATGCTGTCTCGGATTTAGCCATAACGAAAGGAGCTCGGCTCATACTTTCACTGCCACCAGCTATAAAAAAACTTCCCTCATCGGAACGAATTGCTCTCGCTGCAGCGTTAACAGCCTCCATGCCAGATGCGCAAAGTCTATTAACAGTTGCCCCCGGCACCTCTGGCGAGATTCCAGCAAGTAGTAAAGCCATCCGAGCAACATTCCGATTGTCCTCTCCTGCCTGGTTCACACAACCATAGTAAACATCGTCTACTTGGCTCCAATCAACACCCGGATTACGTTTCATTAATTCCTGGATAGGAAGAGCAGCAAGATCATCTGCCCGAACTTTTGATAATGCTCCAGCATATCTACCTATTGGCGTTCTAATCGCATCACAAACGTAAGCTTCTGTCATGATTTTCTCCTACACATTAAAATAAGTACCGCTAACTGCACAATAATTTCTTTTTGCCATACATATCAAGTACGTTGGCTTCATTAAAAATTTTATTTGCTAAAACTTTCCAACTTAAATAGCAAACAACTAATCAACAGCCTGCCTTAAGTTGGCAAGCGCCCATTATCCAGCACAATGGTTTGTCCAGTCATTGCTGGGTTTACAGCCAAAAAGAGCATCCCCTCGGCTATATCTTCTGGTTCAACCATTCGCTTCAACAAAGATGCCTCAATTGATATTTTTTTATTGTCTTGGTTCCAAGGGTCCGTCCAAGCTGTCCGTGTTAAACCTGGCGCGACAGCATTCACTCTAATATCAGGTGCTAAAGCTCTAGCGAGACAACGCGTTTGACTTATGATTGCAGCCTTTGAATTTGCATATGCTATAGAGCTGCCGGCATTACCAATACCTGCTATAGACGCAGTATTCACTATACATCCTTGTGTAACCTTGAGCGCACTTACAGCCGCCCTTGAACATCTAAATGGGCCAATAACGTTAGTGTGCATTATCGACTGCCATCGTTCTTCTGTCATCGAATCTAAATCATCGAAAGGTATGGGTTCCACGGTTGCTGCTGTGCCGGCGTTGTTGATCAAAATATCTAACCCTCCTAACCTCTCTAATGCGCCAGCAACCATTTCATCCGCACTCTCGGGGTCAGCAACGTTACCAGGTGCCGCTATGGATTGACACCCTTGGCCGTTCAACATATCAACCACTTCTGGCCCTCTTTTATCTTCAATTAAATGATTTACCGCGACAGTTGCGCCGCATTGAGCAAGAAGTGTTGCCACAGCTTTCCCAATACCGGACGAGGCACCTGTGACCAGGGCTTTTTTCCCAGATAAATCAGCTTTGATCACGATAAAATCTCCAAAACAAATAAATACAAATAGCGTATTATTTTTCCATAAGAAAACCAATAAAATATTATACAGGCCATTTAGACGAATTATTAGAAAAATGACGGATGCGTATTTTAGAAAAGTAATCAATACCCTGAACTTTGAAGCTTCTATCTATGACTATGCAATAAAATAATTAAAATATTCCTGTACTATTAATTTTAGAAACATATCGCCTCTTGCATCGACCGCAGCTATCATGCAAGCTTAATTTTTTTAGAGTGTAAAACCGTAGTCAAGCGGTTGGAATTAATAAACAGGAGGTACAGATGAATTTTAAAAAAACTGCAATAGTAGCAGCGGCAGCCGGCGCATCGTTTGCAATTGCTAGCGCAGCTTATGCGGGCGGAATGCCTAAGAAAACAGCATGGACTGCCTATGGGACGACATCGTCCGGGTATGCTCAGGCGGTTTCCATTGGTAACATGCTGAAGAAACACTATGGCACTAATATGCGCGTCATTCCTGGAAAAAATGATATTTCCAGAATGGCACCTTTGAGAGATAATAAGGCAGGTTACTGCGCTTGCGGTATCGCAGCCTATTTTGGTCAAGAAGGAGTGTTCATTTTCGCTGATAAGAAATGGGGCCCACAACCGATCCGTTTACTTATGACTAATATTGGTTCCTTTGGATTATCTCTCGCCACAGCAAAAGATGCTGGCATAAAATCCATGGCTGATATGAAAGGTAAAAGAGTCTCATGGGTGCAGGGTGCTCCTGCCCTAAACTGGAATGTATCAGCACAGTTAGCCTTCGCTGGATTGACTTGGGACGATGTCCAAAAAGTTAAAGTATCCGGATTCGCAGCTTCTTTCGATGCAATTAAAAATGGGCAATCAGACGCAGCGTTCTCGAGTACAGTGTCGTCAAGCCCTAAAAAGTTATCCGCCTCACCGCGAGGTCTGAGTTGGGTGCCAGTTCCACATGGCGATGCTGCGGGCTGGAAGCGAATGAGTGCTGCAGCGCCAGTTTATGGCAAGGTTAAGGCGACACTCGGTTCTGAAATAGATAAGAATAACCCAACAGAATTATCTAACTATCCGTATCCAATTTTGGTAGCAAACGACTCTTGGGATGCAGGAGAAGTTTATGCGATAGTAAAGGCTATGGTTGATCATTATGATGACTACAAATCAGCTGCTAAGGGAGCACTTGGTTGGAAATTAGATAATCAGAACATGCAATGGGCTATGCCATATCACAATGGCGCAATAAAGTATTTCAAAGAAGCAGGTAAATGGGATGCAGCAGCTCAAAAGCATCAAGACATGCTAGTTGGTCGCCAAGCAGTGATTAAGAAAGCTTGGGATTCTCTTGGAGGAAAAGACAGCATGAGCAAAGACGAATTAAAAGCTGCTTGGGGCCCTGTGCGAGTAAAAGCACTGGAATCTGCAGGTCTTGACCCTATTTTTAAGTAATTCAGAACTAGGGTAATAAAGAAATAAGATGTCTGACGTTAATACGAAAGACGAGCCGGCGACAACCGAGGAGCGGTTCCGCCGGCTCACTCCTTTCTGGAAGTGGTTATTGATAGCACTTTCAGTCACTTCAATAATATTTTCAGGTTATCAAGTTTTTAATTTAGGTATGTACACCGGTTACGTACCCATCGAAAATCAGTATTTCTATGTAATTGTTGCGTTACTACTGCCAACTGCTTTCATAGTTTTTCCTATCTCGGGAAAAGCTGCTCATGGCGGCATGACCTGGTATGATGTAGTGTTATTTTTGGCTACTGCGGCTATCTGCCTAGTATTCGTCTATTACTCTATAGATATGTTAGACGAAGGATGGGAGTTTTCAGCACCAGAAAATATGCAATGGCTCAGCTTACTCCTTGTTTTATTGGCTATTGAAGCAGTTCGTAGAACCGGGGGCGGTATTGTAACTTTTATCATTGTAATTTTTGCAATCTATCCACTTTTTGCGGGAGAAATGCCTGGAGTACTAGAAGGAACGACAGAGTCCTTATTGGATACTGTGGCTTACTACGCACTCTCGACTGAGGCATTAATTGGTATCCCTACTCGTGCATTTGCCGGATTAGTAATCGGGTTCTTATTGTTTGGGGTAGCCCTTCAATATACAGGTGGCGGGCAATTTTTTCTCAATCTTGCTTTCGCACTGCTAGGACATGTTCGTGGTGGTCCAGCTAAAGTTGCTATTTTCGCATCCGGATTGATGGGATCAATGAGTGGGAGTGTAATCACAAACGTTCTCACGACTGGATCTTTATCTATCCCAGCGATGAAAAGAATAGGGTTTCAACCACATGTTGCAGGTGGCGTGGAAGCGTGCGCTTCTACCGGCGGCGTCCTAATGCCTCCTATAATGGGCGCTACTGCTTTTATTATGGCAATCAATCTGGAAGTTCCATACCGTGATATTGTAGTGGCTGCAGTCATACCATCCGTTCTATACTTTTTCGCACTTTTTATGCAAATTGACGGATATGCCGCACGTAATAAGTTGGAAGGGCTACCCAAAATAGAACTGCCCACGGTGAGACAAACACTTAAAGATGGTTGGTATTATGTGGCGGTATTCGCCTTATTGATATACCTTCTGGTATTCATGCAACGAGAAGCTCAAGCACCGTTTTATGCGACTATTCTTCTTCTTGTAATCAATCAGACCCACCCCAAGCATCGTTGGAACTGGGATCGATTTGTTGAATTCTTAGTAGCAACTGGCCGCCTTTTCGCAGAATTGGCTGCTATTCTTGTTGGCATCGGTTTAATTGTTGGATCGCTGTCTTATTCAGGTAAAATAGGAACGTTGGCATTCGAATTATTACAATTAGCTGGCAACAATGTTGCTTTACTGCTGATGTTGGGAGCACTTGCTAGTTTTATAATGGGCATCGGTGTCACTGTTACGGTAGCTTATATCATTTTGGCGCTTACGCTCGCTCCAGCCCTAACAGATAGTGGGCTGTCGGCAATGGGTGTTCATATGTTTATGTTATATTGGGGCATGCTCTCTTATATAACACCACCTGTCGCACTTGGTTCTTTTGCCGCAGCGAGTTTAGCCCAAGCTAATCCAATGCGGACAGGGTTTGAGTCGATGAAACTAGGTACTATCATTTACTTTGTTCCATTTTTCTTCGTCCTGGACCCCGGCCTTATAATGCAAGGAGAACCGCTGCATATCTTGACAGTATTCGGGTGCGCAGTACTAGGCGTTATTGTTTTATCCACAAGCCTTCAGGGTTATCTTTACGGTGTTGGAGATCTCACCCTAATGGGTCTGGTTCAATGGCCAATTCGATTTGGGTTGATGATAGGGGCACTGGCATTTGCTATGCCAGGAAATGATGTGATTGGGATGAATAACATGGAATTATTTATTGCCGGTATTGTTTTCACAGGCGCTGCTGCTATCCTAGCTCTAACAACAAAAAAAGTTCTAGCTCCGGGATAATTTATAGAAAGTTAATAGAAATTAATTGGGCGCTGATGTAAGCTTCGGTCGCCCAATTTTTTTGTCTAAATAAACTATTACTATTGGAATAACAAAATGCGTAATCTTCAGCGTCCAGGACGCTCTCCAGTGATGGCCTCAAATGCAATGATTGCTACTAGCCATCCATTAGCGAGCCAGGTTGGAATAGATATTTTGAAGGCAGGAGGAAATGCGGTAGACGCTGCGATAGCGGCTTGCGCCACTCTATGTGTTGTTGAACCTGCAATGACAGGAATAGGCGGCGATTGTTTTGCTTTGTACAGCCCAGTCGGGTCGACAAAGCCATTAGCTTTAAACGGCTCTGGCAGAGCTCCAAAAGCGGCAAGTGTCGATGCTATCAAGGCTAGAGGATTTGATGTAATCGAGGTTCAAAGCGCTCACGCAGTCACGATACCAGGAGCTATTGCCGCATGGACAAAATTAAATAATGACCATGGGAGCAAACCAATTCAAGAACTGCTAGCTCCGGCTATAAGTTACGCCGAAAATGGCTT
>MDSX01088214.1_pt1 | contig 16817 bp, 30 predicted proteins | sample 811141 | NCBI WGS metagenome assembly MDSX01 (sample SAMN05326642, study PRJNA326480) | marine metagenome | isolation source: seawater | place: Atlantic Ocean: South East | collected 2010 | reverse complement strand
GATGAACCATGTCATATTATAGAAATACAATATGGCGAAGAAACAACAGAAGACGACATAGAGCGTCTCGAATATTACGACGGAGAGAAATGAGAGAATTAGGAATGACGTTATTAGGATGTTTAGCAATAAGTATATTTTTTGTTGCTAAAGTATATCCAAATTTAGAATACACTGGAGCATCAAGTAACACAAGTTGTACAGGACAATGCTATGTAGACTATGTAGCACTTAATGGCACACCAGCAGAAATAGAGCAACGCAAGAAAGCATTGGCTAACTTAGACGAGTTCAGTGACATCAGAAGTTTATGGGCAGGTTGTGCCGCATGTCACGGAGCAGAAGGACAAGGTATGGGACCATTCCCTAAACTTGCAGGACAAAGTTCAGCATACATTGTGGACAGACTTAACACTTACAAGAACAGAGGACAAGTAGGTGCAATGAGTAGCACTATGTGGGCACAGGCAAGTATGCTTAGTGCAGAACAAATGGATATGATTGGCGACTTCATCGAAGCAGGACTACCGAGTAAGTAATGACTAAAAAGTTTATTCATGTTAACCAACACAAGATACGTGCTAACAAAAAGCACGGAACTAATGAACCAGTCATTACTGTCAAAGAGGGCAGAAAGAACACATATGGTCACTCAGTAGAAATACATGGCCCAAGTAAAATGTTTTATGGTGGCAACGACAAACCAATTCTACCATGCGGAGCAAGAGTAGTAATAGAAACAGAATCAGAGGTAACAATCACATGAAAGAACTAATTATATTAACAGCAGTACTAGTAGGAAGCAGACTAATCGGCATTGATCCTGTCTGGACTCCTTTCTTTGCTCTCGCATTTTTAATGCCATCTATTACTTCAAACAAATACTTAGGCTACTTATTACCTGCATCAATAATGTTTATCACAGACTTTTATATGTCTAGCATGTTGTTCCCAGTAGTGTATGGTTGTCTACTATTCAATACGTTCTTAGCAACTAAACTAGATAAGTACGTTGCAACATTCACAGGCTTTTTCGTTTGGCACATACTAGTCAATATAGGTCCTGGCATGTACCCTCCATTCTCTGCTCCAGCATTGTTATGGGACCTTCAGTATCTGATAGGGACATTAATCTACATCAGCATGTTTGATGTGGCAAAACAATTCACAAAAACGAGGCTTGCCGTAGATTGAAAAAGAAATTCATAGATTACTTTATGCAAATGGCAGAACTAACTGCTACACTCAGTTATGCCAAGAGACTTCAAGTAGGTGCTTTAATTGTAAAAGGTAATCGCATAGTAGGTACTGGCTATAATGGCATGCCAACTGACTGGGAAAACACTTGTGAAATTGAAGTCGATGGTGAACTTAAAACAAAAGCAGAAGTCCTACATGCAGAAACAAACGCTATCGCAAAGGTAGCACAAAGCACAGAAACAAGTGAAGGGTCAACAATGTTTTGCACCCATGCACCTTGTGTAGATTGTGCTAAACTCATCTATCAGTCCGGTATCGCAACACTGTACTTTAAGCATGAGTACAGAGATGACGCTGGTCTTAAGTTTCTTAAACTAAGCGGAGTTAATGTACACAATCATGTACAACACTGAGACAATACAAGACGAAATAACTACGTGGATGACAGACTTTGTAGAAAAGTCTCACCCTAGTCTAGGTAACTGGCCTCCCTGTCCTTATGCACGTCAAGCAAGAATGGCAGACAAGATCAAAGTACTTTGGTCTAACAAAGCAGATATTCAAAATCTTGTCAGAACAAGCCTAGAGTGGCTTAGAGATAATGATGCAATCATTATTGCGTTTGATCATAACTTGATAGAAGCACAAGAACTAGCAGATAAAGTAAATGAATGGAATAATAATTGGTTGATGCCAAAAGATTATGTAATACTTGAAGATCATCCTGACACCGAAGAATATGTAAACGGCGTAAAAATGAACTTTGGTAAATGTGGTTTGATTATCGTACAACGATTATCAGAACTCAATCATGCATCAGATACATTAAACCAAAAAGGTTACTATGATGTGTGGGGAGAAGACGAACTTAAATTTGTCAGAGACTGGAGAGTTACTAAATAATAACATGGAAAAGACACACACAGATGATTTATACACACGTATAAACCTAGAAAGAACTGACTATGAAGTAAATGTTGCTATGGCAACTATACTACAGCCTAACATTAACGAACTCAGATTAATCTATTACGACTATTGCAAATACAAAAAGTTTGCAAGTGTTACTCCACTGCATGATGCAATGATGCTTAATGATGATATAGAAGTCATTGGTTACTATGAACAAGGCAACTTAGTTGCATTTAGTTTGATGAGGCTCTATGATCAATCTCACGTTGAGAACATACAATTTGCTTGGAACTACAGTAATCCAGATACTAGACTTGGCATTAAAAGTTTAGAAGCAGAGTGTGCTTACTTTAAAGAACGAGGCTTTAAGTTTTTAGAACTAGGCTTAGATGCGCCATACAAAAGAGAATTTAATGGCTTTGAAGTTATGGGTCCAGCATGATAAATGTACACAATAACTGGGATCCATTAGAAGAGATTTGGTTAGGAGATACTTGGCCTACAAATTTTTATGACAACATAAAAAACACAGAAGTAAAAGATGCATTCTATCAATTAACTGAATGGACCAAAGAAGATTTAACTGCTATTCAAAAAAAGTTTGAAGAGTTTGATGTCATTGTTAGACGACCTGAAATTGATGAGTCTAAACGTGAACTCTATACACTCAATGAAAAGTCTACTATACTTAGAAAGCCTCCTATATGTCCTAGAGATTTCCATGGTGTCTTAGGTAACAATTTGTTTATCGGTAATGACTTACCTCAATGCTACGATTCTATCTATGCTCACTATGATCAATCACAGATGCATAGAACAAGTGATATAGATGTCCCAGATGTCAGAGGACCTAACTTTGTTAAGTTAGGCAAAGATGTTATTTTTGATCATACCAACACACATCTAATTGGAAAAGCAGAAGAAAAGAAAGAACATGTATTCAGAGAAATGCAACAGTTTGAAAAACTAGAAGGCAAATGGTTTGGAAAGGACTATCGATTGCATTTTACTACCAATGGCGAACACACAGACTCATGTTACATGCCAGTTAAAGAAGGACTTGTTTTGACTACTGAATATGTTGATGGGTATGAATCTATGATGCCAGGTTGGAAAACGATTGGTATCAAGTCACCTTCATACAAAGCAGAAGCAATATATGAAAACAAAGGTGATTCAAGCAGAAACATGCCAATGGATAAATGGGAAGGCAACTTTGCTGGAATGATGGATAATGCACCAGCACACTTTAATTCATACATTCAACAATATTGTAAAGACTGGGTAGGCGACTACAAAGAAACTCATTTTGAAGTTAACGTTGTCCCTATTGATGATAAGAATCTTATCTGTTCTGATACGTCTGGACTATTTGATGAATTGTTTATCGAACTTGAAAATCATGGAATCACTTGTCATAAAGTGCCATGGAGAACAAGAGGCTTTTGGGACGGTGGTATACATTGCATCACACTAGATGTTCGTAGACGAGGCAATCTCGTTGACTACTTTCCTGACAGAAAAGATGTAGGCATCTCATCAGTAAAAGATCAGTCTTTTGCTAACACACAACAATTTCTAAAGGAGTATAACGAATGGAAATCCCAACATTAAAATGTACCGTTTGCTCTAGGAATATCGATCCATTTGATGTAAGATATCACAATGCTGAGAAGACAGCGGCATTCTGTGATGCAAAATGCAGTTTACAATGGTACCATGAAAATGATGATTATTATAAAAAGGAGAAAGAATGATTGACATAAAAGAACATATAAGAACCGTACCAGACCACCCTATTCCTGGTATTCAATTTAGAGATATCTCGGGTCTTATAGAGCATCCAGAAGCGTTCGATCAAACTTTAACTGACTTAAGTGACATAGCAAGAGCATTCGGTGCTACTAAGATAGTAGGCATTGATAGTAGAGGGTTTGTGTTTGGTTCTCCAGTTGCTAGAGATTTAGGCTTGCCTTTTATTATGGCAAGAAAGCCTGGCAAGTTACCTGGAGATGTACATAGTAAAGAATATGAATTAGAGTATGGCAAAGCAAGTTTAGAAATACAAACAATCAGTGATATTAAAGGAAACGATATAGTTGTCGTTGTAGATGATCTAATTGCAACAGGCGGCACAGCAATAGCAGTATGTGATATAATACACAACTCTTACTTTGTTCCCAAGAACAATATACTTACATTGGCAGTTATAGATTTGCCTGACTTGGGAGGATTTGACAAAATACATGAGCATGGATATCATACAAGTGTGTTAATTGAATTCAAAGGAGAATAAATGAAAGACATAATTATTATGGCACTAGAAGCAGAAGCACCCAATATGGCTAAGTGGGAGAATGTATTCTTTAGTGGCGTAGGAAAAGTAAATGCGGCATTAACAGCAGGCAAGTTAATCGAAAGATACCAACCTAGAACTGTATGGAACTTTGGCACAGCAGGTGGAATTAAATTAGAATCTGGCTTACATGAAATGAAAAACTTCGTAGAACGTGACAAAGGCAAATGCCCTGACTCAATTAATCTTGTACTACCCACTGATCCACAAATTATTTCATTTGGCATAGGCAACACTTGTTCAACAGGTGACAATTTTGTTACAGATCCTAACTTAGAGATACCAGCACATGTAGTTGAAATGGAAGCATATGCAATCGGTAAAGCATGTTTGAATCAACAAGTAGACTTTAGATGTTTTAAGTATGTTAGTGATCAAGCAGATGACGGTGCAGATACAGATTGGTTAGAGAACATAGCCGCAGGAGAACAACATTACATTAAAGTTTTCCAAGAAGTAACCGGTGGTGGTTAATGGACATTTACACTATTTGGGCAGATAAAGAAGGAGATATATCTGATTCTCAATGGGTAGATAACATGAAAAGTTTTTTAGATCATCTAGTCTCAGAAGGCAAGATGGAAACTTACAGAGTAACAAGATGTAAAATGGGATTTAGGTCAATCCAAGATATGCCTGAGTGGATGATACTTATGGAATTCAAAGATATGGCCCAATTAGATGATGCTTTTAAACGAGTTGCACCCTTAGAGGGAGAACTTGAGGCAAAGCATCAAAGTTTTAACCAGTTTGTTTCAGGAAATATTCAACATGCGTTGTTTAGAGACTGGCCAGACATAACATAAGATAAATATTATGAAAGATCAATATCATACGTTTTCAAACGAAAACCGTAAAGCAGAAGTGTTCTTAGATACAACTACAAAGTCAAAAGGAGTTTGGCTTGTCGAATGTTTTGAAGACGAAAAACTTGCTAAAGTGTTCGAGGGCGTTAGCGAGTCCTGGGCAGAGTCACTATCTGATGAGTGGGTTATGGGACAAATTAGCATTTTATAAATGAGTGGGTAGCATGAAAAGTAAAGATTTTGCATATGAGAATAAGAATGATTCTCATTATAAACCGCATCTATACTTAGATATGGATGGTGTTCAAGCAGACTTCTTTAAATCATGGAGTGATTTTGAGGGCGTAACTGACTATAAAGACATAGAAGACCCAGAAGGGTCTATAAAGCGTCTAGCATCAAGCGGATCAGAGGCTGTATATCGCTTCTTCCGTGATTTAGACACCCTCAGGGGCGGTCTAAGGGTCATAGACTGGCTACAAGAGCATGATGTACCCTACACAATACTCTCTGCTCCGCTTCGATATGAGCGTGAGGCCAGCATCATGGGTAAGAGAGAATGGCTCGATAATCACCACACAGGAGCGTCTGAGAGCGCCATATTCGCATCTAATAAGACCAAGTATGCTACTGACAGCAAGGGTCATCCGAACGTTCTAATCGATGATTTTGGCAAGAATACTATACCCTGGGACAATGCAGGGGGCATAGCAATCAAACATGACCCATTTGATGAGGGTCCGACTATATCAGCATTAGAAAAAATCTACTTCCCAAAAGACGAAATAGACGAAGCAAGTCCTAACACTCTACAAGGAAGTTTTACAGCCGATCTACAGTATAGCAAAGTTTGGTTACTAGACGAAGTACAGAAAATACTAGAGAAGGCACAACTCAAAAAACTAGATACTATCTATAACTTAGGTAGTTGGTATAGCAACATGGGATTGTTCTTAGTTGCCAACAAACTAGGATTCGACAAGTTAATTAATGTTGACATAGACAAAAAGACATTGACAACAGGACAAAAACTGTTAGACAAACTTGGCATATCTGATAAGGTCGAACATATGCATAAAGATGCCAACACATTAGATTATAGACAACTTAAACAACCTGGACTAGTCATCAATACATCAACAAATGATATTGATGGAGATGATTGGTTAAAGAACATACCCAAAGGTACATTAGTAGCAATGCAAGGTAGAAACGGAACATTGGAAGAATTTGATAAAAAGTATCCACTTAGAAAAACATATTTCTTAGATGAAGTTGAGTTGGAAGATCCAGAAACTGAATACGAAAGATTTATGAAAATAGGTGTGAAATGATTTATATCGAAGATGACTTTTTAACAGAAGAACAATTCACAGCATTAAAAAATAAAGTTGATTCACACTATAGTCCTATAGAACCTAGAGAGTTGTTTGACAACTATGATTTTAAAAATGAACCAGACAAATACATTCTTCCTATAGCAAGATCAGGTGATTGGCTTGATAGTTGCATTCCAAATGCGCCGCAATGTATTCCTGCTTTAAAGAAAATGGAAGAAACACTAATTAATCAAGGTGTACAAGAATTAAAAAACTGGTCTTCTTGGTTTCAATATTCAGTTGATACTATGTCACTTCCACCTCACAGAGATCAAGCAGTAAGAAAAAGTTTACCTAAAGATACGTATACTGCTGTTATCTATACCAGTGATTGGAAGCCCAATTGGGGAGGAGAGTTTGTAGCAGGCTCACCAGTATTTAATGATGACGGTTTAGTTGAGTCTCTAACAGATTTTACACACTTCATAGAACCTAAACCAAATCGTATGGTGATATGGAGCAGAGAAGAATGGCATATGGTTAATGCATTAACTGTTAATGATCCTGACTATGTAAGATCATTCTTTGGTACTAGTTGGAGTTCAATAGAATCTAAAGAACACGATCAAAATCCATTTCAACGTTTTTATTTTACGGCAGAAACATGATACATTATGTAGATAACTTTTTACCACAAGATCAATTTGAGGCTTTGAAGAAAAGAGTTGACAACAGATATGGTACCGGTAATGGATACAACTTACAACCGGATTCTGATGAACCATGTCGAGTAACATGGCATGATTCAAGTGGTTATTGGGAAGAAGCATTAAATTTTTTCGGACATGAGTGTCGTCCAGCAATTGAAAAAATGATTGAGTCTTTAGAACACGATATGGGTGCAAAAGATTTAAAAAATTGGTCTGTGTGGTTTCAATATATTATTAGTTCTATGACACTACCTGCACATAAAGATGCAAATTTGCGTAAAAGCAGTGAAGAACATACATATACTGCTATCTTGTATACAAGTGAATGGCAGCCAGGATGGGGAGGGGAGTTTATTGTAGGGGAACCTATATGGAACCCAGATGTTGTAACCAATGCCATTGGATTAAAAAATCTTACGCATACGATAGAACCTAAACAAAACAGAATGTTGATATGGAGTAGAGATGAGTGGCATGCTGTACAAAAAGTTACACACCCTGATCCAAATTATGTTAGAAGTTTTTTTGCTACAGGATGGAGTTCAGTAGATGATTTTGAATCCTTTAAAGGAGATGCTAGATGATTTTTACAGAAAGTAATTTTTTAAGTGATGACTTGTTTGAGATAATATCACTAAAATCTGAAAGATTATATAAGATGTCTAAGTTAGAAGACACTGCAATGGAAGTTGTGAGAGATGATATAGACCCTGATCGAGGCATATATGATAAAAACGTATCACATCAACGAGCAATGAGATTTAGATTTTATTGTAACGGTGATGATGTTATGCAAGAAACAATTGATTTCTTTGGTCCAGATGTTGGGAAAATATTATTACAAATTAAATACTATATGATTGACAAAGGCTGGGAAAACATTAAATTAAGTAATGTATGGTTTCAATATGGTGACAGTGAAACTCAAATGCACAGACACAGTGACGGCAATACTGAAATCATGCAAAAACTTGGCGCTGCCGAGAAGGATTGTTTTACTTCAATGATCTTTACTCATCCTAAATGGGATAATGATTGGGGAGGAATATTTAATATAGAATCTATGGACGGAACTGAAACAACAATACAAAACCCAGATCCAAATAGTCTTGTCATTTGGAATCGTCATCACCCTCATTGGATGACTCCTATTGTTAAAGATTGTCCAATAAGAATGTTTATAGGAATGTCATGGTATGAGAAATAATTTAGCAGAACTCAAAGATGTGAGTATAAACATCGAAAGTTTACGTGCGGCATGGGCTGAACAATTAGTTTTTTCTGGAGACTTTGAATGGGGAAAACGCAATTATGTTGAATTAGATTTTTTTACTGCCTACTTTCAACACTTATTAGTAGACATAGAAAATGTAATAGGCAGAAAACCTAAAGATTATATTATACAATTGCATGATCGATCTATACCTTCATATACTGATACTCTATATAACGATAAATTTTATTTAGGCATAATACACAAAGACGAATATAGAACATCATGTGTAAACATTCCTGTTTATTACGACAAAATGGAACCTGTGCATTTCTATAATGACGAAGATGTTATGAAAAGAATAGAAGAATATGAAATATATACACATGACGGTCTTCCACGAATAGCATTAATGCATACAGGAGGATTAAAAAACCCGTTAGGAATTATTCCAAATCAAATAGGACAATACAGTGAGAATCACCCAACATTAATGAATGTTCAAAATTGGCATAATGTAAGAGTAATGGAATTGGCACCACCTAGAATCTTTATTCAAATGAGTTATGACATACATTTTGATGAAATCGTTGCAAAGGACATAAATACACGTATACTTTAGGAATATTATTATGACAGATATTAAAAATTACATTTCAGCAATTGACGGTCTTGCACAAGATGAAGATTCTATTTTATTATATGACTCATTTGATATTGAGTTATCAGAAGACTTTGTTATTGAGACTGGAGTAGTAGGTTACACTGACGACGGCATTATTGTCGAAGGCGATGATGAAATGTTAGAATTACTTGCTATCAATGAAATTACTACTGAAACAATTGATGTTATTGTAGAAGATGCGAAGCCATTATATACTCCGTATGAAGATGATCTTGCAGACATTATGCGTTTGACAGAGAATCCTAATCCGGGTGACTTTAATCAAGCATCTAAATCGCCGATCGGTAGTATCAACTATAACGATACTGAAAAGGTAGCACAAGACAATGTTAATGGCAAAGATCCTGAAGTAGAAGTACATGAAGCCGAATATCAAGGACGCAAAGTCACACTTAACAAACCAATGCAAGGTGATGTTAAGAAATCAAAAGTTTATGTTAAGAACGCAAAAGGTAACGTAGTTAAAGTTAACTTTGGCGACAAAAACATGAAGATCAAAAAGAATATACCAGGAAGACGTAAGTCTTTCAGAGCAAGACATAACTGTAGCAATCCAGGACCTAAATGGAAAGCACGTTACTGGTCTTGTAGAGCCTGGTAAATATATTTGAACTCACTTCTCTAAATAAATATCTGTATGACTCCTAACGAGACAGATAAAGCACGGTACGAAGTAATCACACAAGAAGCAGATGACGGATCAGGTGATGTAATTATTCCATTACCTGCACCTTTACTTAAAACATTGGGCTGGTCAGAAGAAACTGAACTGGCTATCGGTGTTAATGAAAATGGCACCATATTTTTAAAGAAGGCAGACTAAAATGACTAACTATTCAGATACAATTACTATCAATGATCAATATGTTTTAGACTTTGGTGATACTATGAATGATAGTTTTACATTAAGCACAGATCCTATTACAATCTCATCTCCACATGGTACAAATAGTATATTAGATGGTCTAACCACAGATTCATTTACATTAAGTTCTAATTGGGACACAAACTATACTGATAAAAGATTAGAAGGTTTATTTGAGTGGCAAGAAGAAGTAAATAAAAAACTTGCAATCTTACAACCCAATCCTAAACTTGAAGAAGAATGGGAAGAGTTAAAAGAACTTAGACAACGTTATGTTGAACTTGAAAAAGAGTTAACTGAGAAATCGAAGATGTGGGGTATCTTAAAAGATTAATGAGCAAGGGTGACCATATTACAATGACCGGGAAAGTAATTCAAGTACTTCCCAATGCTAGATTTAAAGTTACATTAGATAATGGTCACACTCTTAATGCATATGTCGGTGGCAAAATGCGTAAGTTTGAAATTAAAATTATCATGGGCGATGAAGTTCAAGTTGAAATTTCTCCTTATGATTTAACACAGGGCCGCATCGTACGGAGAAACTGATGTCGCAACTAATGGCGCATAGCCTTAAAGATGAAGGTTGGCCCGATATACCTAAGATTACTAAAGAAGGCTTCCTGTATAATGAAACAGGTACAGGCCTTAATTCTCGTGGTCACAGATGCAAAGAAATTGAAAAAGTATTAGGAGATGATTTACAATTCTCTAAATACTTTTTAGTATTGGGAGATAATGCATGTCTACACATGCACAAACCCATAGAAGAAACATGGCCTTATCTTTTATCAAAGAAAATAAATCATCAATATTATAATCTTGCTGTCATGCATGGCGGCCTCGAGGGTGTAAAACATAACCTATTCAATTGGTTGCATATGTATAGTAAACCCAAAATGATCTACATGTCTTGTGAATGGGCTAACAGTTTTTTGGGTGCAGATTATGACAATGAAGATACACAAGAAGCATCCAAACTTGCAGATGCGGCCGGATATTGGATAGCAAGAAGACGTATGTTCAGTATGTTATTAGATCAAATCGATATACCTATATACTTAATTTTGGGCCCTAATGACGAATGTATAGCCCGTACAGACTCTATAAACGTACTTGAACTTGATCACTCTGATGATGAGAACGTTGCTCAGAACGTCTCTGAGGGCTTCTTACAAGCACAGAGGGCACTGTTAGCATGACGTTTGTAGAAGCGGGAGACATAGCAAGTACAGAGGTCAATAGTTCTGGGTTTAGAATGACCAAAGAACTAGATGATATTGACTTAGACAACTATTGTTTGTTTTTAGGGTCTAGTCATACAGAAGGAGTAGGAGTTAGAATCGATCAACGATACTCTACTCTGGTATCCGCAGTTCTTAGGGGAGATGAAGTCAATTTAGGTGTTGGTGGCGGAGGAATAGATGCTGTTGAACACAATTTACTTTCTTGGTTCATGTATACTGACAAACTACCCAAATGTCTCGTTATAGAATGGCCTGCTTACCAACGTTATATGCGAGATATACATGGACAAAAGAATCTATGCCCTGCAGGTGCATGGTCAAATCCTGAATTTTTAGTACATGCTGATTCAGCAATGTATGTAAAAGCAGAACTAGCATATCACAATTTACATAGATTATCACCGATAAAAATCATAGACGTTATGCATTCTAAAATTGTAGATCAAACTTGGCAATCTTTAATGATCTGGCACTCTAATAAAGATGTAGGCACTGATGGTGCACATCCAGGATCCAAATCACATTTAGAAACAGCGGAAAATATACTTGCCGTCTTAGATCGATAAATATCTATATGAACATTCAACGTATGTATAGACAGCAACCTCTAACTGAAGCAAAAGTAAAGAGGCCTACAGATATAGAAATCATTCCACTTAACTTTGAAGCAAAACAAGTTAAGCCTGTGATGAGTAGAGATACATTAGACTTGCATTACGATAAGTTAGCAAAAGGATATGCTAAACGTTATAATAACAACGAGGGTAACCCTGAGTTTAACTATGCAGGTGCTTTCTTACATAATGTTTACTTCCCTCAGTTCAGAGAAGTTAGAGACAATAACAAACCAAACGGTCCTATGAAGGGATTCATCGAAAAGAACTTCGGCACATACGAAGTCTTTCAAAAAGAAGTTGAATTCAAAGCAATGGCTATCGAAGGATCAGGTTGGGTTTATTTGGCAACTGATGGGAAGATTAAAACAATCGAAGAACATGAAGTCAGAGATGATATCTTGCTATTAATAGATTGGTGGGAACATGCCTTTATTTTAGATTACGGTTCAGACAAGAAAAAGTATCTTAAAGAGACATGGAAAATTATTAACTGGAATGTAATTTCTACACGTTGGGGGCAATCAGTAAGAAAATGATACAAATAACAGAATCAGCACAAAGTAAAATTAAAGAAGTACTAGAAGACGAAAGTCCAGAGACATTTTTAAGAATGTATGTTACAGGTGGAGGATGTTCTGGATTTCAATATGGTTTTTCTATGGAAGAATCACAAAACGATGATGACTTTGAAATTCCGGCAGGAGAAACAAGTGTCAGAGTTGACTCACTATCTATGCAGTACTTAGAAAATGCTGTAGTAGACTTCAAAGATGATCTGCAGGGATCACGTTTTTCTATTAGTAATCCAATGGCACAAACCACATGCGGTTGTGGGAGTTCATTCGCTCCATACTAATTCACCTTATTGATAAATACAAGATATAAGGAACTTACACAAGTATGGCTATATCAGGAAAACAATCAATCAACGTAGGGCTACCAAACGAATCAGTTGGTAGTGATTCACTATATACTGCATGGACTAAAACTAACGTAAACTTTGACGCATTATTTGCTAATGCAAGTAATTTCAATACATTCAATGCAGGTGATGCAATTGGTGTAACTTCAAACGCAACTACAGGCACAGTAACGATTACTAATACAGGCGTTGCACGTTTAATTGCAGGAACAGGCGTAACATTAAGTGGTACTACAGGCAATATAACAATCTCTGCTAATGGTGGAGGTGGTGGTGCCGGTGGCACAGTAACAAGTGTCGGTGTATCTACATCAAGTAGACTGACTGTTTCAGGAAGCCCTATAGTATCTTCTGGCACAATTGCTTTAGATTTAGCAACATCAGGTGTTGTAGCAGGTTCATACGCACAAGCAAACGTCACAGTTGACGCATATGGTAGAATCACATCTATCGCAAACGGTACTGCTGGCGGAACAGTTACAAGTGTTGGTTTAAACCCAAGCACAGGCATCTCAGTATCAGGTGGTCCAGTTACTAGTGCAGGTAACATTACAGTTACTAATACAGGTGTTACCAGATTAAATGCTGGTACAGGTATATCAGTTAGTAGTGCAAACGGAAACGTTACCGTAAGTTCAACAAATCTATCAGACGGCACAGTACAAAGTGTAGGTCTTACGAGTGATACGTTAACAGTCACAGGTGGACCTATCACATCTATTGGTTTAATCGATGTAGAGTTCAACAAAGTGCCAGTCTATGCATCAGGATTAGTACCTGGAACAGGTGTTATAGGACAACTTATTGCAATTAGTGATAGTACTCCTGGTGGAAAGATGGCATATTGGGACACAACAAACTCACGTTGGTCTTATGTTAGTGATGACAGTGCTGTTTAACTTGGGAAAAGATAAATACTACTATTAGGGGATAATAGAACATGGCAACAAACATTAAAATTACAGCACTTTCAGATATAACAAGTGCAAACATGACCTACAACGACTTAGTAGCCGTCGTAGACATGAACGGGACACCTGAAACAAAGAAATCAACAGTACAATTATTTGGAAATTTGATTTTATCAGAAGCAGGTGGAAGTAACTTTGTACCAGCCGCAGTTGCAACTCTTGCAGGAGATGTAACAAATGCCGCTCAACCAAACATTACTTCAGTAGGAAATCTGACAAGTGCAAACGTCACAGGAAACTTAGATGCAGGCAACGTAAACGCAACTTCAGCAGTTGTAGCCGCATACTTCTCGGGTGACGGAGCAAACTTAACAAATTTACCTGCTGGTACAGCAACTAAAATTACAGACGGAACATCTAATGTTGATATCCCCACAACAGATGGAAACGTAACTGTAGGAGTTGGTGGCACAGCAGATGTATTGATCGTAACAAGTACAGGTGTTAATGTAACCGGAACATTAAATGCAACAGGTATTATCACAGGCGATGCAGGTGGAATATCAAACGTTGTTTATGCAAACGTAACGGGCACCCCTACATTAGGTAATGTCTCCCCTCTTAACTTAGACGGCAACGTCTCTAATGTTCTAAGAGGAGACGGAACATTTGCCGCAGATGCAGAATCTACATATGGTGACAGCAATGTCGTTACTTTATTAAACGCATTTGGCTCTAACACAATTACAACAACTGGTCTCGTTACTGCTGACGGTGGCGGAATATCAAACGTCCCATACGCAAACGTAACTGGTACACCTACGTTAGGTAATATTTCAACAATCGACATTGATGGAGCCGCAGGCAACGTACTATATGGTAACGGTGTATTTGCTCCAACAGCAAGCCCAGCACTAACTGGAGATGGATATCAATTAGCAAATCTTACAGGTGCAAATGTATCTGGAGAAGTATCATTCGCGGCTACTGCTAACGCAGTTGCTGGCGCTAATGTATCTGGAGAAGTCACAAATGCCGCAACAGCAAATGCAGTAGCAGGTGCTAATGTAAGTGGTGAAGTCGGATTCTCAGCAGTTTCTAACTCAGTAGCCGGAGCAAATGTCTCAGGTGAAGTTACTTTTGCCGCAACAGCAAACGCAGTTGCTTATGCAAACGTTTCAGGTACACCTACATTAGGTAACATTGCTACTCTTAACATTGACGGTGAAGCCGCTAATGTCTTATATGGTAATGGAGTATTTGCGGCCGCAACGAGTCCAGCACTAACTGGAGATGGATATCAATTAGCAAATCTTACAGGCGCTAATGTCACAGGCACAGTAAGCAGTGCTACAACAGCAACGACAGCAGGTACGGTAACAACAGCCGCACAGCCAAACATTACATCTACAGGCACGTTAACAAGTTTATCAGTGACTGGTGCTTTAGGAGTTACTACAGGTGTTATTACAGGTGACGGTGGAGGCATATCAAATATAGCCGCAGGTAACATTAGTGGTACAGTCAATACAGCAGTTCTTGCACAAGAAGTTTCACAAGCGGCACAGCCAAACATCGGTAGTGTTGGGACATTAACTTCATTAACAGTATCAGGAAACATCACAGGTCAGAGTTATATCTCTGCAACAACAGCAATACAAACTACTCCAGTAGTAGTAGCAAGTTTACCGGCAGCCGCAACAGCAGGTGCAGGTGCAAGAGCATTTGTATCAGATGCAAACGACACAGCATTTAATGCAATTGTAGCAGGGACTGGAGCCAACAATCTACCAGTCTTCTCAGACGGTACAGACTGGCGTATAGGTTAACAAATTATACCCAATAAAAAAGGGCCCGAAAGCCCTTTTTTTGTGGTTGTTGATTCTAATTGAGTATGTTGTTCTTAACTAACCACTGCATTCAACACTGATTCCAGTGTGTCAGCATCTTGCTTACCGCGTTCACGGATAGTATCAAGTGACATGGTCACTTTTACTTTACCAGATGTCTTAGAACGATCTGCAATCGCATCTGAGATCGTTGCTTGATCTTCAGGTGACGAGAACATATCATGCGTAAGCATGAATTCTAGTGCATCTAGTTTAGTCATTGATTCAGGTAGAGAGATAAACTCGCAACGAGTTGCACCGCCCTTGCTGAATTGCTTGACACGCCTTACCATGTCATCTGTGAATCGGACTTTTGAATTACCGTTGTGTTCAGTAATACCAACTACCGAAAAAGTTTGAGTTGTCATAATGTTTCTCCTAAAATATAAACTAAGTTTAACTCATTAAAATACATGCAACTCCCATTGCATACCTTTGTGGCATTATTGCCACAAATTCTGTTACACCCTTGAGGCGTATTCGTTGATCAACTGACTGCCGTACAATGATTTGAAGATATTACTAGCCTCAAATGCATTTGCCGCAGTACAGTATACTCTTTGAGGATACCCGTTGATGTTAGCAACAGTCCACCATTCATGTAGACTGCTACTGTGTTGACTACTTGCTTGTGCTTGCCACATTGACATTACACTAACTCCAGCATTGATAGGGGAACATTGTAACGTCCGCCTCTCATTTCGACTACAGCCTTTTTGATGTTGACTTTTACAACAACACCTTGCTCACGTTTTGTCTTTTGCACAATCCAAACTTTGTCTCCTACTGAGATAGAACGTTTAGCATTAGACACAGATACAGAAACGATAAACTGACGTAACTCATTCAGTTGGTTAAGATCAAAATGACCTTTGCTGATTGATGCCTTGATATCGTCAAGTTTTTTATTGCTAGTGATTGACATAAACTTCTCCGTTGATTTAATTTATACAACTATTATACTAAATTGGGTACCCAATGTCAAGCCTTTTTTCAATATTTTTGACATTTTTTTAAGTCCCATTTTTCGACTACTGGAAGACCAAATTCATCTTCATCTACACAGACATACGCAACAGTCTTTTTGACTATACCATATCGATATGGAGATCCGATTGTGTCTCCTACCCAAATCTTATGGGGGAAATCTTCACACATAAAGAAT
>MDSX01102604.1_pt1 | contig 16821 bp, 11 predicted proteins | sample 811141 | NCBI WGS metagenome assembly MDSX01 (sample SAMN05326642, study PRJNA326480) | marine metagenome | isolation source: seawater | place: Atlantic Ocean: South East | collected 2010 | reverse complement strand
GGACTAATCGAGGTAGGTAAAGGAAGTATACACAAACCTTGTATGGTATTCTTTCGCTTGAATCCAGATACTAATATTAATTCAGAAGTCCCATGTATTGTTGGAAAGGGAATCACATTTGATTCAGGAGGAATTTCAATAAAAGGTAGTGCAGGAATGGATGAAATGAAACTAGACATGCATGGTTCAGCAACAGTTTTTGGCCTTTTTCAGGCACTTTATGCGACAGGATATGCTGGCAGAGTTAACGGAATAACATGTATGGCAGAGAATATGCCAAGTGCGGAAGCTTATCGACCAGGCGATGTGATTAACACTTATTCTGGAAAAACTATCGAGGTTCTTAATACAGATGCAGAAGGACGTAATGTTCTTGCAGATGGATTATGGAAAGCTAGTGAACTTAATCCATCCTATATCATAGATTTAGCAACATTAACCGGTTCTGTTGTTGTTGCACTCGGACATGAGGCAACAGGTCTATTTTCTAATAATCAATCTTTATCTCAAAGAATCCAGGCAGTAGGAGATCATGTTGATGAAATTTCATGGCCCTTACCCCTTCTACCTGCTTTTGAGAAACAGATGACCTCATCAAAAATTGCTGATGTACGTAATCAAGGAAAAGGTCGTTGGGGAGGAGCAAGTCAAGCAGCAGGATTCCTGAAACAATTTGTTCAAGAACGGGAAACTCAAGAAGGGAAATCTCAAATTCCATGGGCACACTTAGATATTGCAGGAACTGCAGGAATTTGGGGTGGAGAAACTAATGTTTTGGTAAGCCATGGAGCCACTGGAATACAGGTAAGAGCATTACACCGGTTAATTACTCAAGAATAGGATACGCAATCATTCTTGAGGTATTATCAGAAATGCAATAGCATATAGTAGTACAAAAGGAATCACACCAGTGATAACTGCAAGTACAGAATATATGATTCGGCCAAGGTTAGATGAAATTCCTAGTTTTCTGGCCAGTCCGGAACAGACACCAAAAATTAGTCTATCACCTAATGGTCTAGACAGAGGTTTAGCACCAACTCTAATTTTCTGTAATGAATTATCTACCATCAAATTCACTCTTCATCTTCGTCTGAATCAAGGACTTCGAAGTCAGCTTCTACAACATTGCCTTCTTGATCTTCTGCCCCCTCTTCTTCAGACATCTCAGCAGAAGCCGCTTCATAGAGTTTAGATGATAATTTATGCATTAATTCTTCTAATTCTTGAATTCTTGACTGAATCCCTTCTTCATCAAGATTCTCATCGGAAACTGGTACATCATCATTTATTATCATAGACTCTAATTCCTTGAGTTTCTCTAAAACAGGATTTACTACTTCATCAGTGAGTTTATCTTTAGTTTCATCAATCGTTCTACGTGTTTGATAAACTATACTATCTGCAGTATTTCTTAATTCTACCTTCATTTTACGACGCTTATCTTCCTCTGCAAATTCTTCAGCATCGCTAATTTTCTGTTTAATTTCATCTTCAGATAGAGAGGTTTGACCCTCTATTTTAATCGATTGTTCTGTACCTGTACCAAGATCTTTAGCTGAAACATCTACTATACCATTAGCATCGATATCAAACGTCACTTCAATTTGTGGGAGACCTCTCGGTGCTGGAGGGATTCCCATCAAATGAAATCTCCCGAGAGATGTGTTATCATTTGCGAACTCACGTTCACCCTGAAGTACGTGAACTTCAACCGCTGGTTGATTATCTTGTGCAGTCGAAAATGTTTCAGAACGTCGTGAAGGAATTGTTGTATTTCTTTCAATCATTGTAGTCATTACGCCGCCTAAGGTCTCAATACCCAGAGTTAATGGCGTTACATCAAGGAGTAGTACATCAGTAACTCCTTCATCGCCCACTATGATTCCTGCTTGGAGTGCAGCACCAAGAGCAACTGCTTCATCAGGATTTACGCCTTTGAAGGGAGACTTTCCTACTTCTGATTCAATTGCAGTCTGAACAGCAGGTATTCGAGTTGAACCGCCTACAAGAATAACCTTATCCACATCTCCTTTACCTATTCCTGCATCTTTCATTGCTCTCCTTGTTGGAGCCATTGTATCTTCAACTAGATCTGAAGTTAAATCTTCAAACTTAGCTTTAGAAAGTGAGAGGTCAAGATGTTCTGGTTGCCCATCTTTCATAGTGATAAAAGGCAAATTAATCTGAGACATTGAAGTTCCTGAGAGTTCAATCTTTGCTTTCTCGGCGGCTTCTCTGAGACGACTCATTGCTTGCATATCTTTAGTCAAATCGATACCTGAATTTTTCTTATATTCATCAGTAATCCATTTTACTACTCTATGATCGAAATCATCTCCTCCGAGTTTATTATTACCACTAGTTGCTTTAACTTCTATCTGTGGTTGACCATCAACCTGATATATTTCTAGAACTGATACATCGAATGTCCCTCCACCTAAATCATAAACAAGAATTGTTTGATCTTCAGCTTTGTCGACACCATATGCCAGTGCAGCAGCAGTTGGTTCATTGATTATTCTTAAAACTTCAAGACCAGCAATTCTTCCTGCATCTTGAGTGGCTTTTCTTTGAGCATCATCAAAATATGCAGGACAAGTAATTACTGCCTGAGTTACTTCTCGTCCTAAGTATGATTCTGCATCTGCCTTTAATTTTTGAAGAATAAAAGCAGAAACTTCCTGGGGAGTATATTTATTTTCATCTATATCCTTAGACCAATCCGTACCCATTTCTCGTTTCACTGAAAGAATTGTTCTTTCAGAATTAGTAACTGCCTGACGTTTAGCAGTAACCCCTACTAACCGTTCTCCATCTTTAGTAAAAGCAACTACAGAAGGAGTAGTTCTTGCACCTTCAGTATTAGCAATTACTACCGCTTGCCCTCCTTCAAGAGTCGCTACACAGCTATTTGTCGTTCCAAGGTCTATTCCAATTACAGGTCCACTCATTTTCTCACATCTTTTTTCATTTATTATTTCTAATATCGAATATTACATCAAGAATGCCATTATTTAGGCTCCATTCTACAATCTTGTCCGCAGACTCAGGAAGATCAAATTTCTTGAATGGACGAAGTTGTGTTTTTCTCATCAATTGAAGTATATTTCCGCCATCAATTAGGTTGAGTTCTAATTCAGAATCTATAATATCTAATTGCCTAGAAAGGTCTATTGTAGCGTACATTCTATCTTCATGAACATGTATGTCTGCTACGAGAAGTTTTTCATCAACATCTTCTTCATTTTCTAACGTTGCATCTACAACAGGACTTGGATTATTGACTTGAACATTTACACCCATATTCCTAAATAATTCTGAAATTCCATCAGGACCATTCAGCATTGACTCCATAGTTCTCCGGAATTCATCCGGATCACCGTTAATATCAATTTTCATGTCTTTATTAGACATTTTTTCTGGATCAATACCCATTTTCTCAAACTGTTCACGTACTTGTGACATCATATTCTTGAGCATTGAGACATCTATTGACATACCCATTTTGTTGAACATCTCTGCCATTTCTTTGAGCATTTTCTCCTCCCAGTCATCACTATTATTACTGTCCATAAATAACACTACTCAACTTGAGGTTGTATAGTTCGAGTAGCGTCTCCTTTATGAACCTCACTGAACTAAATTTTATCGAAATTAGTGATATTTGATAAAATATACATTGGTGCCTTTGGGAACCATTTCAAATCAGGCTATCAGGTCCGGGATACTAGATGACCGATGCTGAACATGAAGTTGCTTTAGAAGATACGGACCGTATTCATGGGCATACTGCCTTGGTTCGTAATGTCGCTGCAGCTGTATCTCTATCGAATGCTGTACGCTCAACTCTTGGTCCAAGAGGTCTCGATAAGATGCTAGTAAATGAAGCGGGGGAAGCCATAGTAACAAACGATGGAGTAACTGTTCTTGAAACCGCAAAAGTTGAGCATCCCACTGCTAATTTACTAATTGCGTCTTCAAGTTCTCAGGATAAATCTGCTAGAGATGGGACTACTACTACAGTTATATTAATGGCAGAGATGTTACAAAATGCTCTGGAATTAGTCAGAGCAGGGGTGCATCCTTCAATAATCACTAATGGCTATAGAATTGCAAGTGAAGAAGCTGTAAAAGAAATGAATTTAATGGCACGTTTTGCAGACAACAAAGAATTAAAAAGATCTGTAGTAGCTACATCTTTACAGGGTAAAATAGATTCTTTACTCTCTTCACATTTAACAGAGTTGGCTTTGGAAGCTGCTGAAACATTAATTGGTGAAGACGGAGGAGATGATTTGGAGAGATTACGAATTAAAAGACTTCAAATTTCTGGAGATAAGGCACTTAATAGCGAATTAGTCTCAGGTTTGGTATTAGCCAAAACAAGAATTGATAAAAATAGCTCTTCGTCTGCAAATGGTGGGAAGATTGCCATATTGGATGGAGCGCTGGAGAATAAGAAATTAGAATTAGAGGCTCAAATAGAGATTAGTAGTTTGGGAGTCATGAAGGATTTTCATGAAAGGAATAATAAATACCTGCAAAATATCATAAACTCACTTGAAGATTTAGAAATAGAGCTATTAATTGTTCGAGATGGAATAGCTGACGAAGCAATATCAATGCTTTCCAAGGCAGGAATTACTGCATATAGAAGATTTGAGAGAGATGACTTAGAACGGCTGTCAAGAATTACGGGGGCAGATATCATACGCAATATAGAAAAGATTGACCCTAAAAATTTAGGTAGTTATTCTTCTCGTTCGGAGGAAAATATAGGGTCTGTAAATTATACTAGAATCGAGGGTGACTTAGGTGGAGCCATGACAATGATCATTAGAGGTTCAACACCTGAAATCAGAGAAGAGGTTGGTAGAGCTTTTGATGATGCATTAGGAGTGAGTCATAGGCTAACAAGTGAAAATAGAGTACTACCTGGTGGTGGAGCAACAAATACACATATTGCTCGGAAATTAAGGCATTTTTCCACAACACAATCCGGGAGAGAGCAGATGGCAATAGAAGCTTATGCTGCAGCACTAGAAATTGTCCCAAGGACATTAGCAAGAAATGCAGGTTATGACCCAATAGACACTCTTCTTTCTCTATCAGCTGCTCAGTCTGAAGATACTACTAATGGAGGCTGGATTGGAATTAATGGGAATTCAGGAGAAGTGATGGACATGTATGATGAAGGAATTTTTGACCCGATTTTTGTAGCAAAACATGCGGTTATTGGAGCCACGGAATCAGCAATAAGTGTATTAAGAATAGATGATGTACTTTGGGCTAAACAAGGGCCTCAAACTCCAGATTGGAGTAATCAGATTGAAGAAAATTAGTTTATTCTTTAAGATTTTTAATCATATCTTCTACAATATCTACTAATTGAAAATTAGGAGACCAATTCCAATCTTTTTTCGCAATCGTGTCATCTATTGAATCAGGCCAAGAATCAGCATAAATTTGGCGGACATCAGGCTTGTATGTACAGATAAAATTAGGAATATGATTCTTGATTTGTGAAGATAATTCTTCTGCTGTGAAAGAAATTCCAGATATATTATACCCACAACGTGCAGAACTAAGAGATTCCAAAGGTTGATTCATTAACGAAATTGTCGCTCTAATTGCATCATCCATATACATCATAGGAAGTTTTGTATCTCTTCTCACAAAGCATTCATATGATTGTTCGTTAGATAATGCAAAATGGAATATATCTACTGCATAGTCAGTAGTACCTCCACTTACCGGGGATTGCCAAGATATTAATCCGGGATATCTGATTCCTCTAACATCTACTCCATATTGTTCACAATATAACATACCCATTATTTCACAATCAACTTTAGTCATTCCATATTTTGTTGAAGGATTTAGAGGCGTTAATTGAGGTGCATGTTTTGGGGCATCAGGACCAAATACAGCGATGGATGATGGAATAAAAACACGAATCTCATTTCTTCTAGCAACCTCTAGAATATTCCGAGTACCATCTACATTAATTAATTCACATAACTCAGGATTTTCTTCACCTTTTGCGGAAAGAATCGCAGCTAGATGATAGATTATCTTGATATCTTCGTCAATCACTAATTTCGATAACTTTTCTTCATCAAGAACGTCTAGTATACTAAACGGTCCACCCAGAATGGAAGGATTTTCTGGAAGGCTGCGAATATCACTAGCAATTACTTTCGCAGAACCATAGATTTCCCTAAGGCTTTTTACCAAATCAGTACCAATTTGTCCAAGAGCTCCGGTAACCAGTATTCGGCCCTCCGCGGAACTCGACATAACATGTCGGGGACGAAGGAGATACTTAGACTTAGCAAAGATTATGTTATCACTATTAGAGAAGGAATGTTGATAGGCGAGATATGTTGGCTTCAAACCCCGTTGATTGAATGAAGTATGTTGTTGTCACGGGAGGAGTCTTGTCAGGACTGGGTAAAGGAATAACCGCGAGTAGCATAGGCGTATTGCTAAAATCCGCTGGACTGAGCGTCACTTCAGTGAAAATAGATCCGTATCTAAATTGTGATGCAGGAACTATGTCACCCTTCGAACATGGAGAAGTTTACGTATTGGATGATGGCGGAGAAGTTGATTTAGATTTAGGGAATTATGAAAGGTTCCTTGATATTTCTTTAACAAAGGATAATAATATCACAACTGGTAAAGTTTACCAAGCAGTTATTGAAAGGGAAAGAAGAGGAGATTATCTAGGTAAAACAGTTCAAGTCATACCTCATATTACTGATGAAATACAAGAATGGATTGAGAGAGTTGCAAATATCTCAAGTGATGGTAGTGGGAATACTCCTGATGCCTGCGTGATAGAATTAGGAGGGACAGTAGGAGATATTGAAAGTGCTCCTTTTGTTGAAGCATTAAGACAATTTCAATTTAGAGTTGGAGAAGAAAATATTTGCTTTGTACATGTTAGTTTAGTTCCTGTAATGGGTCCTGTGGGGGAACAAAAAACAAAACCTACACAACATACTGTAAAGGAGTTAAGAGGACTTGGAATAATTCCAGACATACTAGTTTGTAGATCGGAACATCCCCTCAATACAGAAACTAGAGAAAAACTAGCAGCTTTCTGTCATGTATCCCCGGAAGCTGTTGTTTCAGCACATGATGTTTCTAATATCTATCGAATCCCAATACTTCTAGAAGAACAGGGTGTAAGTCAGGTTTTAGCTAAGGAAATTGGTTTCAATTTGCCTGAATCAAGACCTCTACTCGAGGACTGGATTCAGATGGCAAATACAGTAGATAACCTAGAAGAAATAATAAAAATAGCAATGGTTGGGAAATATACCGGACTTTCAGATTCATACCTTAGTGTGATAAAAGCATTGCAACACTCGTCATATGAAGTCAATAGAAAATTAGAAATTAACTGGATTGAATCAGAAAGTCTAGACGATAAACAAAAGGAAAAAAATCTAGAAAAATACTCAGAAGCTTGGAATATTCTGAAGGAAGCAGATGGAATTCTTGTCCCTGGTGGATTTGGCATTAGAGGAATAGAGGGGAAAATAAAAGCTGCAGAATATGCTAGGGTGAACAAAGTCCCATACCTAGGTGTTTGCCTTGGATTACAAATTGCAACTATAGAATTCTGTAGAAATGTATTAGGGATGGAAAATGCCAACTCAACCGAATTCGATGAAAATACTCCTCAGCCAGCAGTTGTATTCATGCCGGAGATATCGAAGACACATATGGGTGGGACAATGAGATTAGGGTCAAAACCGACTCCTTTCCTAGTAGAAGATTGTAAAATAAAGAGATTATATGGTAATAAATCATATGTTGATGAGAGGCATCGGCATAGATATGAGGTAAATCCTGAATTAATAGATAGAATAGAATCAGCAGGATTAATCTATGTTGGTAAAGATGAGACAGGACAAAGATGTGAAATTATGGAATTAAAAGATCATCCATATTATGTTGGTACACAATATCATCCTGAATTCAAATCAAGACCGGGTAGACCAAGCCCCCCATTCCTAGGCCTGCTAATGGCTGCTTCTGGGCATGAGATTTAGTCTACAGAGATAGGTAAGACTCTAGTTGTCCTATAACCTTGCAAGACCTTAAGATATTTCTTTTCAGCGAATTTTTTATCTAATTCAGAATCTCCAGTTTCTATTCGCAAACGACGTACTGAAAGTAATTTAGCAGGAGTAACCACCCCAAGAATATCATTAATATTTATTCCTTTAAGAACGTTAGGAGATAGTTGAAGATTACCTCGACCAATTAAAAAACCTTGACCGCCCATTGGAGAAAGAAGTAAAGTAACTTCACCTGAGTGAGAGGAAATCAATTCCAGTAATTGTTCTTCATTCAAATCTGTACCAACTTGCTTATTTCCTAAAGATGCATCTATTCCTAAAACTGTTCCTTGGAAACCTACCATATTTGAAATAGTTCTAAGAGTACCTCCAGAACCCCAAATTATCAATCTTGTTTCTGTGATTAGTAGTTCACTTACATGGTTTGCAAGGCCCTCAATAATTTCCTCTTCACCTGTTGCTTCAACACGCATTTTAGCGCCTTGCATCCAGCGAGGAGAGGCTGGAGTCTTTGCTTCGGCATAAAGACGAACAGCCCATTCTCCATTTCTGTACTTATCTTCATCTAAATCTAGAACTTCAGTACTAGAAACTAATAATTCGCCTTTTAGCCATGCAGAAAGTACTTCTGCACCGGCCTTTGGAGATGATGCAAAACAACCTGAATGCATTTTTACTCCACAAGGTATTCCGATAACTGGTATTTCAGATTTATTTAGAGACTCTAATGCTGAGATTATGTCTCTAGTAGTACCATCTCCTCCTGCATATACAAGTAAGTCAATAGATGATTCTATTAATGATTTGACTAGTTCAGAAGTATCCGACACAGTTGTAACATCCGAAGATTGATGGATAGTGATTAATTCTCCGATTTCAGTATTTTCAGGAAACCAGTCAGTACCCATTCTACCTTTACTAGTGAACCAAGTAATATCTGAGACATCATGATGTAAATTTACAAAGTGCTCCAAAGCATCCTTGACTCTGGGACCAGATCTATCTTTTGCACCCTGAGAACGGGCATATTCTGCTTGTCCATCTGAACCTTTCAGACCTAATCGGCCACCTAAACCTGCATCAGGATTTACCAACAACCCAAGACGTACCATAACCACCGCAAAGGGAGTGCGTTAATATCAATAGAGCCTATCGGTTCACCATAATGCGTATCGTTATTGCACTTGGAGGGAACGCTCTTCTTAGACGTGGAGAAGAAATGACTGCCGAAAATCAAAGGAAAAATATACAGTTAGCAGTTAAATCACTAGCACCGATAGCTGGACAAAATGAATTAGTTATTAGTCATGGAAATGGACCTCAAGTAGGATTACTATCTCTACAATCAGCTGCGTATAAAGAAGTAGAAGAATATCCTCTAGATATATTAGGGGCACAGACAGAAGGTATGATTGGATATATGATTGAGCAAGAACTTGGCAATTTATTACCAATAGAAATTCCAATTGCTTCAATATTAACCATGGTAGAAGTTGATCCCGAAGACCCTGCTTTTGATAATCCCACGAAGCCTATTGGACCGATATATACCAAAGAAGAAGCTGAGAAACTGAAAAAGGAAAAAGGGTGGAGCATAAAACTCGATGGAGAACATTGGAGAAGAGTTGTAGCCTCTCCGGAACCGCATAGAATATTTCAATTAAGACCAATTCATTGGCTTTTAGAAAAAAATACTATAGTAATATGTGCCGGAGGTGGTGGAATTCCTACTATCTATAACAAAGAAGGAAATTTAGAAGGTGTAGAGGTAGTAATCGACAAAGATAGGGCCAGTTCTTTACTTGCATTTGAATTAGAAGCAGATGTACTGATTATGGCTACAGATACTGAAGGAGTGTACTTAGATTGGGGGACAGACTCTGAAAAAATTATTTCTGAGACAACTCCTGAAGAAATTAGAAAATATGATTTCGATATAGGTTCAATGGGTCCCAAAGTAGAGGCTGCATGCTCGTTTGTGGAACGATCGGGTCAAAGAGCAGTTATTGGTTCTCTGAAGGATATTGAAAAGATGGTAAATGGAACTGCTGGAACTCAATTTATTCTAAAATAACTTTTATTTGAGTAATGGAATAGGCAAGGCATTCATATCATTGGGATGTAGGCGATGTTTACGGAGGGACAGTATGTGTCAATGATAAAAGTAGAAATTAGTGATGAGCAGATCCATGAATATGCCTCGGGAATTAGTGCAGGAGATGTCCTAGATAATGTATTTGGAAAGAGATATGGTGCTGTTGCAGCAGTTGTCGATGGTATCCAAAGAGACATGTCATTTATTTTAGATTCAGATTGTAAAATAGAGGCAATATTAGGAGAATCAGAAGAAGGATTGTATATTCTAAGGCACTCTTGTGCACATTTACTGGCACAAGCAGTAATGGAAATGTTTCCTGAAGCCAAACCAACTATCGGCCCTCCGATTAATCATGGTTTCTACTATGACTTCTTCATGGATCCGATTGGAGATTCAGAACTTAAGGAATTAGAAAAAAGAATGAACAAACTTGTACGTTCTAATATTAAAATTGAAAGAGAGGAGCATGAGAATAATGTCCTAAGAGATATGTTTTCTGATAACAATTTTAAGATCGAAATAATGGATGATAAAATAGGTCAAGATATAGGTTCATCTGCATATAGGCAGGGAGATTTCATTGATCTATGTAGAGGCCCGCATGTACCTTCAACATCTCATTTAAGATGGTTTAAGTTAACTAATACTAGTCAAGCTTACTGGCGTGCTGATCGTAACAGAGAACCTTTGACACGGATTTATGGTATGTGTTATGCAACTAAAGAAGGGCTTAAAGAAAGGCAAAGGCAGATTGAAGAGGCGGCTAAAAGAGATCATAAAAAAATAGGTAAAGAAATGGAACTTTATATGATAGATGAATTAATTGGAAAGGGTTTGCCTGTATGGCTACCAAATGGACAAATTCTAAAATCAGAAATAGAAAACTATGCCTTAAAGACTGAAGAAGATTATGGTTATCAGAGAGTTACTACCCCTGCTCTTGCAAAACAAGAGCTATTCGAATGTAGTGGTCATCTCCCCCATTATGCAGATGGAATGTACCCGCCTATGGAGATGGATGATGGCACATACTACCTCAAAGCAATGAATTGCCCTATGCATCATTTAGTCTATCGAAATAAGAAAAGATCATATCGAGAATTACCATTTAGAATTGCCGAATATGGTACATGCTATCGGAATGAAATGTCAGGAGCTCTAGCTGGACTTTTGCGTGTCAGAATGCTGTCAATGAATGATGCCCACATCTATTGCACATTAGATCAAGTTGGACAGGAAGTTGCTAATAATATCAAGATGGTCCAAGATTACTATTCTACATTTGGATTTGAAAACTATCATTTCCGTTTATCATTATGGGACCCAGAGAATACAGAGAAATATATCAAACAGCCAGAAAACTGGACTTCAACACAAAATCATCTGAGAGAAATATTAGATGAACTCAAAGTCCCCTATATTGAAGCAATAGGTGAGGCTGCATTTTATGGACCGAAAATAGACATTCAGTTTACAACCGCTCTAGGAAGAGAAGAATCAATGTCTACAATTCAGCTTGATTTTGCAGCTAAGGAGCGCTTTGAATTATCTTATAAAGATGAAAATGGAGAAGAAAATGGAGAAGTATTTGTCATTCATAGAGCTCCTTTATCGACTCATGAGAGATTTGTAGCTTTCCTCACTGAGCATTGGTCAGGTTGTTTCCCCACTTGGCTCTCTCCGATACAGATTCAGGTAATTACGATTTCTGAAAAGCAAAAAAAATATGCGTCTAAGATTGCTTCGATTCTTAAGGAAGAAGGTATCAGAGTTTCTGTTGATGATTCTGATGCTACTATTGGAAAGAAGATTCGTATGCACAGGAAAATGCGGCCAGCGTATATGTTAATTCTTGGTGAAGATGAAGAAAAAGAACAAACAGTATCAATTAGAATCGATCGTAAAGGAGGTTCTCGAAGTGCCGACCAATGTAACGGTATACCTTTAGAAAAATTCGTCAAAGATCTGTCTGCTGAAGTAAATTCAAAAAATAAAGAGTTGACATTAGTTCCAAAAGAAGATTGAGTGATATTATGCAATCTGAGAAAGTTGTTAATATCGCAGGCTATCGCTTTGTAGATTTAGATGATCGAGATGAGCTAAGACAACCTTTCCGATATATCTGTGAAAAATTAAAATTAAAGGGAACTATTCTATTAAGCAATAATGGAATCAATTTCTTTCTTGCTGGAAAGCAAGAATCAATCGATTCATTTTTGAAATTCCTAGAAGCTGATAAAAGATTTGTAGGAATACCATTAAAAATTAGCTATACCGATTACCAACCATTTCGTAGGATGCTTGTGAGACTTAAAAAAGAGATAATAGCATTAGGAATAGATGACATCAGACCAGTTGAATTAACTGGAGAGAATATTAAGCCGACAGAATTTAAAAAAATTCTTGATAATGATGAGGAAGTTATTATCTTAGATACAAGAAATGAATATGAGACAAGAGTGGGTTTATTTGAAAATGCAATCGACTTGAATTTATCAACTTTCAAAGATTTTCCAAATGCTATTCTGAGCCTACCAGATGAATATAAGAAGAAGCAGATTGTAATGTATTGTACAGGAGGCATTAGATGCGAAAAGGCTTCTTTGGTAATGATGAATGCAGGGTTTGAAGATGTGAAACAGTTAGAAGGAGGGATTTTAGGATATTTTGAAGAAACAGACGGCTCATACTGGAAAGGAGATTGTTTTGTATTTGATCAACGAGTTGCTGTAGATACTGAATTAAATGAAACAGAATACTCAATGTGTTTTGCTTGTAGAGAACCTCTAACTAAAGAGCAACGTAAATCTTCTGATTATAAGCTAAATGTTTACTGCCCATATTGCGTGGAAAAAAATAAGAAAAATGATTAAATTCGTCTACGAAGATTCTCAATTATCTCATCAGTTTGACCTAAAGAATCTCTTGAAGAATCAATATCGCCTTCATCTAGATATTTTTTACATAGAGAGAGGCTCTTTTCAGCATTCAATCTCATTTCATCATTTACTTTGATGTTAGCAGATTCTAGTTTATTTCTCAATTCATTCCACTCACTTTCTAAGAATGAATATAGTTCCAAGGTTTCTAAAAATGATTTTTCATATAATTGAAGTTCATCAGTTAGCTCTTTTAAAATATTTGAAGCATCAGTCCAATTTCCAGAATTTGCTTTATATTCAACCTCTTTTAATTTTTCATGCCAAGAATCGCCATTGGAACCTTTAGGAAACTGTTGTATTAATTTCTTCTTTTGTCGGAGACCACGTTGAACATTTTGCATAGATTCAGATGTTAACTTAATATCTCGGATAATACTTGTAGCTAATCCTTTGGCAAGTGAGGATTCTCCGGATGAAAGAGCCTGCTTTGATTCCTCCAACCTTTCCTTAGTAATCACTGATATCTCTCCTTCAACATTAGATAGTGCTTTTTCTGCATCCTCTATTGCTATCTGTGCTTCTGAAGTAATCAATTCAAGACTTTCTAAATGACCTGATATTGATGATGCTATTTTGATTGCTTCTAATGGATCTTCAGAATCTAAAGATTCTCGCGCTGAAGAAATAATTTGGTATAATGAATCAACTTGTAATTCTTTTTTGTGATTTAATAATTTCTCCGCAGAACTAATTGTATCTAATGCAGTTTGCCAATGAAGAATCACCATCTCTGATTTATTCTTGGAATGCCTATACATAAGTTCAGCTTCTCTAAGAGAGCCATGCTCGGCTTCTCGGTCTCCGAGATCAAAAGATTTTCTTGGTCCTTGGATATCTTTTGCTATTGATTCGGCTTTCTGAACAAAGAGCTCAGTATCCCTCCTTATGTCATCTAAATCCTTAGAAAGTGCTTTTATTCTTTCAGTATCTTCTTGAGCAGTAGATATTAATTCTAAACCTCTGGCAGGATTATTCCAACATTCTTCACGAGCCTTCTTCAAGAGGGATGATGCTTGCTCTAGTGAAATACCTTGACTACGTAGTAGTAAAACTTCACCTTCAGCCTTATCCAGTGAGTTGACAAATTCTTTCCTCAATGTATGATTCTTATCTTTGGAAAGTAAATCAGGCACCATAGTAATCGTTATTGAAAAAATAACTACTAAATATACCAATATTTCTGATGAAATAGAATACATCAGTGCAAGAGAAAATAATAATCCAATGATACTTGTTAAACCTCTCCATTTCCTAGAAGAATGTGTTAATGAAAGATTTTGATGTGCGACATACCATAGAAATATAGCTAATATTAAGTATAAAAATCCAGATATTAATGAATCGCTATCGATAATATCTGTTAATGAAAGTCCGAGTAAGCTAGGATAAAATATATTTCCTATTACTCCAATTCTAGAACGTTGTACTGGACCATAATCAATCAGATCTATTATGACCAAAGAGGTGACGAAAATTAATGATATGGGTCCCAAGCGTGGAAGTAATTCAGCATCACCAAATAATGCTGATAATAGCCACCATGATGCTGAAATAATAAGTAGAAAAGTGGCACATAAAGCAATCTTCTCAACCCTTATTTTATGACTCCGAATAACCTGATCAGGATAGTCGGGTAACAGAATCATATTTATTCACCCTATGTTATGACTCATGAGTTCTGCGGAAATATGTCTCATCTCAGGGCTTTTGAGAATCTATACCCCAAAGACGATTAGCAATGAATACAATGAATAATAAGGTAATTATTACTAACATAACTGTTTGAGTTGATTCTTGCCAATATGGCTCGACTCTAAGATCAGAATTTATTTCAAGAACTCCGCTTTGATTAGAGCTTTCACTACTCCATTGGAAATAAGTATCGACTCCTTCTGAACTCGTTAATTCATAGTTAAGTTCGACACTAAAAATTCCGGGACTAGAAGAACTTGCAGCAGGTATACCAATAATAGGACCGCATTGATTATTTATACAAAACTGCCCTGAACCAGGAGATGCTTCTGTATTTTGCATAGATGCTGTGAATAAAACGATATTTCCTTCAACTAATTTTCCTTGATGACTAGAAGATAGAGTTTCAATATTAACGCCAATATTAGGGGAAATAGCTAATCCGAAAGCTAGATTTTGATGATTCCCTGAAGAATCATATGAATCAATACTAAAAATATGAGTTCCAGTATCAAGTGGATTCAGTATCATTTTATCTATTAATTCCATGGATACATTCTCAACTATTACCTTATCATCAATTTTTAGTGACCAAGATGTATTCTCAATAGCATCTAAATCATCAAAGGACTGAGATAGAGAAATTATAATTGAATCTCCATTTCTTGCAAGATTAGTTGAAGATATTGAATTATTATTGATAATTAAATCTGGAACAATAGTTGGTCCGCTTCCATCAAGAACTAATATTTCCCAAACTCTATTTAGAGTATTTCCAGCATTATCGGATATAGATAAATTAACCGACCAAGAAGTTTGATCCTTATCTAAATGTCTTTCTGAAACGTTTAGATGCATGCCATTAACATCTCCATTTTGATAAAAAGTATCTGAAAAAATTAAATTATTCTTATTATTATGGAGATAATTTGGAGTTTTATTTGAAACTATTGTGATATCAGTGGGTAAGTCTGAATTAGGGTCATTAGCAGAAATATTGAAAGAAAGATAGGTATCAGATTTAATTCTAAGTATATCCTCACTAGAATCTAGATTAATCGTGTTTCCAGATTCATCTACATATGAGATTATAGTGTTCCAAGTAGGGAAAATCGAGTCTATAGCTATATTTTCATACCAAGTACTGGTAAAGTTAAACCAATCTTTACAATGCATAACAACACTTGCAACTTGACCTCCTGAGAATCCATAATTTTCAGGAATAAAAGCGAATGAATCTCCAAAATGTGTTTTAACTAACGTACCATTATTAGATAATGTCCACCATTGTTGATTAACATCTAATTTACTATCTTCACAATCACCATAGTAATTTGTGGAGGAGTTAAGGGCAATCATAGATCCTGAAGATACTCTGTATCCTGAAGATACTGGTGACTGATTAGGAGAAATAGATACTCGAATATTACTAGCAACATTTGCTTCAGAACGATTAACAAAGAAATTCCCTGGATCACCTTCAAAAATCTCACTCATAGCGCTATATGTATATTCCCATCCTGAAGGAAGAATAACATTTAGTGGAACTTCCTCAATTAATGAACCTATTCTTGGAAAATCTAAAATTCGAGTAATTCTATTATCTGTTTGACCAATCAGTTCTGCTGATTCATACCAACCCCATTCAGTATTATTGAGTTCAATAGATCCTAATTGTACAGGATATGTGACTAATTCAATACCTTTAGGTGCGTATAACTGATTATAATCAAATATACAACAACCTCCAATTTCTGAATCTGTCCAGTTTCTTTGTAGACGGAATAAATTATCAAACGAATTTGATTCTTCTTGACTGATCTGTCCATCAGAATTACCTAAATGAATATCGATCTGAGCCCGCAGACCTAATTCATTATTCTCAAGTAAATCAGTACCTATTTGATCTGAAAGAGTAATAGATAATTCCCAAGTAGAATTAAATTGAGAATTGGCAAAAATATCATCATGAATGATAAACTTAGAATAT
>MDSX01088762.1_pt1 | contig 16821 bp, 16 predicted proteins | sample 811141 | NCBI WGS metagenome assembly MDSX01 (sample SAMN05326642, study PRJNA326480) | marine metagenome | isolation source: seawater | place: Atlantic Ocean: South East | collected 2010 | reverse complement strand
GCGGTTGGCTTGAGTCTGGTGCTTGAGTCGCGTTCGATTTATGCCGCAGAGCTTATTGCTAACCTGGTCGGTGGCTTAGTGGCTATCATCCTTGGTCGTGCGTTACTGGATGATCGTTGGTTGCGGGCATAATTTCATACTGTTTCCGGGACGATGGTTGGTAAAAATTTAAGCTTTTAAATGAATTCAGTCGAAATATATTGCTCGATAGTTCCGTTTTCAGAATGTAAACGTATAGTCAGGTGATATTGCCAATATACAAGGAGTTAAGATGTCTAAGATAGACGATATCCTCGGAAAAATTGAGTCGTATGAATATACGCGAGAGGAACTGTTGAAACTGAAATTAAATGCTATTCGCGCCAGAACTTGGGGAGAGGAAGGAAAAAACAAACTTCTCGCCGCCATTGAGTATGCGCTTGAGCATATGCCAGTTGATAAAAACAGAAAGACTGATCGAGAAGTTATCATCGACAAAGGCGATTATAAGATCAGCCGTGGGGGGCGTGATGGAGGAAACTTAGCCAGGTTAGAGGCTATTGCGATGAGCTTGTCGAAGGTTCCTGGTATATCGGACATGACGATACTCAAGACTCAGATCAGAATTTATTTATATGGGAAACACTTTTTTGCTGGACTTAAAAGTACAGCTAATGACTGCTGGATTTCCTGTCGCGAGGATCACGGAGTTTCGGAAGAAACCATCTCTGCATGGGGTGAGATTGGCGTAGTAGAGAAGAGCAAAAACTACGATAAACCTTGTATCGGCTTGCGAGCAGATTCGCCAGAAAAACTGGCTGCGGGTATTGCAGCAGTCCAATTTATTTAGACATTGGTAGGCGCGCCGGCTTTAACAATGCTGAATCCAGGGCTAACTATCTTTGACTGATATTAGATATAGCTCGATATTCCCCGCACTTCAGGGAGGCGTCCAGCCGGATGTCTCCAATCGCTACACGATGTAACCTCAATACCGGATTTCTAAAGTGCCCGAACATACGTTTTATCTGGTGGTACTTGCCTTCAGTTAACGTCACTGTTCCAGTATAGGGAGTCAGTCGCTCAAGGGTTGCTGGCTTAGTAGTAATACCTTCGAACGAAAAATAGATGCCTTCTTTAAAGGCCTTCACACACTCGTCGCTTATTGGGTTCTCCAGTGTCACTTCGTACACCTTTGCGACTTTTCTATCGGGTGCCATGAGCGCCTCAGACCAGTCGCTGTCGTTAGTCAGAAGCAGTAAGCCGGAGGAGTTCAGATCCAGTCGCCCGGCAATATGCATATCGCAAAGTTCAGCTTCAGGGAACCCTGCATCACGGAGCACATCAATGACGGTTGGATGAATATCGTCTATTGTGGCACTGACGACACCAACCGGTTTATGCAGCAGGACATAACGGCGAGTGCGATTCTGTAGCTCTTTGCCATCCAGAGTAATACGCGAGAAGTGATCAACCGGTTGATTGATGTCGGTCGCTACCCGTCCGTCTACCGTGACGCGGTTCTGCGCTAAGAGCGAGCGAACCGAGCGCTTCGGTGTGCCTGTGGTAACACTTAAAAACCGATCCAGGCGATAACGCTTCGCGGTCGCCATGTTCAGCGATTTTTCCAGATGTTGGCGACCGCCTTATCATTGCCTAGAAAGCCAACAATTAAACAAACCAGACCGATCAGCCCGAAAATAATCGCCGGGAATGCGCCGCCCGCCTGACCTGCCTGAACAGCAACCCAACCGCCGGCACCCGACAGCACGAGAAACAAACTTCCTACGGCAATCAGAATGGTTCGGTGAGATTCTTTATAAACGTATTCATCTTCGCTGTTTTCAAAAATATTCAGGATCGGAGCAAAGAGTTTTCTTAGAGCGTTTTTCATAGTAAATACTTTTTTATTGTGGCTTTTTACATCACTAGCGGTAACAGAACCGCGTGCAAGGTTGCGGTCAGAGTCATCGCCATCGCGGAATAAGCCGCTTGCTGATTTCCCAGCTCAATCGCACGGCTGGTACCAATGGCATGAGCACAGACACCCAGCGTAAGTCCCATGGCTTTGGGGTCATCGAGTTTAACGGATTTAAGCAAAGGCGGAATCATCAACGCACCGAACACGCCGGTAATGATGACAAACGCAGATGCCAGCGCACCAATACCGCCCAGTTGCTCACTGACCGTGACCGCTACCGGCGTGGTCACCGACTTGGTCGACATCGTAACTGTGATCGTGTCATTGCCGATCCAGAAATGCGCCATCGCCACCGCAACGGCCACCGTGGTACCGCTGCCCAGACTGATCGCCAGCGAGATGCGCAGCCACTCCTTCTTCATCACATGAATAAACTGATAAAGAGGCACAGCCAGCATCACCACCACTGGTCCAAGCATCAAGTGCAGGTACTGCCCGCCCTCCATGTAGGTATCAAAACTGATGCCGGTGACCTCAAGCGCCACAGAGACCAAAATGATGCCCGTCAGAATCGGCGGCAGAAACGCCGTATTACCTAACAGGCGATAGATGTGCTGACCCACAGTAAATGCCGCAATGGTCAGCATCGCCCAGAACAGCGGCATATGCAGAAGCTCATTCAGCATCAGACTTCCTCCGGAACCTCATAATGGCCGCACAGACAATCGCGCCGGGCACAATACTAACCGCCATAATCACCAGCAAGGCAACGCCGTTCTCTGCCAGCAGCTCCTTCTGAGTCACGAGGCCCACACTCACCGGGATAATAAACAGAGGCAACAGCGGCGACAGCGTCTTACTGATCTGCGACAGCGACTCAGGCGCACGCCCACGAATCATCAGGAACACTAGCAACAGCAGCATACCGATGATAGAGCCGGGGACAGGCGAATCCAGTTGGGACTGGAGCAGGTTGCCTGTGACAAGAAAGAAAAGAAGAATTAAAAGACCAGTCATCTGACAATCACCATGACTCAGGCAGCTTACGGGATGAATGAAAAACGCGAAGTATCTCGACGCGTTTGAGCCTCGCGTTAACGCGGTAGGGCACGATGTATCGTGTGGCAGGAACTATCAGCTCGCGTGTTCCGGGAATCCGGCCGGGGTGTCCTAGTGCAGGGTTATCTGCCAGAAGGCCAATGGCAGAGGTTGTGCTTTCTACGACTCTCATCGCTGCGCCTGGATCTGTCTCAGCGATGTAATCTGCTTCCTGCGTCAGATTGCTGAGCGCTTTGCGTAGCCACTTGATTTCCATCTATGGGGTCACTTCTTTGGCGTCTGCCATTTGCTAAGCGCGTCTGTCACCTCGGTTTCTGAAGCAAAGTCACCAGCATCCGCCTCCGTGAGGGCATCGAGAGTTTCCTGAATCTGCCATTCATTCAGCTCAACGAACTCACGCAATGCCTCGCTCGCCAGAAACGATTTAGAGCGATGTGTAGCAGTTGCTAGCTTATCCAGCCGTTCTTTGAGCTCAGGTTCTAGCCGTATAGTCATGGTTGTGGACATAGGGCACGCCTCACTATGCTGTGTTCAAGTGTACACAATGTAGCACGGTTTGATCGGAAGTGGATAGTTCGCCATGCAGGTTGACTCTTGTGGGTAATAGGAAAAACATGGGCACCAGCGTGAGAACTTCCCAGGCGTCAAAGGATTGTTGAAATGGAATTGTTTATAAGAGTATTCGTGTCGGTGCTGACCGCGTTAACTTCTTTTGCTTTGTTGTTGAGCGGCTTATTTTCACTAATTGTTTGGTACGACGACGGTGAATTGGCGGATTTATTACCCGCTCTTGGTGTCGCCGGTATGATTTGGGTTTTTGGTCTCGTCTTATTTGGATTCAGCGGCCCCTTCTTCTGGTGTGTTTTCTATTTTCTTCTTCAGAGGCTAAAGCTTTCTGAGTTCAAAAAACATTTTCTGGCTGCACTTTTATCCACGGCAACAGTCTCCACCCTGCAATTTAAAGTAGTCTTTAAGGAAGATATTGATCTGGAGAACTCAACTATTTTTCTGCCATTTATTCTGCCGGTTGTCGTTTTAAGCCTGGTTTTGTACAAGCGTTGGTACATAAAGAAGCCTGCTTGACCTGATTATGAAGTGGGCGACCATAGCAATAGTCACGGTTGATGGTTGTTGCAGAGTTCGCTGATTTGAGATTCCTATCAGTCGCGGGTATTTACCCAAGAAGTGCGAATGATATAGCGTGGTGCTACTTCCATCTATATGAGTGATGCAGGAGCTACAGCCCCTGCACAGTCTCCAGTATTTTCGCGTACTGCTCATGCTTATCAGGAAACACCAGCATCGCTTGCAGGGTCTGAATTGTTGCTGCCATTTTTACCGTATTCATCGCGCTTTTGTGTTCACTCTCTGCGATTGCCTGCAGTGAGCTTATGAAGGCACCCATGACTTCACGCACGGCATGGTTAAAACGGTCGGCTGAGCCCAAATTACATTCGAGTGCGAATTTCACGGCTTCTTCGATGGTTTTATTCAGGTTTTCTTTGATGTTTTGCTGCGCTTCTTCTGACTGTGTTTTCAGAGCCTCGATCTGTTGCTCAGCTACGTTTTCTATCTCAGCGCTCTGAGCGCTGTCGCTGAGGGTATTCTTATCCGTGCTCCTCTGCGCCAGTGGTACTTCTTTAGACGCGTTGCTGGCATTAACCGGCGATGTTGCTTTCTCTTCTGTAGGGTTGGTCTTTTTGAATTGAGCCGCGGTACTTGCCGTGTCGATGCTATACAGCGTCGATATGCCCTGGGTCAGTGCGGCTTGTGCGATGATTCCTGCCTGCTGCTGGGCGCTAGTGGCATTATGCGCTGCGTTTGAAAGCGCCTGAGCGGTCGCCTGATACAAATTCCCCATGGCCATTGCAGGGGCGTCGGCCAGAACTTTTACATTGCTTTGGGTGATGGAATCAGTGATCTGATCATTAACTGCGGTAGGGAAGGCCATGGGGTTAATCCTTTAAAGACGGTTAACCCCACAGTAAAGCGATCTCTGTTTCAGAGTAAAGTCAGAATGCGCCAGCTACACGGAAGAATATCCCGTAGGTGGCGAAAAAACTCTCAGATCCGTACTCTGCTTCAACACCCGGGCCGATATCGTAGTCGGACTCGAAGGTGTAGGTGTTGAGAGTGCCTTCGACACCAAGGCTGGCACCAATGATGTAGTCGGCAACGGGAGCGACGGCTTGAAAGCCAACACCATAAGTACTACTTATTGAAAACAGTGAAGAGGCTCCGGATACGTTCAGTGCCGTGCCCTCACCAGGATTGCCTGTGTCTGCGGCAACTTGCTCCGTCGCGATTTCGTAGTCTATTTCTACTTGATCACCGGGTGTGTAGGTTGAGAACCCCATAAGGATATCAAGATCCAGGAACAGGCCTATGTCCCGCTTTCCCGTGCTTGCTACTTGATCGAAACTGTTTTTGAGTGAATCAACCCGAAGCCATAGGCCAATCGTTTCAATGGTGCCCTCAGCATCAATCGCCTGATACGGATAGTTACCTTCTTCGTTGTATCTTTCAAATTCGCCGGTACGGGAGTTAAAGCCAAATTCGGGATTCTGATTTGTGTCTACATCGAGGAGGACAGGAAATACGCTTTTCTCGTAACCAATACCGACGTAGCGGTCGCCGTAGCGCTGGACACCCACGGCAAGAAACTGAGACTTACCGTCGAATTCGGGATCTTCCGGGAGGAGTGTCTGAAACAATTCATCAGGGTCCTGATTACCGGGAAATCTTGCTTCGTCAGTTTCTGAAAAGCGCCCTTTGATCGAGCCCTGGCTAGTCACCAGCATGATCCCGCCCCAGTTGAATATCGCTTTCAACTGATCGATCTCCTTGTCGGCATCAAGTAGTGCAGATACCTCTACGGAGAACTTTTTACTGGTTGGGCTGGAGTAGGTCAGCTCGGTAAAGGTGGTTGAGTCGAAGGTAACACTGTCGCCAGGGAAGACGACTGAGTCCTCGTCGCCAAACGGTGTGACCTGGGTTTGTTTGTAGGCGACAAACTGTTTATCGAGAGCGTGACTACTGAGAGGCAGTGCTGCCCCAAGAACTGTGGTTGCTATTCCAAGGCCAATGCGGCCGGCTGGCGTGCCTTTGCGTATCATCATGATCCCCTGCTTATCTTTGTTCTATGACGACATTATGAGACAGATAGAGACAAATTTCAGATGGCATCTTGGGACACTTGGCAGGAATGATATGACTGTTTGGGAATATTCTCCTGCACAGCGGTGATTGCAATGCAGGAGGTTAGTGAGTGCTTGCGAATTGTAAGCGTTACTTCACCGTTCAGGCGGTTGTTGCTTCCCGCTCAGTAGTTTCAGTTACTGTCCCAGACTCCATGGACGCAAGACTTCCCAGCTCCTGGTCGAATTCGCCAATAAAGCTTTCCATTTTGTCATCGGAAAATTCAGCCGAGGGGTATGACAGGTTCACATTGAAAACGCCATCAATGTTGCAGAGCGTCATAAACATCCCGAAGGTCGGCACTGTAGCGATAACATCTTTTACCCTCGCTGCTTCGCCGGCTTTGTTCAGAAAGTCGAGACTACCAACCGTAGAAAAATGGATGGTCGGTACTGGGATCGTTCCTTTTCTTTTGCCTGCCAATATCCCCAGAGAGTAAAGCTTCTTACCGACGAGAGTGAATGCTTTATCAAGAAGCCAGGGGTAAGAAAGCTTTTTGTGCTTCAGTCTGTCGATTGCGGTAGTGAGTTGGCTTTGCAGGTTTTCCATCATGCGCTGCGGGGATTCCATATCTTTACGGTACGCCCTGAGTATGGAAGTAGTAACGTAATTACCAAATACAGGCGCATCTTTTTCGAAATAAGTGCGCAGATCGTATGAGAGGCGGATGGATACAGTATCGCCGTGCTCTTCGCCGTATCGCTCAAAGAAACTTCGTGCAAGCGCAGTGAGGAAGTAAATATTAAGGCTGTAGCCCATTGATTTGGCTTTCGGCTTCAGGTCGGCCAGTTCATTCTGGAGGTACCGGTGCTTCATAGAAACAGAGCCGATAAAGTCTGTTTTTGTTTCTGCCGGGCTGATGATTTTGTCGTGAGCCGTTTTTTTATTTTCGGCTGAGAGTAATTTCCAGGACTTAAATACCTGGATGGGTGCGGTGATGTAGGGTTTCTGGAATACGCCCGGCACCATTGATGGGTCTTCAAGGGCTTGCGCTATGGTTTCTTTGCCATTCAGGTGCGCCATCAATGACGAGACCATATTAATCCAGCCAACACCGTCACAGGTCATGTGGTGAACTGATATCAGCAGGATGTTTTCTTCGGGCAGGAAGCGGATTTTAATCGGCAGTGCCTGCTGAAGAGTGAATGACTCGTTGAGAAACTCATTCTGGTAATCCTTGAAAGCCTGTGAATCAAAAGGAAGATCTCTCTTTATCTTGAAGGCGTCATCGAATAAAGCGTTGATATGAATTTCATCAGAGATAACTTTCAGGCGCTGCGAGAAAAGCGTCGGTTCTACAATTGTTCTGAGTTTCGGATAGAGATCCATTATGTGCCTGAAGGCGGATCGGATTTCCTCCTCAGAGTGCACCGTCGCAAGCCTCAGCGTAATCATCTGTGAGACGGAGGGTGCAAGGTCCTCGACGACCAGATAGAGAAATTCAGATTTGTTCAGCTTGAGGTATTTGCTGTCGGTTTGCATGATCAAACTCCTTTTGGTGACGTGCACCCCTGATCGTCTTGCCAGGCACTGCATGCGCTTTGGAATCGGTGAGAGATTTTTTCTTTAACAATACTGCGGTTTAAAGAGGCTTGCTACCGTAACGAATGGCTTGTGCTGCTGATGTCTGTCGATTGGCGTGAATAGGCCAGCTAAGGAAAGCGAGACGGGTACTGCGTGGAGTTACTATTGAAAATCACCTACTCAGAGAGAGTAAGTGGTGCGGAAGGAGAGACTCGAACTCTCACACCTTACGGCACCAGAACCTAAATCTGGCGTGTCTACCAATTTCACCACTTCCGCAAAGAAGAGGTGGCGATTCTACTGATTATTGCGGTTATTGCAAGCCTATCTTGGCGCGTTCTGGTGTCTGCGGTATCGTACTGGCATCTGACAACAGGAAGTTCTCTATGAACCCAAGCGATACCCGCCTGAACACCAATATTCTGCTCGTAGCTGCTGCTTTTGTGATTGTGATCGCGGGTGTTAAAAGCGCTGCGAGTATTCTGATCCCGTTTTTGTTGTCGATCTTCATTGCGATTCTGAGTGCTCCCGTGATGCGCTGGCTGACGCATCACCGCGTACCCGAAATCGTCGCTGTGATTCTGATTCTTGTGGGATTTCTGCTGTTCGGGACGATTCTGGCCACCTTTGTTGGTCGAACGATTAATGCGTTCTACCAGGATATGCCACTGTACGAGAGTAAGTTGCAGGCGCTAGTCGATCAGTCGGTTGCCTGGTTGCAGGCCAACGGTGTGGACGTCTCTGATAATGTGCTACGAGAGTACGTTAATCCGGGCGCCGTAATGAAAATGGTCGCCAACGTTTTCAATGGCCTGGGCGGCGTTTTAGCGAATACCTTCCTGATCCTTTTTACGGTGATCTTTATTCTGCTGGAGGCGGCGGGCTTCCCGGCAAAACTGAGAAAAGCCTTGGGTGACAAAACTCAGGCGGTTCAGCACTTTGCCCGTTTCTCTCAGCTGGTTCAGAAGTACCTGGTGATTAAGACTCTTGTGAGCTTAATGACGGGGGCCAGTATTGGTATCGCGCTCTGGGTTATTGGTGTTGATTACGCTGCTATGTGGGCGTTGGTCGCATTTCTCCTGAACTACATCCCGAATATCGGCTCTATTATTGCGGCGGTGCCAGCTGTGCTGGTGGCGCTGATTCAACTGAGTGTTGGTGAAGCCGCGCTGACGGCGCTTGTATACGTTATTGCCAATACTTTCTTTGGCAACATCGTTGAACCCAAGATGATGGGGCGGACGTTAGGTCTCTCGACTCTGGTAGTGTTCTTATCTCTGGTGTTCTGGGGATGGGTGCTTGGCCCGGTAGGTATGCTGTTGTCTATTCCGCTCACCATGGTTGTGAAGATCGCGTTCGAGGTTAACGATCGCACTCGCTGGGTCGCCACTTTGCTGGATCAGTGACCGGGCGATCAGAGTATATAGCCAAGGCCGATCAGTCAGCGTAAATCGGTAAGCGTAAATAAGGGTAAAACCGTGTGGGCGCAGTTACAGCGCGGGGTTACTCTGAATGTAAAGATTAAGGGTAAGCTATGAAATCTGTACTGTTGATTGATGATGATGTTGAGCTCGGTGAACTGCTCAAGGAATACCTTTCGATGGAAGGGTTCGAACTGACTGCAGTGCACGATGGTGAAACTGGCTTACAGCAGGCGCTGTCGGGTGATTACAGCCTGGTGCTGCTCGACGTAATGTTGCCCAAGAAAAATGGTTTTGAAGTTCTGCGTGAGCTGCGCCAGAAGTCTTCTATTCCGGTCATTATGCTGACTGCCCGTGGCGAAAGCGTTGATCGTGTTCTGGGGCTCGAACACGGTGCCGATGACTATATTCCCAAGCCTTACCACCACCACGAGCTGATGGCGCGTATCAAAGCGCTGTTCCGTCGTATCGAAATGTCAGCGGAAGAGCCTGAATCGACCTCAAATGAGCTTAAGGTTGGTGAGCTTGAGCTGAATCCAGCGACCCGCACTGCCACGCGCAGTGGCGAAGAACTGCCCCTGACGGGCGCAGAATTCGGTGTGCTGCAGTGCCTGATGGAAAACGTCGGGGATCTTGTGGATAAAGATAGTCTGTCGATGGCGGCACTGGGTCGCCAACTGATGGCCTACGACCGCTCGATTGATATGCACGTCAGTAACCTGCGTAAAAAACTCGGTAAGCGTGACGACGATTCAGATTGGATCAAGACCGTCCGCAGCCGTGGCTACATGCTGGTGCGGGTGTAAGGTCTGTTTTGCTGACTAGCTTTATTACTCTCTGGGTAGTGGTGAGCCGCTGATGGTGCGCTGGTACCGCTCTCTGTTTCTGCGCATCTTCCTCTGGTTCTGGTTGATGGTGTTTTTCTCCATGACGGTGGCGATTGGTGTCATCGTCTGGCTGGAAGATGACTACTACCGCGAAGCCAACACGCAGGAAATCCGCTTGTTGCGCACCATTGTAGAAACTCAGCGTCCGATTCTTGCTGAAGAGCGTCGCTTTTGGCGCCGTTTGCGGCCGGGCTGGAACCTGGTCATCACCCCCCTCGATAACATCAGTCAGCTTCCACACGACATTGAAGAGTTCGCCGACGAAGCGGCAGAGCGTTCTCAGATCCTCTGGGGGCAGGACGACGGCTGGCAGATGATCGGCCCTGTGAGTCGCGGTAATTACCTTTATGTCGCTGTTGCACGGAGTGGCTGGCAGGGCGTGCTCGAAGACGAGAACCGCTGGTTGATCCCCGTGACTGTGGTTCTGGTAGTTACACTTATGTGTTCGCTACTGGCCTGGTCCATGACACGTCCGGTCCGACGCCTGCAAGGCGCTGTGAAACGTCTGGCGAAAGGCGATTTTGATATGTCTGCCCTCAGTAAGACTTATCGACGCCACGACGAAATCGGTGCACTGACACAGGAAGTCATCGATATGGCGGATGCTTTGCAGCGCCTGCTGCATAGTCATCAGCAATTGCTTCGCGATGTATCACATGAACTCCGCTCGCCACTAACCCGCCTTCAGATTGCTTTAGCGATTGCCCGCAAAAAAGACGAAGGCAGTAAATTGATCGCAGAGCATGATCGTATTGAACGCGCTGTCGGTCAGGTAGATAACCTGATCGGTCAAATGCTTGATCTGGCACGTCTGCAACAACAGGATCAGGCAGAGTTGCTGCGCGAAGAAGACATTGTGCAGGAGCGCTTACAGGAGTGGCTGGATGATGCTGAAATCGAGAGTAACGACCATAAGCTGAGCATCCGCTGTGACATCGATTCAAAACCCATCAAGGCTGACTGGGACTGGCTGCTGGTTGAGCGGGCCTTCGATAATATTCTGCGCAACGCCATCCGTTTCTCGCCTGAAGGAGGTGAGTTAGTCATCCGCTGTCACGAGCGCAGCGGAGTCGTGGCTTTGTCCGTGCGTGATTCTGGCCCCGGTGTTCCGGAAGAAGAGTTGTCACGTATTTTCGATGCGTTTGCGCAGGTGGACTCTGCCCGTGATCACGCCTCTGGTGGCTATGGTATCGGCCTTGCTCTGGTGAGTCGCATCACCGAGCTACACAATGGCACAGTAGTCGCCGAAAACCAGTCGCCGGGCCTGCGGGTAACGCTTTCTATGCCGGTATCTGATAAAAAATCCGCCTGACATCATGAAATGTTCATAAATCATCCAGATTCCCCCTTTTCTTCTGGAGTTTCCCAGCTGTTTTTGGTATTAAATACGGCCCTTTTGCCCCAGCACCTCCGGAAGAAGCGGTGTAAGAGGCGAAATTACACAAACAGCGACGAAACTGGACACCGACTATGTCAGAAGATTTCAAACAAGCGGCATTGGATTACCACGAGTTTCCAAAGCCGGGTAAGATCAGCGTTGAGCTGACCACGCCAGCACAAACCTCACGCGACCTGTCATTGGCATACAGCCCGGGTGTGGCTGAGCCTGTGAAAGAAATCGCTGCTGATCCTGAAAACGCTTACCGCTATACCGCCAAAGGCAACCTGGTTGCAGTAATCACTGACGGTTCTGCCATTCTTGGTCTGGGTAACCTCGGCCCGTTGGCGTCTAAGCCAGTTATGGAAGGTAAGAGCCTGCTGTTCAAGCGTTTTGCCGGTGTAGATTCAATCGACATTGAAGTTGAATCTGAAAGCCCACAGGCCTTCATCGATACAGTTCGTCGTATTGCTAATACTTTCGGTGGTATCAACCTCGAAGACATCAAAGCCCCTGAGTGCTTTGAAATCGAACGTACTCTGATCGAGCAGTGTGAAATCCCTGTATTCCATGACGACCAGCACGGTACTGCGATCGTAACGGTTGCTGGTGTACTGAACGCTCTGGAAATCGTTGGTAAAGACATCGCTGACGTTAAAATGACTGTACTGGGTGCAGGCGCGGCAGCAATCTCTTGCTCCAAGCTGCTGATCCTGGCAGGCATGAAGCCAGAAAACATCTTTATGTGTGACCGTAAAGGCGTGATTCACTCTGGCCGTGACGACCTGAACCAGTACAAAGCTGGCTTCGCTATCGACACTGACAAGCGCACTGTTGACGACGCTCTGAACGGTTCTGACATCTTCCTCGGTCTGTCTGGTCCTAACATGGTGACTGGTGAGCAGATCAAGACGATGGCGGCTAACCCAATCATCTTCGCTTGTGCGAACCCTGTCCCAGAAATTATGCCTGAAGAAGTAGCAGCAGCACGTGACGACGCCATCATGGCGACGGGTCGTTCTGACTTCCCGAACCAGGTAAACAACGTACTTGGCTTCCCATTCATCTTCCGTGGTGCTCTGGACGTACGTGCTCGTCGCATCAACGAAGAAATGAAGCTGGCTGCTGCTAAAGCGCTGGCGGGTCTGGCGAAAGAGCCAGTGACTCAGGAAGTTCTGGATGCATACGGTCTGGATTCTCTGGAATTCGGCCCTGAGTACATCATCCCTAAAGCGGTTGATAGCCGTCTGCTGGGTGTTGTGTCGACTGCAGTTGCACAGGCTGCGATTGATACTGGTGCGGCTGATGGCCCACTGCCAGCAAACTACCCACTGAAGTCTATTTCAGACATCTGATCTGAATTTCAGTGAGTAATAAAAAGGCCGCTATTCGCGGCCTTTTTTGTGTCTGACTCCCGCCTGTTCAGCACAGCCGGGCAGGGGCTGGAATACTGTAGGAGCGCAACGCGAAGCTTGCGCGAGATAGACGTCATTCTGGTCGCGCGTATTTCTTATCCCAAATAAATCGCTACCAGATAGCAAATAAAAAGCCCGGCAGATTTCTCGGCCGGGCTTTTTTATTCAAACGTCGTTGCTATCAGCTCTTCTTAGGCTTGGCGCGCTTACGTTCGTTTTCGGTCAGCAGTTTCTTACGCAGACGGATGCTGGTAGGAGTCACCTCTACCAGTTCGTCGTCTTCGATGAATTCCAGTGCCTGCTCCAGGGTGTGTTTCACTGGTGGTGTCAGGTTGATCGCTTCATCGGTACCGGATGCACGGACGTTGGTCAGCTGCTTTGCTTTGGTTGGGTTAACCACGAGGTCATTATCACGGCTGTGCAGACCCACGATCATGCCTTCGTACACTTCAGTCGCTGGTGATACGAACAGACGACCACGTTCCTGCAGAGTGAAGAGGGCATAACCCAGAACCTTACCAGCAACCATAGAAACCAGTACGCCGTTGTGGCGGGTAGAGCCCAGACCGGTCTGAACCGGACCGTAATGGTCAAACACGTTGGTCAGGATGCCTGAACCGGACGTCATGGTCAGGAACTGGTTACGGAAACCGATCAGACCACGTGCTGGCATGATGAACTCAAGACGCGTACGGCCTTTGCCATCAGGAACCATGTTGGTCATTTCAGCGCGACGGTTGCCCATTTCTTCCATAATGGAACCCTGGTGCTCGTCTTCGATGTCGATAACAACCTGCTCGTATGGCTCCTGCAGCTCACCGTCGACTTCTTTCTGAACCACTTCCGGCTTACCGATGGCCATTTCGAAGCCTTCGCGACGCATGGTTTCAATCAGTACCGACAGGTGCAGTTCACCACGGCCAGAGACTTTGAATTTCTCCGGGCTGTCACCTTCTTCAACACGCAGAGCCACGTTGTGGATCAGTTCCTGTTCAAGACGGTCTTTAATATTACGCGAGGTAACGTACTTACCTTCTTTACCAGCAAATGGCGAGTCGTTCACCTGGAAGGTCATGCTTACGGTAGGCTCATCAACCGTCAGTGGCGGAAGAGCTTCAACATTGCCGACAGCACACAGGGTGTCAGAAATGTTCAGGCCGTCGATACCCGAGATACAAACGATGTCACCGGCCGCAGCTTCATTAACGTCGACACGGTTCAGGCCGTGGAAGCCTTTTACCTGCTGGATGCGACCTTTGCGGGTGTTGCCTTCCGCAGTGATCAGCTGGATGTCAGTACCCGGCTTCAGCTTACCGCGAGTGATGCGGCCAACACCGATAACGCCCACGAAGCTGTCGTAGTCGAGTGCAGAAACCTGCATCTGGAACGGGCCATCGAGCTCAACTTTTGGAGCTTCAACGTGGTCAACGATCATCTGGAACAGTGGCGTCATGTCGTCAGCCATGTTGTCAGGATCATCGCCAGCAATACCGTTCAGGGCGGAAGCGTAAATCACAGGGAAATCGAGCTGTTCTTCGGTCGCGCCGAGGCGGTCGAACAGGTCGAAGATTTCGTCCATTACCCAGTCAGGACGTGCACCCGGACGGTCAATTTTGTTGATAACAACGATAGGACGCAGGCCGCGCTCGAATGCTTTCTGAGTTACGAAACGGGTCTGAGGCATAGGGCCATCAACCGCGTCTACCAGCAGACACACTGAGTCAACCATCGACATAACACGTTCTACTTCGCCACCGAAGTCGGCGTGTCCAGGGGTGTCGACGATGTTAATACGGTAGTCGTTCCATTTAATGGCGGTGTTCTTCGCCAGAATGGTAATACCGCGTTCTTTCTCCTGATCGTTGGAGTCCATCACGCGCTCACCGCCCTGATTGCGGTCCAGAGTACCGGACTGCTCTAAGAGCTTGTCGACCAGAGTAGTTTTACCGTGGTCAACGTGGGCGATGATGGCGATGTTTCTGAGATTCTCAATCACAACAGTAGCCTTCAGAATTGTGAGCCCTGATGGCACTGCGTCAGCAGAGTCAGGAGCAGGTTAAAATTTGAGCGCGGAGTATACCTGAAACACATTACAGCTGGGATATTTCTTTCATGCCGTGTCGCAGGAATACACAAGAGGTTTCGGTACGCCAGAAGGCAGGATAAAAAAGGCGTGGATTTGCACCAAAGAGCATATACGGCAGGGGGGCTGTGAACATATACTGTGCGGGCCTGAAATCGCACACCGATGGAAGGAAATAATTGCATCAAAATAGTGCACATTGCCAGATGTGTGATTCATAGAGGTGCATTCAGAGTGTGCGACATTCCGGTCTAGCCCGTAAGTAGTGGGTTTGCAGTGATGTCCAAAATGGCACACTACTTGCTCTAACAGTGAGCATGGAATCCGGGGCGAGCCCCGAACTTAATAGAACCAGCATCTGGAGAAAGACAATGTCAGAGAACACTCTGAACCTGATCAAAGAGAATGAAGTGACGTGGGTAGACCTGCGCTTCACTGACACCAAGGGTAAAGAACAGCACGTTACTATTCCGGCTTCTTATGTTGACGAAGAATTCTTCGAAACTGGCCAGATGTTCGATGGTTCTTCTATTTCTGGTTGGAAGGGCATCAACGAATCTGACATGATCCTGATGCCAGATGACGAAACTGCGTACATGGATCCGTTCACTGAAGACGCTACTCTGATCCTGCGTTGTGACATCATCGAGCCTTCAACTATGCAAGGTTACGAGCGTGACCCACGTTCTGTTGCTAAGCGCGCTGAAGCTTACCTGCAGTCTACTGGTCTTGGTGACACTGCATTCTTCGGTCCAGAGCCAGAATTCTTCATCTTTGATGACGTAACCTGGGGCTCTGACATGCAGGGCAACTTCTACAAAATCAACTCTGACGAAGGCGCATGGGCAACTGCTTCTAAAGTAGAAGGCGGCAACCTGGGCCACCGTCCACGTGTTAAAGGCGGTTACTTCCCAGTACCACCAGTTGATAGCCTGCACGACATCCGTGCTGCTATGTGTAACACACTGATCGCAATCGGTCAGGACGTAGAAGTACACCACCACGAAGTGGCAAACGCTGGTCAGAACGAAATCGGCGTTAAGTTCAACACTCTGGTTAAGAAAGCTGACGAAGTTCAGATGCTGAAGTACGTTGTACACAACGTTGCAGCTGCTTACGGCAAAACTGCTACCTTCATGCCTAAGCCAGTTGTTGGCGATAACGGTTCTGGTATGCACGTACACCAGTCTTTCTGGAAAGACGGCGAAAACATGTTCGCTGGTGACGGCTATGCTGGCCTGTCTGAAACTGCCCTGTTCTACATCGGCGGTATCATCAAGCACGCTAAAGCACTGAACGCGTTTACCAACCCGTCTACTAACTCTTACAAGCGTCTGATCCCAGGCTTTGAAGCTCCAGTAATGCTGGCATACTCTGCCCGTAACCGCTCTGCTTCTATCCGTATCCCATACGTTGCAAGCCCTAAAGGTAAGCGTATTGAAGCTCGCTTCCCAGATCCAACGGCTAACCCATACCTGGCGTTCGCAGCTATGCTGATGGCTGGCCTGGACGGTGTTAAGAACAAGATCCACCCTGGCGATGCAGCTGACAAAGACCTGTACGACCTGCCAGCTGAAGAAGCTGCTCAGATTCCACAGGTTTGTGGCTCACTGCGTGAAGCTCTGGAAAGCCTCGAAGCTGATAAAGACTTCCTGACTGCTGGTGGCGTGTTCACCGAAGACATGATCGAAGCTTACATCGAGCTGAAGATGGAAGAAGTTCACCGTGTAGAACACACTACTCACCCAGTAGAGTTCGACATGTACTACTCTGTGTAATCTTCGGATTATCTGAGTTGAAAGAGGGTCGCTTCGGCGGCCCTTTTTTGTGCCTGTAGAAAATACGATTTCGCGGGTGTTTGTAGGAAATGAGATGGACCCGTCCCCCTTGTGCCATGATGAGATTGCACAACATCAAACCGGCATCGAAGAAAGAGGGTCCACCTATGAGCAAGTT
>MDSX01064556.1_pt1 | contig 16821 bp, 12 predicted proteins | sample 811141 | NCBI WGS metagenome assembly MDSX01 (sample SAMN05326642, study PRJNA326480) | marine metagenome | isolation source: seawater | place: Atlantic Ocean: South East | collected 2010 | reverse complement strand
TGAAATTCTCAGCAAGAATAACATCCCCTTTAGAAAGGACCTGCCTAGCATCTGTTATCTTTGCTCCCAAACGCTGGTTGGGCTTCCATCTTCTCGCCCATATCAATTCTTGCTTTCGTATTGTACCTATCTCACCATTTTCAAACCCAATCCGAACCTCGCTTGAACCAGTTTTCAGAACCACCGCAACTCGCCAAGAGGCTAGCACCCCTTTTATTTCGCCCAACAATCTTAATTCTTTATCCCATCCCGGTCCCAGAGAAATAGAAGTTATTGCCCCTCTCCAACCATGTCTTCTATCGTATTTTAACAATCCATATCTGAGCGCTTTTTCAGCAATAGTTTGTAACTTTGGATCAATAGATGTTCTAACTGACAATCCCCCCCTGTAAACCCGGTCTAGTCCATAACGAGATATTAATTGGCGGCGCACTTCTTCCGAAAAATACTTTGCGTCAACAAATTCTGTTTTTGATGCAGGTTTAATTTCTAAAGGGGTGAGTTGTTCTTTAGTCATCGTATTGTTAGATATAAAGCCATTCTTATGCATCTGTTGTATCACCCAGTTCCGCCGTGCCAGAGCCGCCTGTTTTTTTCGCACTGGATGATAATTATTTGGTGCCTTGGGTAACGCTGCTAAATAGGCAACTTCTGCCACTGATAATTCATCAAGTGATTTATCAAAATAGTTTAAAGCCGCTGCTGCAACTCCATAAGATCCAAAACCAAGGTAAATTTCGTTCAAATATAATTCTAATATTCTATTTTTACTGAGTGCCTTTTCAATCCTAAATGCTAAAATTGCTTCTTTTATTTTCCTTTCTATAGACACTTCATTGGTAAGCAAAAAATTTTTTGCTACTTGTTGCGTGATTGTTGATGCGCCTCTTGGTCGTCTACCTGAAGTCAGATTTATTAGATTATCAAAAGCAGCACTTAACAGGGATTTTACATCAATACCTTGGTGGCTATAAAAATTCTTATCTTCGGAAGATAAAAATGCCTTTATCAACAATTTTGGCATCACCTCTACAGGAACAAAGACTCGTCTTTCTTTTGCATATTCTGCTAATAATCTGCCATCACCACCGTGCACGCGCGTTACAACAGAAGGCTTATAATCCGCAAGCTGTCCATACTCCGGCAAACCTTTCCCATACTTAAAAAGAAAAAAAACAGAACCTACTATTATCGCAGAACCCACTATCAAAACACACGATAGTCCATAAATTAACCAGCGCACTTAAAAAACCCCAAATATAGGGTCATCAAAATGTTTTAAAAGGAATTGGATGCCAATATCCTGATATCGATCAAGATCAAGTCTTATCTGCTGTCTATCAATTCGGATCAAAATATTTATCTAAACCTCTTTTTATTGATGCGGCCAATCTTTTTTTGAACCCATCAGTTTTAAGTAATCTCTCGTCATTTAAATTAGAAAGATATCCCATTTCAAGTAATATTGATGGCACGTCAGGCGCCTTTAAAACTGCAAACCCAGCAAATTTATGAGGCCTTCTGTGTGTCTTAATAACTTTTCTAAGTTCAGGAACTAATAGGCCTGCAAACTTGGCAGACTGATTCATTGTCTCTCGTTGTGCTAAATCTATTAAAATATTAGTAACTTCTTTTGTTTCCTCACTAAGATCCATTCCAGAAATAATATCAACTTTATTTTCTCGCTCAGCTAATTGAGCAGCCTCTTTATCAGAGGCCGTTTCCGAAAGAGTATAAATTGTTGCACCACGAACTGCACTGTTAGAGATAGAATCCGCATGAATTGAAATAAATAAATCCGCGTTCAATAATTTCGATCGAGAGATCCGTTTTCTTAACGGCAAAAATTGATCCCGCGTTCGCGTCAAAACCACCTTATAACCCCGGTCTTTTTCAATTACACTTTTGAAGACTTGGGCAGTGGATAGCACTAAGTTCTTTTCATAAGTTCCTGCACGGCCAATAGCACCTGGATCGACCCCTCCATGCCCCGGATCAATGATAATAATTTTCTTATCTACCTTTTTTTTTGAAGAGTATTTAGACGTTGAATTAGCCTCAGAGAACGTATTTGGCGTTCGTTTTTTTTGCCGTTTTTGAATAGATGCGGCGGATTTTGTTTGAAAAACGCTTTTACTAACAGATTTTAAATCGATAACTAAACGAGTAGAAGAATTGCTAACCCCACTCAACTGAAAAAACTTTTTGATCACCATTGGCTTGCTCAAATCAACTACAACTCTTGATGTGTTTGTATCGAACAAGCCAAAACGGTACCCACTCACGTCTCCGACAGGCCTCACTAAACCCGTGGAATTAATTTTAAACCTTACTTTGGGCATATCCAGTACTAATCTGTAGGGGTCCAAAAGATAAAACGGTGTGATATCTATCTTTCTATCCATATCCAGAACCAATCGAGTTTTATCGGCGTGAGCCCCTACTCTTAAATTGAAAATCTCTGGTTCTGCGTTTGATAACGTTTTCTGCGCCCAAGAAAAACTGCTTGCAACACATGTCAGCGTCATTAGATAAACGGAAAACAAGATAATGCTTTTGATTAGTTTCAACGGGGGCATAGGTTCGATTCTAAAGCTAAAATACATTTGGTTATTAAAGATCGCTTGCTAATTTTAATATATGAGGCTCGCAAAAACAAACAATTACGCAGTCACCTGCCTAATTGTCCATTTTTAGATGAATGCGATAATAATATAAAACAACTGAGCTACTTAATATTTGTAACTAAGCATTGTTACTCCTGCTTTTAAACGGTATGATTATCGTCGTGGGATTTCGGTTAACCCAAAATTCCTCGTTCGTACATGCTTTTTTTGAACTTGAGAGAATTGTGAATTTAATTCTTCATTTTAATAATTAACAAAAGTAAGGACTTTTTACGTGACGCGCGTAACCGAAAAATTTTTCGAATGGCCGACCCTTTCTAGTTTTTCTACTGGTTTAGGGCTCGCCGCGATCATTTGGATCATAATCCAAAGAATTATTTTGGCCAGCAGCCGCGTCAATTCATCAAAAGAATCATTTCAATCAAATGGAATTAATTCTTTTTTATCTTCAATATTATCGCTTAGAAAAAAAACACAATTGCAGGGATGCTCTATTCGGAAGAGTTCTCATAATGGGTCGAAAAAACAGACCAATGTTTGGTTTCTAGGGTCACCGGAGTTTTATTTAAATGACAAAGCGTATGCTTATAGATGCCACCCAAACAGAAGAAATTCGGGTGGTTGTAACGAGTGGAAATCGCGTAGAAGACTTTGATTTTGAGGTCGCCAGCCGACGCCCATTAAAGGGTAATATTTATCTTGCTCAAGTAACAAGAGTTGAACCATCATTGCAAGCCGCGTTTGTCGAGTATGGTGGTAATAGACATGGGTTTTTAGCATTCAGTGAAATACATGCTGATTATTACCGCATACCAATGGAGGATAGAGAGGCTTTATTGGCAGAGCAGGCGGCGGAGACTACTTTTTCATCAGACGAAAGTGGGCCTGGGTCAAATAGTGACGTGGAGTCTGAGGTCGCAACCATTAATAATGATGATGCCAATGAACTAATCAAAGATAATAGCCCTAATACTAACGATGATAAAAATGAACAATTACCATCTAATACTAAAAAGCGGCGATATAAAATTCAGGAAGTTATCGCTCGTCGGCAAATTATGCTTATCCAGGTGGTTAAGGAGGAGCGTGGCAATAAAGGAGCCGCTTTAACTACTTTTTTATCTCTAGCAGGTCGATACTGCGTTTTAATGCCAAATACCCCAAAAGGCGGAGGCGTCAGCCGAAAAATTATTAGTGCGTTAGATAGAAAACGCCTGAAAGGTGTAGTTGAGGGTTTAAATGTTCCAGAAGGAATGGCTGTGATCGTGCGAACAGCCGGAAGCCAAAGAACTAAAACAGAAATAAAAAGAGATTATGAGTATCTAGTGCGGCTCTGGGACCAAATACGTGAGTCCACCTTAGTTTCAACAGCACCTTATCTTGTCCACGAAGAAGGTAACATCATCAAACGCTCTATCAGAGATCTTTACACACGAGACATAGATGAAATTTTAGTCGAAGGCGAGAGTGGATACCGGCTAGCTAAAGATTTCATGAAAACATTAATGCCTAGTCATGCTCGACGTGTACAAACATTCGCGTCAGGTGGGATACCATTATTTAGCCGTTTTCAAATAGAGAACCAGCTGGACTCACTATATGAACCGGTGGTTCAACTAAAGTCTGGAGGTTATCTCGTCTTGAACCAAACAGAGGCGTTGGTAGCTGTTGATGTTAATTCAGGGAGATCAACACGAGAAAGAAATATCGAAGAGACTGCATTAAAAACAAATCTTGAAGCAGCTGAAGAGGTAGCTAGACAACTACGATTAAGAGACCTCGCCGGTCTAGTCGTTATAGATTTTATAGACATGTACGAGTCTAGAAATCAGCATGCTGTCGAACGTAAAGTGAAGGACGTGATTAAGTCGGACCGGGCAAGGATCCAGTTGAGTCGTATAAGTCAGTTTGGGTTAATGGAGCTATCTAGGCAACGCCTAAGGCCGAGTGTTACAGAAGCGAGCACACAGCCTTGCCCTCACTGTGCTGGCAGCGGATTAAGAAGATCTATTGACTCAGCAGCTCTGCAAGTCCTCAGGAATATTGAAGAAGAAGGATTGAAACAAGAAGCAAAGGAGATCGTAGTTAAGCTTACTCCCGAAGTTGGTTTTTATATCCTCAACAGAAAGAGAGACACGTTGAATGGTATGGAACGGCGTTATGAATTCCAGATAACACTTGAACCTGATGAGAAACTCCTAGGAGCCGAACATAAAATAGAACGTATCATAAAAAAGATAGCCGAAGATAAAGTAGTTGATATCGTCGATACAGCACAAAAAGTTATTGATGCTAATAATAGTTCAAACAATGCAGAAAATAACCAAGACGACTCTGAATCATTATCTCAGAAAGTTAGACAGCGCAAACGTAGAGCGTATAAAAGAAAAACTACCCATGAAGAAAAAACTGAGGAACCAAAAGAACAAAAGCTTGTGTCACTGGAAAATCCCAATGAAAGTTTAAAAACAGACGATACTGAGGATGATGATGGAGCGAAACGACGTCGGCGCCGAGGAAAAAGGGGTGGCCGACGTAGAACGAGAAAAGTCACTGAAGAAGAAAATTTTCAGCAAGAAGATAATAAAGATGCTAGCAATTTATTATTGCCTGAATCTTCGCCTCCATTAAGCGTGGTGCCGCCAGCAGTAATAGAAGAGCGGGCTGGATCAGAAGTACCGAACAATGATAAAAAGACTGCGCCCAAATCTGGGTCAACGAAAAATCAAAAACCAAAACCGGTCAGAACAGTTAAAAAAGCAGTGGATGAGGACAGGTCAACAAAAAAAGCCGCTAAAAAACCCGTGCGGAAGAATAGAAAGGATACCCCTGTTTTAAAAGATGATACTAACTCTAGTACTATAACTGATCATGACGCAAATATTAGTGAGCCTCAAAAACTATCAAGGGCCCCAGCAAAACCACCAAAGGTGGAAACAGAAAAACCAAAGACCGAAGCACCTCGTCAAGGCTGGTGGAACCGCTTAATAAAGTAAGTAAAATACTCAAACTTGCTGGGGTGACTATGGAAACTTCAGCCAAGTTTTAATCCTTTGACAAGCATCAATCATATCGCATTGTGCTCCAGCAAAAGAAAATCGTATAGTTACCCGCCCCCTATCGGGGTCAAAATCTAGGCCAGGCGTGCACGCTACACCTATGTCCTTAAGCATTTTTTGACAAAAATAAACACTGTCGTCCGTAAGATTGGCAACATCTGCGTAGACATAGAAGGCTCCATCTGCTGGTGCTAATTTAGTGATGCCGCTTGATGGGAGCTCGTTCATGAGAATTGATCTATTTTGAGCATAGCGTTTTACGTTTTCCTCAGCCTCTGCATATGATTGAAAAGCTGCAGTTGCCGCTAATTGCGATAGAGTAGGAGGAGAAATGAACATATTTTGGGCAAGGCACTCAATTGGTCGTATTAAATCATTGGGGACTACCATCCACCCAAGGCGCCATCCAGTCATCGAAAAATATTTTGAAAAACTATTTATAACTAGGGAGTCTATATTGGACCCAAGAGCAGAAACGGCTTTTTCCTCATAGGTGATTCCGTGATAAATTTCATCCGAAATTAGTCTTATTTCTTTTTCTTTGCAATAAGTCGCCAGTTCATGCATCTCTTTATCATTGATCATCGTTCCTGTTGGATTTGATGGGCTTGCAATAATCAGCCCATCTAATGGCTGATTTAAAGTCTCCAGTAGTGCCACCGTTGGTTGAAAACGATGTTCCAATCCAGTTAAAACTAACACAGGCTCTATCCCTAATGCAGTCAATATATTTCGGTACGCTGGGTACCCTGGAGATGCCATGGCCACTCGATCGCCAGGATTAAAAGCGGCCATAAAACTTAATACAAAAGCTGCGGACGATCCTTTTGTCGCAACTATCCTTTCAGCAGGTATGTCCAATCCATACCAGGTCTTGTAATGTCCAGCTATCCCTTGCCTTAAACTCAGAAGTCCTAACGCTGGGGTATAACCTAAATTGTCAGCATCCAGCGCCATTTTGGCAGCAGAGATTACTTTTTCTGGTGCCTTTGTAGATGGTTGACCAACCTCCAGGTGCAGAACATCATTCCCTTGAGACTCCCTGATAGCGGCCGAATGCATAACATCCATGACAATAAAAGGAGGTATCTCGCCTCTGTCTGCAACTTTCAAAACCATTTATAATTCGCTCCTTTATGAGTAAATTATTTTTATAAAATAAATTTCATATGAGAAATAATGTCTTCTAGAGCTATATCTAAAATCAGTCTACTTAAATTATGGATAAGTATTATACTATCTAATTAAAGATATTATTATAAGGAGCTTAGTGCACTTGCTTAAAATATTTAGTATTCTGATTTTATTACCCTTAATTTTTTCAAATGTAAAAATCGCATCTGCTAAACAACGCCATATAATAACCGACGCAGAAATTCAATCTTACTTAGAAGACCTTACTAAACCTCTCTTAAAAGCTGCAGGAATAAGTACAAGTGATGTAAAACTCCATATACTGGCAGACGCATCATTAAACGCATTTGTTTCTGGTGGGAGAAACATCTTTTTACATACAGGCCTTTTAATGAATACAGTAACACCAGGACAATTGCGCGGAGTACTAGCCCATGAAATTGGCCATATAGCTGGTGGGCACTTAATTCGCACATCAGAAGTAGCTCGTAAAGCATCAAATGTGGCTATGGTAAGTTCTATATTAAGTGCAACTGCTATTGTCCTAACAGGAAAAGGGGAGGCGGCTACCGCACTATTCGGTAATGGACAAAATATAGCGAGACAGGTTTTTCTTAGGCATAGCCGAGCGCAAGAATCAGCTGCGGATAATGCCGCAGCTAGGTATTTAAGACTAACGAAACAAAACCCTAAAGGCCTTCTAGACTTTCTAAAAATACTCAAAAAAAACGAGGCCATGTCTACAGTATTACAATCCCCTTACTTTAGAACACACCCACTTACAAAAGACCGAATAGCATTTTTTGAACATCAAATCGCGATACACCCTAATAATGCAAGCGAGTATTCTTCGATTATGGCCAATAGACATAAAAGAATGATCGCAAAATTATTTGGTTTTTTAAAACCTCCATCAAAAACGTTTAAGCGCTATCAGAAAAATATGGATAGTATCGTATCGAAATATGCCTATGCTATAGCCTTTCACAAAAAAGCAAACACTGCAGAAGCTCTCTCACTCCTTGACGAATTATTAAGTATTGGCTCCAAAGACCCCTATTTCTGGGAATTAAAGGGGCAGGTTTTGTTTGAGTCTGCTGAACCGAATAAAGCTCGAGTAGCATACCAGAAGGCCCTTAACCTTGGGAAACATATTCCCTTAATAAGGGAACAACTTGCTAGAGTTGAGTTGGCTATAGGCACACCAAATATGAATTTATCTGCTCTTAAACATTCACAAATAAGCGTACAAGCGATGCCAACATCAACCTTATCTTGGCATAATTTAGCTATCGCACAAGGCAGAACAGGGGATGTGGCAATGGCAAATTTATCATTGGCAGAAGAAGCCTTATTGCAAAACCGGATAAAAATGGCCATTTTGTATGCGAACCGTGCACAAAAATTATTACAATCAAACACACCAAGCTACCAGCGTTCAAAAGACATAATTGAATTGGCTCAAAGAATATCCAAACGAAAAAAATAAAGTTTTTCAAAAATAAGGTCATAAAACTATGTTTCTACAATGTCAGCATTTTTTTTCAGTATGCAAATTTAAAAGTATCAGGCGAATAGCTATCTTCACATTAAACCTCATTGTTGGTTTATCGGTCTTTGAAGCTCACTCAGCCGAAAAATTTACAAATTCAGAAAAAGTAGAAATCAAAAAATTAATACGGCAATATATCAAACAAAACCCAGAAATAGTGATGGAGGCGCTAGAAGACATACAAAAAAAAGAAAAAAGCCAGACTGCAAAGGAACAATCCAGGCAATTAAAACTTAATAGACATTTGATAGAAAAAGACACAGCTGATCCAATTTTAGGGAATCCGGACGGCCAAATTACAATTACTGAGTTTTTTGATTATCAATGTGGTTATTGTAAGAGGATGCTCAAAATACTGTTAGATATCTCTCAGGGTAATAAAAATGTTAAGATTATTCTCAAAGAATATCCAATACTCGGTTCTATTTCAACATTGGCAGCGCAAGCAGCATTAGCAGCAAAAAAACAGGGTAAGTATTCAGAATTCCATACTGCTTTGATGCGACTAAGAGGCCGCTTATCGGAACCAACCGTATTTCAAATAGCCAAAGAAGTTGGAATAAATACCAAAAAGCTGCAACTAGACATGATGCAGCCAGAAATTTTAGAGCATCTTAGGCGAACAAGAGAGTTGGGAGGGAAATTGATGATCAGAGGAACACCTGCCTTCATAATAAATGATGCAATTTTTCCAGGCGCCTTAAGCAATCAAGAGTTACTAAACTTGATCAAGGAACCACAAACAAAATAGTTAATTTATTGATCTATCTGGGAAGGGCTTAACATCGCGACTGAACAAATAAATTAATCCTGAAATCATTAATAGTATCGCAACAAGCCCAAAAACTAATCTATAGCTGGATAATATGGATACATCATTTAGCAGAGCAATTTCTACTAACCAACCTGTTATACTCTGTATGACAAAAATGAAACCTACTCCAAGAAAATTAATAAATGTTAGCGCCCTTCCAGCATAATGCTCTGGAACATACCCACGGCTATGCCCTGCCAATGTTACGAAAATAGGAGATGACAGAGAAAAAACAGCCAACATAACAATAGTGATTGCAATGTGTGCCGTTGGAAACGCAGCCAGCCCCACTAAACTTATAATCATTAGGCATACGCCCGTCAAAACTACCCATTTTCTTGTATTAAAAATGCGATCCAACGGTCCATATAAAAAAGTGCCCAGGTTCACGCATAGTACCATCACAAAAATTACAGCCCCGGCACTAGTTGGACTTAATCCATGTATATCTCTAAGATATGGTCCAGCCCATAAGCCGCCAATGGTTGCAAATGGAACCGCAAAGCATAATGCCATGGCAAAAATTGGTCGTAAATTTCTATCCTTAATTACCTCATATAAACCAAGAATAGCCTCCTTTGGACCCTCTATAATTTTAGTTGTATTAGTCCCAATTGGCTTATCCTGAACCAAGAACCAAATTAAGCAGCTCGAAAATAATGAGGCTAAAGCCAATAACAAGAAGGTATTAGTAAACCCCATATACTCAATGGATGCTGCTAAGGGGGCAGTACCTATCACCCCCCCCAACGCTCCTGCTATAGCAATAGTAGTTGCCGCAACACTAGCGACATGCTCAGGCCTCGCCCAAGCTAGAGCTAATAAATAAACGCCAGTGATGGAGGCTCCGTGACCTATTCCAATTAACGTTCGGCCAATCGTTAGCCCATATGTTGTTTCCGCTAAACCAAAAATAACAATTCCAAGAACAGCAATGAAACTCCATCCAACAATCATGCGACGGGCACCAAACCTATCTAGCATTATACCAAACGGAATTTGCACTAACGCAGAAGAAAGAAACATTATACCAATTATCATGCCAATTGCTGCTGGCGTTAACTGATGGGTTTTTGATAATGCGATCGCCACAACGCTTCCACCCACACGATTGACCTGGACTAATGTGAGAAAAAGGCCCATCACGATCATAATTTTGGTCAAATTTAATGCATGATTATTGACTACATTTTTAAACTTTAACGTCATGATCAATCTTTATTGAGCATTATTAAATAGCTATCTACCCAACACTCAGAACTTAGTTTTTCAGGCTCCAAATAGGACAGGGAATGTTTTTGAATCCAGTTTGGCGCCATTGTCTAACATTATTTCGGGGAATGGCGGAGACATTTCCCCGCTCCGTCTTATAAAGGTCGCATCATCACCTGTAAAACGGGCGGCAAAGGCCCTTCGTCGCGAAGCCTTAGAAACATTTCCTGGGGCCCCGTGAACGGTTAGAAAATTAAAAGCGATACAATCCCCTGGCGACATCTCCCAAGAAAGAAGCTCATAATTAACTAATTCTGAGTCAATGTCTGGCATGGGCTCAAACCCATCGTCTGTATTTGTATATTCAGTTCCCACAAACTTCTTAGGGGTAAACCAACGTCCCCATTTGTGAGATTTTGCTATGAATTGGACGCATGTTTCCTTTGGGACAGGGTCCAAGGGGATCCATAAAGAACACGTATCTCTTCCATTGACACAATAATAAGGTTGGTCATGGTGCCAAGGTGTTCGGTCTAATGTGCCAGGTTCTTTTACAAGAACATGTTCATGAAAGAGGTTAACTTTAGATGAACCCATTAATTGAGATGCAAATGATGCCGCAGGGGACTCAAAGAAAAAGCGCTTGTACTCAGGTATACGGTTCCAATTACAATAGTCCCCAAAGAAACCCCCAGGAGCATTTTTATCCGTATAATTGCGAGTATATTTTCCAGGAGTAGACATATTATACTCTAAACCCTTCCGCAATTCCTCCACCCATCCCATTGGTATAACCTGCGGAAGTAGTGTTGCGCCATATTCTCTGAAAGAATTAACTATTTCATTGCTAAGTATCACAAAAAACACCTCATATATTTTATGGCACGCCAATTTATGTACATAGAAAAAAAAGTCTATCGATACTTAATTATATTTGCTATGAGCATTTATTTTATATCTATTCTTTAATGCGCCCTATTACCGTAATATCTCCATCGGAAATTGCTTCTTTTAAGGCTGTAATACCTAGGGAGAGCTCTTCGCATGATTCTCGACATCTTCGTAATTCAGCCAATTCTGATTCTTTCAAACCACCTTTTTCTGATCGTCCCACATCTAGGACTTTCGCAATGTAACGTCCCCTTACTCTTGCAGAAAGCTTTATAATCTGCTCAATTTCTTTGCTAGAAACGTCGAGTACAATACCTTGTGTTAAATTACTATTTTGCCTGCTCAAAAATCTATCTAATTCTACCACATACTGTCTTGGATTAACATTCCCTTCACACAAGTTTTGTTTACCAACCTGCTCACGTTCTGATACTTTAACTTTCTTAAAGTCTACATTTACCTGACTTTCTACTCTTATTTTTTTATTCAGGTTTGCGGCGTGTTGTCCTGGAGAGGATATAAGTTTTGGTATTGGCAATGAGTCTGAGAGACTTTCTGTTAAATTGGATTGTTTAGCTTTTTGTTCATTAAAAACCTTGTTTTTGTTCATCAGAGATGGCTTTGATATGATTGATTTTGAGGTCCCAGTTACCGCCCCACTCCTGCGTCTGGGATTACTTTCATCTAACGTCCCAAGGCCTACTTTTAATGCTGTTTTTAATGACATAATTCTATCCCACTTAACTCTTATGATTTAACATAAAAACTTAAATGCAATAGCCATGCCTATTTTTCACAATTTAGTTTCGCAACTTAGTAAGGCTTAGTTAGAGCAGGGCCTAACTTTTTTTAATTATAGAGAGTGCTAAAATTTCTATCCGATGTTATCTATAGAGATAGGACTAAGTGGTCCAGAAAACAAATAGATCCGGAAGGAGAGCCATGGCCGCCATAATATCTAATCTTTTAACCAAAGAGCAGGTCTCCGCAATAAATGCTAAACTATTTTCAACTCCCTTTGCTGACGGAAATATGAGCGGTGGTGTTTTGGGTAGAGAACTAAAAAAAAATACGCAGGTTCCCCCAAACAGTCCTCATTATCGCGAATTAGCAGAACTCGTCATGGGAGCAATGCAAAAAAATGATGCGTTCAATACTGCAGCAATTCCGCGCCGTATACTCTCACCTATCTTCAGTGCATATGCAAAAGGTGACGAATACAAGCAACATGTCGACGCAGCAATGATGGGCCCATATCCGGGTATGCGAACTGACCTGTCAATCACTATTTTCCTTAATGACCCAAGCGCGTATAATGGTGGAGAACTGGTATTGGAGTCACCGTTTGGGGAAAATGTTTTTAAACTGCCACCAGGATCCGCTATTTTGTATCCAACACATTTTGTTCACCGCGTAAATAAGGTAACAAAAGGGAGAAGAATAGCAGCCGTCACGTGGGTAGAAAGCATGGTTTCAGATCCGTATAAACGTGAGATTTTGAATGACTTAGGGTCGGCGATGACACAACTAATAAGCCAGAAAGGTGACATGAAAGTAATCAGGGATCTGGAAAAAGGGCGCCTTAATCTTCTTAGGATGTGGGCTACCACTTGACCTAATATTTACTTCTTTCCTTTTGTCACTTCATGTCAATGGATGTCAAAAAGCTTACTCAATCGCTAATTATTGCGTATTCAGATATGAAATCATTTTTAAATTTTATGCCATGCCCCGGTCTTTCGGGTGCTGAGTAGTAACCATCAATAGGAAGAACTGGCTCAACCCAAGCATCGTCCATCCAATTTACGTATTCTATTATTAAGGGATTCGATATTGATGCCATAACCTGAACCATTAATTCAGGAAATAGATGAGGGGCTATTGTCATCCCCCAGGTGTCAGCTAAATTTGCTATTTTTATTAATTCCGTAAAACCACCTCTCATGATATCCGGCTGAAGTATTGGTAATTTTGGGTTCTCAAAGAATGGCCGCATATCAAATCGAGTAAAGTGAGTCTCACCTCCAACAATTCTCATATCTAAGGCATCTGCAATGCGTGCATATCCGGAAAAGTCCTCGCAAGCAACGGGCTCCTCTAACCAATACAAATCATATTGCTGAAATTTTTTCCCAATCACGATTGCCTCATCTGCAGTCCAAGCCATGTTCGCATCAATCATTATATCAATTTCTGGCCCTAGGGCATCACGCATCAAGGCAACATTTTTTACATCCTCGTGACGATCAAATAATATACCGCATTGCATTTTTATAGACTTAAATCCCTCCGCAACATAGCGTTGGGCTCTTTCCACCATACCTTCACGTCCATAGCCTCTCCAACAGCCACTTCCATATGCCGGTATAGAGTCGTTACAATGTCCCCACAACCTATGAAGGGGCATTTTAGCGTGTTTCCCAACGGCATCCCACAAGGCAATATCTATTACTGATTGCGCCATAACTGTTATGCCCATACGGCCAACCCAATAATTTTTTTTCCAAAGAGCTTGCCAAATCCCTTCTATCTCAGTGACATTACGACCTATAAGGTTTGGAATTATTAACTCTTTCAAACAAGCTTGAATTGTGGCACCTCCGCCACCAAGCAACATCAAGTACCCCATTCCGACCACACCCGACCTGGTCTCTATTTCAACCATTAATATTTCTCGTGTTTCCGGAACCACTGGACCAAATTTTGGTGCCTCAACCCAAGGTGCACGTAATCGAATTATACGAATTTCTTTTATCAGCATTTTCATACACCTCCCTTATTTTTCCAGCCTTGAACTCACTCTACCCTTAATCATTTAGTAGAGCTATGGATTCTATCTGAGGAACCTGTATATTCAGCGTCCTAAACGATGAAGTAAAGAGGAACAAATATATGAATATTGCAGGATCATTAACAAAAACGGCCCTAACGTACGCAAACAATGCAGCAGTATCAAAAGGGTGTTCGGTTGTTTTAACTTACGATCAATTATCAGTTAAAGTTATGAAATTAGCATATTCCCTGCGCAATTCATTACCTCTCAACAAAGGTGACCGGGTTGCTCTTATTATGAAGAATTGTCCGGAGGTCATCGAAACAATTTATGCATGCTGGCATGCTGGGTTAGCAGTTGTTCCTATTAATGCTAAGCTTCATCCCCGAGAATTTGGATATATTTTGAATGATAGCGGGGCTAAAGCATGTTTTGCAACAAACGGTTTATCAGAACTTGTCAGAGACGCTAAATCTGATGCACCCAAATTAGAACACACAATAGAGGTGAATACGCCTTCATATGAATTACTTTGTGATAGGGGTAGACTGCCTGTGGAGGACGTTCTTCCAACTGATCTCGCCTGGCTATTTTATACTTCTGGAACAACCGGACGTCCAAAAGGCGCCATGATTAGTCACAGAAACATCTACTCTATGATAATGAATTACCTGGCCGATGTAGATACAATAACATCGGGAGATTGCATGATCCATGCTGCACCTATGAGTCACGGGTCCGGGCTATACGCTCTTCCCCATATTGCTAGGGGCGCAAATAATATAATACCAAATAGTGGTGGCTTCGACGTAGCAGAAACTCTGGAGCTTATAAATTTCTGGCCTAATTCAACCTTTTTCTTTGCACCTACGATGGTAACCCGACTCACAAACGCTCCCAACATAAACCAAGCCAACACCTCAAAGTTAAAAACTATCGTATATGGTGGAGCTCCAATGTATCTGCACGATACGATGAGAGCATTGGAGATTTTTGGTCCCAAGCTAGTTCAGATTTATGGGCAGGGAGAGTCTCCAATGACAATTACAGGGTTACCCAAACACATCATACGCGATAGTAGTCATCCTAATTTTCACGAGCGATTATCATCCGTCGGTATAGCTCGTACTGACGTTGAAATCAGAATTGTAAATAGTGAAGGAACCCCTCTTGATACAGATGAGATTGGTGAGATTATAGTTCGAGGGGATGTTGTGATGAGTGGTTATTGGAACAATCCTGACGCTACTAAAGCCTCTATTAGAAATGGATGGTTATGGACCGGTGATGTTGGGGCAATTAATTCTGAGGGCTTTTTAACCCTGAAAGATCGATCCAAAGACCTTATAATTTCTGGCGGCACAAACATTTATCCAAGGGAGATTGAGGAAATATTATTAAAACATTCATCAGTTTTTGAATGTGCTGTAGTTGGTCGCTCCCATGCAGATTGGGGAGAAGAAATAATAGCCTTTATTACATTACATCCAAACACAACTGTAACAAAACACGAACTTAATGAGCTATGTCTGAAAAATATAGCCAGATTTAAAAGGCCAAAGGGTTATCGCTTTGTAAACACATTAGAAAAAAATAATTATGGAAAAATATTAAAAACACAGCTCCGTACTATTTTAGAAAACGAATGATTTCTTAAGTCAAACCAGCTCAAAACCCTGATAAGTTTGATCTAAATAACCTAGCAAGGCTTTTTTGTAAGGCGCGATATTTTTATATTGTTGCATACTAGGGCTCAAATCTCGAACTAAAGTAGCTAAATCTAAAAATGACTGAGGCTGTAATTTTAAAGCAGATACCTTGTCAACGTAGGTTTTAATAGTGAAAAGAATCCACCCTGTTTTAGGCAAACGGCGAAGAGTTTGGCGCTCACATCTCAGAAACACTCTATCTCCTGCATTATTCGAGTTAATTGTTTTGATACTAGTTATACCAGTTTTACGGACTGGTTGATATAGATCCGGGTCATCCGTTAACGACCAGTTCACTCGCCAAACAGGCTTTTCCACTGTCAATTTGTCGAAAAACCGATCCACAGGTCTGCTCAATTTATTTTTATAATCTGGAACTGGTGAATGAATATCAATAAGTGGGCGTCCGATTTTATCTAAAAGACGCCACCTTGAGGGGAAACACAATGAGGCTGCCTCCAACGTATAACCGTTTGAGCCAGGAGCCATTAGGCACAGATCTTCTTGAACTATTCTACCAGCCAGATCAAGTGGATTTTTCCTATACGTTTCTGTAGCAAAGGACAATGCTAGCTTATCAATAAAAATGTTACCTCCACAAAACCTGAGAAGATCCGAATGATATTCATTCATATGATCGATTAATAGGTTTAAAACTTCGTGTTGGGCAGTTTGACTACCACCCCTGGCCTGAAAGACCTCATCGTATTTACTGGTCAATAAGCTGTCTTTCTCCATAAGTTCTTTATAAAAAAAGTCGTCTGGTTCAAGCCAATTATCTAGAGTTAACGATACTATGCCCATTGATAAACGGAAGCGACCAGATTGAAACGGTATATAAGCAGGCGTCTTTCGCGATATTAACTTTTTCAAAGCCATAGTAGAATTTTAATATCTCCCTAGATTTACGCACACCTTGTTAGTCCAAATCTGTCGCTAAAATTAAGGCCTTGATACCCCTGAACCAGACGTAGTTCTCGGTGACACTCCATCGTACCCTATCAATCTATTAGCCTCTTCTCCTTTGAGTGGCTCAGAGTAACAATTAAC
>MDSX01003540.1_pt1 | contig 16824 bp, 17 predicted proteins | sample 811141 | NCBI WGS metagenome assembly MDSX01 (sample SAMN05326642, study PRJNA326480) | marine metagenome | isolation source: seawater | place: Atlantic Ocean: South East | collected 2010 | reverse complement strand
TGGTGCAAATCAAACGAAGGTGACAAAGAGTACATACCAAATCTCCCCGAGTTCAGACACTTAAAGAAAGTACCTCTCAAATGCGCGAAGCAGAAAGCGTACGTCATTTTGTCATTTTTCGTACGTCGATATCTGCTTTACATTCTTTTTATCATTTTGTCATCCTTTGTTGAAAACTGGTCGCTACAGCAAGTTGGCAGGATTGGTGGATCCAAGAATGGTCCCAACTTGGTTGGAGCAAACACCCAAGCAGCAAGGCTTAGCGTATTAAGAGAAGAATGGCCTCACAGGGTAATTCAAGGTGTTTCACGGGTCCCACTGATTCCACCGTTACCGAAGCGTATAAGTAATTATTCGATTGCTAAGATTGTACGAGGTAACCCTCTGAGTACCCTTCCGATGCCTTTGTCATTGGCCCCCATATTTCAGCAATTATATGCATTAAAGCAGCCAGGGACAGTTATTATGGATTTTATCCATGTACTTAAATTGATTCCAATAGAATATCTGGGTGCAGAATTTTTAACTATCAAACACGTGAGTGATACACAATTTAAGAACGCTAATTTACTATTTGAGAATGTAAAGAAATGGCAAGATACCATGTTATACCTGGCTCAATATTCCGGACAAATAGCTGATGCAGCTAATGAAGCATGCTTAACCATGGTAGTCGAAGACTTATTGGGACTTGTCTGGCTCCCTCCAGGTGTCAAGGAGATAGTTGCACCACGAATCGTTCCATCCATTGGTTATTGGTTACGCGATACAGATGCTTGGATTGAAGAACAATTTAAGAAAGGGCTTAGTTGGGCTGCAGGCTTACCAGAAATGTTAAAACCTAAATCAAAACCTGAATCAAACCTAAATCAAAGAAAAGGGGGTATGGTGGGTAAGGTGTTTTACAGAGAATGGGCGAAAAATGCTTCCCGCTATATTCGTCCTCCACCAAATGAACTGAAATTATTAATAAGTGACAGAATAAGGCTATACCGTGCTAAGAAAAACAAAGGGAAGTGTGCGTACGACCAAAGATACATAGAGGAATGGGCGGAAAAAGTGAAAAAATATTTAATGAAAACGAATATTAACCAAAACAAGTACGAAAAATATAACGCTGCAAGAAAGATAGAAGTACGACAGGCATATTTGAAAAAGGCCATAGACGCGTTGATACCGTTTTCGTCAAACTGTAACATACAAAACACAAATGTAAACCTTAGCTATATAGGCAAGATAAATAATTTTGTAAGAGAACATCCAACCATGTATGTCAAAAGAAAACAGCACAAAGAAAAACTAAAAAATCTAGTTGTATGTGAAAAAACGAGTCTATTAAATAGTAGGCTCAAGTGCGCTCCATTAAAGAAGTCTAACCAATAAATATCTATGACATGAGTATATGGATATTCATCGAATCGCACGTGTTAAATTTACAAACCCTAAAAACCAAGTTCTAAAAGAGCTGAACAAGGCGAGGGTACTAGGAAAAAATATCAGTCCAACACTCATATTTCAAAATTCTCTTTACAGGGTGAAGTTTCATGGGAATATACCTACAGGATGGTGCAAATCAAACGAAGGTGACAAAGAGTACATACCAAATCTCCCCGAGTTCAGACACTTAAAGAAAGTACCTCTCAAACGCGGGAACCGTGTTCAAAGGACGGGACCTTTGGCTGTGATCACGGGTAGAATGAGCACAACACAAACCCGATTTATACAGTGGTTGGTACACATTTTTGTGATACTCACTTTGGTTATCAATTCGTGGGCAATTGTCCAATACGAAAATTTCCATAGTTTCTCGACCGGTAATTACCAACAAAAAGTGTGGAACACGACACCAAAGCGGACTGCAGCGTACGTGGGCGGGTTAATTCGCCCCGGGTTAAAATATTTGGAATCGAGCTATGATCGCGAAAAATTGATGGAATTTGGGCAACAAATCGCTCCATTAACCCTCAAAACTTTTTATTCACCGATGACCCCACAACTCATGAGTCGCTTGGTAAGCGATTATTACACCCTGGCAGGAGCTATTTCATTTATGGGATATGCCTATGAAGCCTTTGTTTTAATACCCAACTTGCCCTTACCCGAACCTTTGAAAATTCCCCTTTGGATACTTCCTAAACTAATCGCATCCCCCTCACTACCATATTTAGCAAGACTTCTCATTCCAATTAGAGATCCATTAGATCCGATTATGAAATGGATGCATGATACTGGTTATCTACCCTCTTGGTTTTTCAATAGCGTGTACAATCGAATGTTAACAATGGCGAACTGTCCAAATGTTACGACGCCGTTACTTGCGTCAAGCTGGAGGACTCTGAAGGGACGACGAACCCAGGCCCAGAAATTACAAACGCAAATAAATTTATTACTTAGCAACAAAAATTGGGACAAACAGTACCAAGCTATATTAAAAGATTTTCTTCCTGCAAACACAAACAGCAAGAACAGAAAACAAGTGATCAGCGTTCTGAGTACAATCGCGGACAGACCGACAGACCAACTCATGCATCTCACAGTTAATGAAGTAAGAAAAGCCCAAAAATGTCCATCTCGACCAACTTAAGTTACGACGCCGTTACTTGAGTTCCATCAAACGAGTTGTAACTTGTTTAACAACTCTATAATCTCTCTCTCTCTTTTTGTCAACTTGTTCTTGTATATTTTTTTTATGCGCCTACCACTCTTGTCTACAGGGATCAATGATACCTTTCTGTCTTTGACCCTACGTAGTGATCTTTCTATGATCTTTTTATTGGTGCAAAATGTCTGTGTCTTGGTATCCCACATACCACCATTGTTGCTTATACACTGGCACAACTTGTTTACATTATCTGGGGTTTTTGGGGGTTGTTGTGGAATTGGACTAATTGGTGAAGTACCGATAAAGTTGATGGGATTGTATGGCTTTAGTTCGATCTTGTTTGATTTCTGTGACTTTGTTGGTTCGTTGCGTGATCTCTTCGACTCTGACTTTGGTTGTGATTTCTGTGACTTTGGTCCGTCGCGTGACTTCTGTGACTTTGATTTGGTGGAACTCGAATGCGACGACGGATTATGGTGAGTTATATGATCTTTAATTCTTCCTGTCAGGTTTTTAGGGTTTTTTGTTAACAAAGGCAAATTGTTTATTATGAAATCATGTTTAATTGTAGGTTTATTGGCAAATTCATTTCGATCTGGAACTGGGAAATTTACCATATTTAATACATTTTTAGGCTCCTCAAATTTGAAAAGTTTCATCCATTCGTTTGCAAGGTGTAATTTCTCGATATTCCTTTTGATAGAATCCTTGGTTATTAGATGAGGCGCTATATGATAATTGTTCTTAAACAGGTTGTGAGATCTTAAGCGTTCCAAGTCTTTTATGTTATTGTCTGATAAACCACCAGCAGACCTCAAAGTGTTTTTTAGTTTGTTGGTTAAGGCCATTGATACAATCTGCGAAGATTTTTTTTCACACATTTGGTCATTCTTTTTTGATATAAGAGGCAGAGGCGATGCTTTGTTTCCGTCATTACAATGAAGCGTCCACGGAGGGGGGACCCTCCATTGTGTATGATCTGTCACGATGTCCTGTATAGGCCCGTTACCTTGCCCTGTTGTGGCAACAACTTCAACAGAGGGTGTATCAAAAGGATGGTTTTCCCAAGGAAATGTCCTGTGTGTCGTGTTGACATAGACAGTATCCCAGACATCAACAGGGCTCTCCGCGACCTCATTCAAACCGTATACCCCAAGGAGTTCAACGAACGAGCAGACATCGAAAACTTGTGCAGTGCGAGCAAACGTGGGGACCAGGTTTCAGTGGTCAAATACCTGAACAGTGGTCTCGACGTGGGCACGGTGAGCCAAGACGGCGAAAGCATCCTGTCGCTCGCATGTGTCGGTGGTCACTTTGGCGTCGTTTCTACCTTACTGGACGCTGGCGCCAATGTGCACACCTGCCCATGTGTGGCCTCAGCTTGCTATGGTGGCAACATTGACGTTCTCAAGATGTTACTGGAAAAGGGTGCGGACGCTAACAGGGTGGACAAAGACGGGTTCCCCCCTTTGCAAGCCACGCAGGACGTCTCATTGCTGCAAACACTTTTGCAACACGGGGTGAAAACAGATGCCGTGAACAACATTGGTCGTACAGCGTTGCACAATGCCGTGCTCGAGGGAAACGAGGATGTGCTCGACTTGTTGATGGGGAAGGTACCGGCGGGCATGCGGGACATCTGTGGCAAGACGGCGCTTCACGTCTACGCGCAGCATGGGCGTCGTTGGTGCCCTAACCTGGTGAGAAGGCTAGTTGATGCTGGTTGTCCCATTGACGGCACCGATCGCCACAGTAGGACCGCCCTACACCTGGCGACAGACTCCGGTCAAAGCATCAGTTTGGTGGGGGATATCATACGATGCGGTGGCAAAGTAGAAGTCCTCGACTACAAAGGCAGGACACCTTTGCACGCATTATCGTTTTTCAAATGCTGCGAAAAGTGTGGGAAAATCAGGATTTCGATGTACGAGTTGTTGGTAAACGGTGGGTGTAACGTCAACACGATCACTAACGATGGGGAGACCGCTCTGCATACGCACCTTCGGTCGTTAGCGGACATTCAATTCGTATCCCTGTTAGTTTCCGAGGGGGTAGACGTCAACAGGAGGGACAAGAACGGAAACACGGCTTTACATAACGCTGTCCTGTACGAGAACTTCAGTGCGATACCAGCACTGTTGGAGGGTGGAGCGGAGCCCAACATCCTGAACCAGGACGACATGACACCCTTGGACTCCGTACCAGAGGGATGTGCGACGTACGCTCAGCTCTTTGAGATGGGTATGAGATCTCGAGCCACAACTAATTGACAGAGTAGTACTCGTCCGTGTAACTGGTAGGCATTCGCTTTTGGACCTTAGGAGTTGTAAAGCAGGCTCTGAGCCACGCACACATATTATTTGAGTTACAATTTATGAGATGATCTTGGCCGCACCTCACTTCGAGTATCTCATCAGGAGCATGTTCCCCACATTACCACTTAAGTGGACTCCACAGTGGGCGATAGAGGACTCTTCGGTATATCCACGCAGACGTAACTGTCTGGACACAATGTAGCATCCCACCCCCGACCCCACGGTGGCGAAGTACGGGTAGCACCTCACCGTGAGCGCCATGTACGACTGGTACAAGCATCCGATCACACACGTGGAGATGTCCAGGTTTCTCCGTGCCCCCCTCTTGGGGTCTCGCCAGTAGTTCACGGAGGTGACAAACACTGCTAGAGGCGCGGGGGTACAACGATACTTCCCCAACACTACCGAGGCGCACACCGAGCCCAAAGTAGCGAAGGATATGCGGAATATTTTGGCGCTGTGTGGACGGGGTAGCATTACTGTCACAAAAGGTTATATGTCATCAGAGTCACCGAACTGACTGTCACCAAGAGTTCCCCTGCTGTACTCGGACACCGTACGTTCGAAGAAGTTGGTAGTACCGGCCATCGATTGACGTTCGATCAGATCCATGTAGGGGCTTTCCGTGTTGTAATACTTGCTATACCCTAGCTGTTGCAGCACACGGTCTCCCATAAACTCCACATGCTTTTGCAACAAATCGGATTTCATTCCAATTTCGTCTACTTTTAGGCTCGAAGCTACAAATTCCTGTTCCAACCTGACAGCTTCGTCCACGATAGATACTACGACATCTTGGGGAAGTTGGAAACGCAGGTTACGGTACAGCATGCACGCAAAGTCCCCGTGCAACCCTTCGTCGCGGGATATGAACTCGTTGGAGAGGCATACTCCGGGTAGAATGCCGGTCTTTTTGACCCAGAAAATGGAGCAAAAACTGGACGAGAAGAAGATGAGCTCTACACATGCGTATGCCACTGTTTTGACCGCAAAAGACGAACCGTGGCCGATCCACTTCTTGGACCATTCGGTTTTGTCCTTGATATGAGGCTTTCGGGACGCGTTCTCCAGGATCTCTCTGCGCTCCTCTGCGTTGGTGACCAACGTCTTTAAGATTGTGGCGTACGTCTGAGAGTGCACCTGCTCGTTGTAAATCTGGTAACCTATGAACGCTCTGCACGCTGGATCTTGCAGCTGGTTGTACCTATCCGCCAAAGACTCAGCGACAACACCATCCGCTGCTGCGAAGAACCCCAGAATGTTTTTTAACCAGTTCCTAGTGTTGGTCGGCAAGTTTCTCCAGTGCGTGACGTCGTCGGACAGGCGTATTTCCTTAGTGATCCAGAAACATGCCTGAGCCGTATCATACATCTCTACAGCCCAGGTGTGCGACGAGTCGAAGACGTATTTCTCGTCACTGTCCTCATCGGGAGGGCATAGTAGTTCGTCGTGTAGTACTTCTTGCAGGTTAAGAAGCCCCCCGATCCATCCACAGTGGGAGTGCCTGATTTGGGGGTAGGAGGGTTTGGACACCAAAGTACGTAACGTCTCTGGTGTCACCCTGTGTGCGACAAATTCCTCCCCCTTTTCCCGCAAGAGCAGCTTGGCCTTGTCGCAGTCTGGGCACTCAGTAAACGCCGTGTATACAAAGTACATCTCTATAACATTCACCGTATACTTTTTTTGGTACGCAAAGTACGCAATTAAAAAGTTGGTATTTTACATATGGGACTTGCCCGTGTCCAGTTGTTAAGCCGTGGGGCCCAGGACGTGTACCTGACGGGAACGCCTAAGGTCTCTCTCTTCCGAACGGTGTACCACCGGCACACTAACTTTGCGATGGAAACTATTGAACAACTCTTTTACAAAGAGCCGACGTGGGGGTCTTCCTGCACAGCTATTTTGGGCACGCACGGCGACCTGTTGCACTCCACCTTCCTGAGGGTGACCGCATCCGAGCTGGTGACGAACGAACCGGTCGAATTTTTTCGATACACCAACTGCTTTGCCCACGCCCTGCTAAAGCGATGCAACCTAAAGATAGGGGGGCAGCTCGTAAACACGGTCACCGGCGAATGGATGGAGGTGTGGGACGAGTTGAGCAACGCGGAGATAAAGCGAAACGGATACGGACATTCGGTTGGGAAGCTCTACTACAAGGACCTTCCAGACGACTACCACAAAAGCACGGACCAGATAACCTTCGAGAACCAGATGGGACGGAAACGCCCGGTGACGTTTTTCCTGCCTATACGGTTTCACATGCGCAGCCCCGAGCTCGCGCTGCCTGTCGCGTCCCTCCGTCACCAACAGGTCACTATGGAATTCGAGTTTCGCGCCCTGGAAGAACTGGTCAATTGGAAACGCGTTGGGGACGATATGAACAGCGGGGACATGCCGGTGGCTAGTCCAGATATAAACATTGACCTCTTTGCCATGTATGTCTTCTTGGACGCAGACGAGAAAAAGTTCGTAGTCAATCGCAAACACGAGTACCTCATTGAGCAGTTTCAGCATTCCCGTTTTGACACGAAACGGGACTGTAAACTGCACATCCCGTTCAAAAACCCCATCAAGGAGATCGTGTGGACGGTGAGTCTACCGTCGGCACGGACTCAGAACGTACACTTCGCCTACGGGGAAAGCGACGCAACGGAGCGCGTCACGTTTTGCCAACTGCTTTTGAACGATGAGCCCACCCTACCCAAGATATCTCCCAAGTACTTCAGAACGGTTGTACCCCACACCAGACACACCCGCGTTCCCAGCCGGCACGTGTACTGCCACAGCTATGCCATCAAGCCGGAAGCCACCTTCCCCACCGGCTCCTGCAACTACAGTCGGTACAGGCATGCCCACCTCCTCCTCCAGCTCTCCAACGACCAAAACATCGTCGACGTGCACGCAGTCGGGTACAACGTGCTCCGTATTTTCAACGGGTACGCCTCTCTTGCGTACAAGATGTAACATTTCGACGATATGAAATATATTGCGTCGAAAATGGGTATGTTTCCATGCGAAAAATATTATACACCCGCATATGTATAGCAACGCACAATGGGAGGAGGACTTATGCAACTAGTAGCCTACGGCGCGCAGGACGTGTACCTCACGGGATCCCCGCAGATCACCTTTTTCAAGCTGGTGTACCGTCGCCACACCAACTTTGCGGTGGAGAGCATTGAGCAGACTTTCAACGGCACCCCCGGCTTCGGCAAGAAGGCTTCCGCCACCATCAGCCGTAACGGCGATCTGATCACCGGCGTGTTCCTCCAGGTCACCGTGGACTCGAGCACTTCCGGTCTGAAAAAGGGTTTCATGCATCGCTTCCTCAAGGAGTGCGAGATCGAGATTGGTGGTCAGCGCATCGACAAGCACTACAGCCAGTTCTACGACGTGTGTGACGAGCTGACCACCCCCGCTGAGAAGCAGGATGGTTACAACAGGATGGTGGGTAAGGTTAACACAGGGAGCGACAAAATCGACGAGAAGTTGGCCAAAGGCACCTCCTCCACCTTCTACATGCCCCTCCGTTTCTGGTTCAACAACAACCCCGGTCTGGCCCTACCCCTTATCGCCCTCCAGTACCACGAGGTCAAGCTTCAGATGAGTTTCGGCGACTGGTCCTCTGTTGCCGCCCTCGGTACCGAGACGGAGCCCGACGTGTCCGTCTCCCTGTGGGTGGACTACGTCTACCTGGACACCGACGAGCGTCGTCGCTTCGCGCAGGCCTCTCACGAGTACCTCATCGAGCAGCTGCAGTTCACTGGCGGTGAGTCTTTCACCCTCGGCACCACTGCGTCTACCCAGAAGGTGCGTCTCAACTTCAACCACCCCACTAAGGAACTCATCTGGTTTGTCACCAAGGATGGTGGGGACCAACTGGACTATGGCGAGGGCTTGGATTCGGGCAACGGTCACGAGTTCGTGAGCAACGCCAAGCTTCTGCTCAACGGCCACGAGCGCTTCAACGAGCGTCCCGGCTCTTACTTCCGCCTGGTGGTCCCCTTCCAGGCGCACACCAAGGTGCCCGCGAAGCACGTGTACTGCTACTCGTTTGCCATCAAGCCCGAGGAGCATCAGCCCAGCGGCTCCTGCAACTTCTCTCGCATTGACAACGCGTCCCTCCACATGAGCCTACTTGGTTCGACTGACAGCGAGGGCGTCAAGCTCAGCGTGTACGCCCTGAGCTACAACATCCTGCGCATTGTCAGCGGCATGGGTGGTCTTGCCTACAGCAATTAGGTCAAACACTTGCAATCTCGCATAGGAAGAACGTATCAACATAACAGCCACGTTGTTTAAGTTTAAACATACATTCAATTTTACGATCATTAAAATTAAATGTACAAATACATAATATTCTTAACTGCGTCCAAGATCTTGGCGGTGGTCTGGTTCCCATCGATCTTGTGCACGTGAGGAAGGGTGTCCACGAAAGCTTCGTATCGCTCGTGTAGAGTCCGTATGTACTCGATAGATATCCGATCCTCGGCTGGGCGGTTCCTCTGTTCAATTCGTCCCATACAGACCTCCGGGTCGGTTCGTAGGTAGATGTACACGTCAGGGCTCCATCCCATGATGTCGACATACTCCTCGTAGAGGGCGTACTCCTCGGCGGGCAGAGATTTGGAAAACACGTGCAACGAATCCTGGGGACTCCTCTCGGTAACGATCTTATCTACATCTGGAATCTTGGTAAATTCCATGAGAACTTTCATTTGAAATGGGAGGGCATTCCGCACAGGATCTTTGTAGAACAGGTCCAACCAGGCGCCCCACTTGTCGACGGGTTCGGTGAAGGTTGTGTACTCGCTTTGTAGCTGGTGCAGCACGGTGCTCTTGCCACATCCTATATTGCCCCCGATTGTGAAGATCATGGAGTTTGTCATCAAACCCTTCGGCAAGAACCACGTCGACGTTCGCGTACCGTTGCGGGAGGTAGATAGTGTGCACGAACTGCGAAAGTACAACGACTCTATCAGACTCGCCAACGAGCTAACCAGCCGGATACAACGCCTACTGACCCACACTTTCGAACACAAGAACTGGAGGGACTACGTACATGGAGGGGTGGACCGTCTTGTAATGACGAGGTACCCCTCGATCACCACGTGTGCAAACACGATTACGGGGTTGGCACCGGAGTGTCGCAACACAGCAAGCGGCCTGTCCGCTTTGGACAACAGGGAGGAGTATCGCGGCTGTTTGGGGCTGTTCTGGGAGAGCGAACGCGTGAAGTTCGATGGCGATGTCGTCAAACCGTTGCAACAGCTCCTAGACCAGCTCATGCGTGATACGCAGCAATAGCATGTAGGGTTGGTTCATCATAGCAGCCACTCGGTCACCGGTGAAGATTTTCACGGACAACTCGCTCAAGTCGCCTATGGGGTTGAGCTCTACGGGGTTGACCCCATCTATGTAGAAATTGTACGGGGGGTCGCCACTTATAGGCAGAACAAAACTTGGTAACTTGCTTGGAAGATCTCCCAAAGATATGGTTGCCGTTACGTACGGGTGGGATACTACACGTTGGTCGGGCACAATCCTTTGATATTCGGGCGCGCTTTGACTCGTAAGGATGCCTTCCCTAGTAAAGCCCAACATTCTCAGCAATGGTTGGTCAGGTCCCAATGTGAATTCCGTGGCCGAATACGCTCGGTACTCTGCATATTTCGTGTTCTCGTTGAGTTGTAAGACCACTTGGCCAACCACACTGAGCAACTGTGATACGGCGGTATTGATGGCTGTCACCAACTCGGCGATTGTGTACACCCCCTCATCGATGGTGATCTCGTAGTCACCCCCGTTGTACACGAACCTCACGGAATTGGACCCCTCTACAACGTTTGCACATCTGGGCAGGTGATACTGAATCAGCTCGATGCACTTGACGTTTTTGTACGTCTCTCGAAAGGTGTGGGTATGAATGGGTGTGTTGGATTCGATTAGCTCGTGTGAGTGCATTGATAAAAACATTACATTATTTTTTTTCTTGCAACAATCTGTAAAGTTCTGCTGAATTTACGACTGTTTGTTCCACGCCTATAGGCCCCCTTTGCTTGTAAACCTCAGCCACCTCCAGGATGGATTCCAGATCGTTCACCTCGTCGAATTCACCCTCGAGTCGGTTGAGCTTTTTGGATTTGCTTGTGGCAGCCTTGTACTCATTTTCCTTTTCCCTTTTGAAGTAAATATCGACGATGTCAAGCAAAAATGTCAGAGCAAGTTTTTTCGATCCGCGATACATTATGCGAACAACATTGGTGGCGCTTTCAACTACCAATTGTACATCCTTTCGTTGTATGTTGTACAAAAACAGGAGAAGGCGTTTCTCTACATCGTTCATCGTAATGTATTCAGAGCTCTCGTTGTCTTTGGTGGTGAACCCTTGTTCTGTTTTGTAAACGTAGACACCACCAAGTTTGAAGGATGGAAGTGCGTCCACGTGGTCTTCTCTCAGGATGTACCCGTATGTGGCTCGAATCAACAACCCCACCTTACCCCCCGCTGTTACTAGACGTATACACCTATCACCGCATTGGTCGTTCGAGTGTCTAAAAGCAGCATCCACCCGCTTCAACTTCTTAGTTGTTTTCTCATACACTTGGAACATTACGTCACTCTTCATGTGTTTGGAGAGGACTTCCTCAAGTTTTGTTATTTTGGCAAACGTCGCCTTGGTCAACTGGGATGGTAACTGAGCAATTTCTGGGACCTCTTTTCGGAGAAACTCGTATATCTCCAATATCCCCGGAAAGTTTTTGGTGTCAAAAACAAAGTTATCCTTCGGAAATTTATCTGCCCAGTACGCTCCAGCTGCCGCGATAAGCACGTCGTTATTCACGTATGTTGACCAGGACGTGTCGAGGTACTTATCAGTGTACGTGGGGTGTTCGGTATCCAGAACCCGTTTTCTATGAATTTTCCTTGCAGTCTGGCCTCTGCTCAACTTGACCCCAATGAAACCTATGACACCAACCAAAGCCGTGTAGAACAAGGAACGCACCGTCTCCCCAAAGGTATCCGTACCTTTGTCACCACCATCACCCTTCTTCTTTTTGGAATAAATCGTCAAGGCAATGATGACCACCATCACAGCTAGAACACCACCCACCAGAATCAGGTTCTTGCTGGACTGTTCACGTTTTTCCATCGTTTAACTTGGGTTGAGATAATTTTTCCAATCGTTTTTTCTCCGCGGTGCTGTTCTTTCGTTTGTTGTACAAATTGCCCATGCGATACGCAAGCTTCCACCCGGACTGCAGCAAATCGTTCGTCGAAGCGCCTCTTATCAAAACGTTCCAAACACTCCAGAAGCTGGGATCCTGCCCGTTGTACCAGATGGATATGTTGTCACTTTTGACGGCGTTCAGGGATTTTAGGTTCATGCTCTTCCTGCTACTGTGGTTGGAAGACTCGGTTATGTTGTGAAACTGCATGTTCTTGACAGAGAGCGTAATCAGACCATAGAAGATCTCCGACATGTTATCGCAGTGACTGATGGTGTCCGCTACGACAGAGATGTCGTGGATGTCGGTGTGTTTCTGGCACAGGTAGGTACTGCTTATGATGTTACATATTCGAAAGTCGTCGGTCCACTCCCCCTTGTGCAGGTTTTTGAACTTCTGAGAAACGTCGTAGAAATACTCGTCTTTACAGGACAGAAACCCAGTGTTCACACTGGTTGTACAGAGGTTGAGATCGCCGTTGCATTTGGTTCTCAGTTCCGAGGCTGTGGGTGTTCCAATGTTGAGGATATGTGCAATATCCTGGACTGTTGGACTGGGTACACTAATGTGGGAGATTGCCGTTTTCACCCGTCTTGTCAACACCGGTTTTGTGCTGACTATGATGCACGTGTTGCTGCATGCACATAGCTTTTGGACAGCTGAGTCGTAGGTGGTCCCGCCTTCACCCATGTGTACGACAACACAGACTCTGCAGTGCAGTAGTGTCTCCAGCACCTCGTTGACCCGACCAGTGTTGGATGGTTGCACAACGACGTGACGAATAGACGCCTCCGTGAGTGCATGGTGGACCACGAACTTTTTCCCACTACCGCTGGGTCCATGCACGTTCAGAACCCCCTTGGAACCGTTCAACCACTGCACGATCTGTCTTTGGGCACCCTCGAGGTGGTACAGCCGCCCCTCCACCGGTTTCTGAACGTCCTGCCAGAAGAACGACATCTGGTTATCAGATTTATTATCTATTCCTATATACAACTTATGGAAGTGGTAGCCGTTGCCGCATTAGCCATCCTGGGATACGAACTCAAGGGGAAAAGCTCACGCCCTCAAAGAGCACCACAGCCACCCACCATAAACCGCCTCATCTATTCAAGCGACCAAGCGCCAACGGCGCCGCCAATGCGGAACATCGAGTTCGATGTGAACGCATCTGCCAACATGCCGTATCACAACAATATGGTACCGTTCTTTGGCTCCCAGGGGGCACAGAACACAAATGACAACGTCAAACAGTCACGTCTGAACACGTTTACGGGGACCGATGGGGATTTCTACAAGTCCAAATCAGATCCCACCAATCGTGTCAACCCTGAGGAGACGAAAACCAATATCTATGGGAATCCTGTCATGGGTGATGAAGAACGTATGCGTAACTTCGCCAACCCAAGCTTCTACAACAACGTGAACGCCGACCCCATGTCCAACCAGCAGGTGGGACCAGGTCTGGGTCTTCCAATTGGTCGGGCCAGTGCTGGTGGGTTCCACCCCGACTCCGTCATGCGTGTGCTGCCCGGAAACGTCAATGAGCACCGCGTCAACCAACTGGATTCCCTCCAGGCCACCGCTGGGCACTCCAGTATAACGGGAATTAGCGGTCACACCGGGGAGTCTGTGAAAACCATCGTACCACGGTTTTACAACGAGTCCCAACATCCCACGATGCCAACAGGGGGGGTGTTGAACGCCCCCATGGCACCTACCTCTCAAGAGAACAAAGACACCACGCGAGGCCTGGAGGGGGGGCTGTGGGGCGCGGGAGCATCGTCCCACGTTGGCGCCCAGGGCAAGATAACGGATTACAACCCAAGGGGGCGTAAATTGGCGGACGAATGCGCCATGGCCCCTATGCCCGCTATGAACATGGGCTCCACCAGTAGGGCTGGGGTGTACCACATGCCAGAGACCGATAGGGAAAAGTGCACGCCCATCCTCAACCTGGTGGGCCCAGGTGCAGAGACGAACCGCGACGCGTGGGACGCGAGGGCCACACTACGACAGTGCAATCCGTTCTCTGCGATGTCCGGCCCGGCTGGAACTGCCGTCAGCGCCACACAGTCCCGCGGGTTGGTGGAGGAACGAGCCGGTCGGCAGGTGTTGCCCACCTCGGGCAATCAGAACGTTAACGGCATTGGTACGGGATACGCGCCTATTGGCACCCCTACCTGTAAAAACCAGGCGCTGTGCTCGTATGACCCTAGGAACCCGTCCCTAGGGAACGCCGGCGCACACACCGGGTTTCTGACCGAATTCGACACATCGGGGGGTAGGATTCATGCAGACATCGGCTACTTTGGGAAACATGGGCAGGGCCCCCAACAGGTCATGTTCGACGAGGAAACGTATGACTTACCATGGGACGGCTCATATAACAGAATGCCACATCAAGGTAAGGTATATGCCTCCAGAGGAGAGCTTGGAGAAGTAGAGCTAAAATAAATATGTGACACAACATAAAATGTCCGCACAAATCATAGAAACCCTCAACGTCCCCTACTACAGATTCCTCTATAAGGATTTAAAACGAATTGGAAACTATGAATCCCACGGAAACACTAGGGTTCGTTTTGTGTCCAAGGCACTTAGGCACCGAGGGGATGACACCTTTAGACATGTCTACCTGGAATGCAAACACGGGAATGTAGAAAATGTCTTTGAGAATTCATGGATAGAGGTATCCAAAAATGGATGGAGGGATGAGTTCAGCATAACCCTTCCAAACGTGCCATTTACGATGGATGAAATGTTGGAAATGCAATCCACCCTCCCCAACTATTACATCATAGGTATACACGATTGTAGGCATCATGTTTCGGAAATGCTCAACTTGTGTTACCCAATACAAGATTGAGCCTGTTCTTCATGAAACACAAGGCGTTGCGGTAGCCATCAATGTTCGAGGAATCGATGTTATGAAACAAATGAGACAGCAAAACGTCCACGTCGAAATCGTTCAACCGCTTGATGGTGCGCAGTAGCTCGCGGAGTTTGTACAACTCCTCGTCATTATCGGAAATATAGCCCAGAGATTTACAACGTTTGTAAGCCATACGGTTTACAGACTTCTTTTGACACACATGAATTCAGGTGCGGTTTCGCCTCTGTAGGTCATTTGAAGGATCCTCTGGGCATCCATCCTACACACGTAGTCCACGCCTTTCCACCCTCTGCAGTAAAAGTTCTCCAGCTTCACTTTGTCACGACCTATGTGTAAGTATCCACCGACCTTTCTGAAGGTATGCTCCGGGTACATGAGCGACAACTCGATCGTGTCACCCACGCTGAAAATACCCCTGACAATACGCCCACTGTCCTCGTTCATGTACGTATTGTAAGCGGTCACCACATCGCTCGACTCTGCCATGAAGGATGAGAACAGCTGTATGCTTGAACGAACCCCCTGCCCCACCGGGATTACATCCACTCGGTCTTGAACAAGTAGGAGCATGGTCAACTTACTACGCACATATCTCAACCTCTCCAGCATCCCACCAAGGCAAATCACATATATCACGTCCACGCCAGGGGGGGACACCTCGGCATGCCACGCATCTTCCCCGATGTGACGAACAGCAAACTTCACCCACGACATGCTCAACTGACGCTTCAGGATGCTGCTCACCTCCTCGACATGCTTGGCAGGCAAGAGCGTCCCTAAGTTGGTGCGCAGGGTCTGTATCACTATCTGAAAGTGTTTCACATTCGAGGGGACACGCATATAGATATTCAACCACTCGATCTCGTACTGCTCCCCCATTTGCACCTCTTGTGGAAGTGTCATGGTGCAGTGCAACTCCTCCTCCACATGGGAGTAGTGATAACCCACACATACCACCTTGGTCTTGTATATCTTTTCACATATCAAAAATAAAATCATACTGATTTGTATGGCGACGACTGTTAAACTTTTCGATGCTCACCGTATCGACCACCGCTTGCGGAGACGTAAGAGGATGAGGGCACTGGGTCTCTCCGTGCCCCCAGGACGACCGGTCTACCTGCTGAAAGACTTCCTGCTCTTCCTGCGCCGACAGAAAATGAGCAATACCGCCATTGTGGATCTGTTGATAAAGTCCCCCCTACTCAAGGTTGGGAAGAGAATTCGTAAGATCAACATACCCCTACCGTCACCCCCAGCACCGTCTCCTCGTCGCGCAGCACCGACTCGTCACCCCCCGGACACAGATCCAGGAAACCCGAAGATGGATCACGTCAGGCACATGGCCAAACTTAGGGCGATGAATTTGGGTACAAGGCCTGTACAATCTTAGCAGAGTTCAGACGCAACGTGTCGTAAAACACACTTCGCAAACGTACATGGGTACGGTTGGTTAGTATATCTGTAGCGGGAAACCAACGGATGTTTTTCTTCTCCAGATACTTGCGATAGATCGGATTGTGGTTCAACCGCCCCATGAACTGGTATGTTTTGGAAAAATACACCGAATGTTGGGCACACCATGGTATCTGTACCATGTACATCAAATATACCTGACCCGAATACGTCACGCTGTTCAGACATACGCTCTGCTTTATCTTGTTTTTTATATCGTTCAAACTCATTATCACACCCAGCGTTTCCTCTGTAAACTCTCTACAGGCCGTTTGTACAGAGTCCTCCCCATCCTCAATCTCCATTTTACCCCCGAAGTCGGAC
>MDSX01058127.1_pt1 | contig 16838 bp, 19 predicted proteins | sample 811141 | NCBI WGS metagenome assembly MDSX01 (sample SAMN05326642, study PRJNA326480) | marine metagenome | isolation source: seawater | place: Atlantic Ocean: South East | collected 2010 | reverse complement strand
TGAGGGTGTAGTATGTAGTGTGAGGGTGTAGTATGTAGTGTGAGGGTGTAGTATGTAGTGTGAGGGTGTAGTATGTAGTGTGAGGTGTAGTGTAGTGATGATGTTTATGAAAGTTGCACAGAAACACCCAAATGTGAAAATCGCAAGCCTACAAGTCCCCTTCAACGTCGAGCACGGCGTCAGCAGCGCCAGCAGTGGCGCAAAGGGCAACAATTACTACGAATGACAGTGTCCCATCTGAACTTGTATCAAAACAAAGTCCATAAAGTAAAAGAAATATCAATAAAAACGGCTTATTGTTGAGAGAGATACAGAACGTTCCACTGTATTGTTTTAAGCCCTTTGAAAGAAACATGATACCTACACTCAAATCAAATTAATATAGAGGTATTGTCAACTGTTTTATTCTAATACTTCAAAAACACATGTGTCATTTTTCGCGAAAACATGAAGAAAAAAAGCTATTCTCATTGAAAATGCGTGATATTTATGTGTGTGGTATTCTCAAAATGAAGGGCAAACGTTCACATTCGGAAGTCAGTGTTGAAAGTGTTGAGGTTGAATCCAAGACGGAGATGAAGACTAACCTTACTACAGCCCCCAAGCCTCAGCTTGTGGAACTTGATGAAGTGGAGCACATTCTTCGGGCGCAGGGAGGGATGAGTACGAAGATTGGGACGAACATTGCCTCGAGGAACCCTGATGTGGAGATTGCTGCTCTTGTGATGAAGGATGTGCCTGTGACGATGGAATCTTTTCGTGAGCTTGCTTCTGGGAATGACTGGTATCGTTTCCCCTTTATGGTGCTTCAGGTTGGGCCTCCTGGGTTCAGCACTGTTCCGTACACTTCTACGAAGAAGAAAGGGGAGAAGGATGAGGGTGGTCTTCCCTTGTATGAGATGGGTGGTGGTGACGAGAATTGGATGACTATGTTTCATACTTTTGAGAAGGGCAAGACGAACAAGGACCGTGGGAAACGGATGAGCTACGTTTCAAAGGATGCGGAGGCGAGTGAGGAGGCTGAAAAGCAGGGTGGGTGTGAGATGCAGAGTGTGACTGTGACCATGCAACCCGGTCAGTGTATGGCGCACTTCCTTCGCAGTGATGACTTTATGGGCAAGTTCTTTGTGGACAATGCTGAGACTTTGAGCAAGATGCGTGTGGTTCCTGCCTTTAGTGTTGTGTATTTTCAAGTGTCCTCTGCGAATGTGGAGCAGGCAAAGCATGGGCGCATGCTCAAGTTTAAGAAGATGAAGGTGCTTCCATCCAAGGCGGAGGAGCTTTCGGTGCTACAGGCGAGCGTGCCTTATCTTCCGATGAACAGGGAGGAGTTTAAGGATGTGAATTTATGCAATGAAGCCAGGAACTGGAGCATGAGGGAGAATATGGAGAAGGGGAATCTCTGTATTACGATATGTGATGTGAGCAAGGAGGCCTTTGTGACGGATGGGGAGCCTGCTGTGATGGTGGGATTTGATGTTGGGGTTGGGGAGGGATCTGGCACTTCGAATAACGCTGTGATTGAAGAGCGTAGCCTTTCGACGGTGCTCCCCCATGCCTCTCGCCGTGACCGTCTGAAGTATTTGAACATTGCGATTGCGTGTGGTGGTCTCAAGGTCCTTCTCCGCTCCAACATGCAGGGGGATGTTGTGATGGACTGTAATGGTGAAGGGTTTGCCTACAAGGTGGTGGGGCTTTTGGTGGACGTGAATAAGGTGTTTGGATTTCCGGTGCTCGGCGATGTGGACCTCGGCAATGCTTGGGTGAAGACGAATGACCGTTGCTTCTCGGAGCACTGCCTTGTGAGCAAGATCAATGAGGTGGATGGGATGTTAACTGTGATGCGGGATGTGGGGGGCGACTTTGCCTGGGCCATTGAGTCGTCCACGATTGTCTCTGAAGGCAGGAAGCATCGTATCATGTTCTGTTTGAGCTCGACGGAAGCCAAGGAGGTGGATTTGAAGGAGGAAGGGGAGACTTTGCCTGAATCACTCTGCTTTGTGGACAAAGGGTGCTCGGGCTCTTATTATGAGGTGAAGGTGCTGATTGTGGAGGCCAACCAGTTCAAGAATCTGGTGGGGAAATGCAAGGAGGGACAGGGGTGTCCTGATCTCAAGTCACAGGGAGGGACGTGTTTGAGCGTAGAGCTCCGTCCCGGTAACCGTGTGAGTGCTGGGGGCAAGTTCAAGCGCATGTGCTTGTTTTGATTGTTTTGTAGTTTATGTGTTGAAATAAAGTATATATGAATTTCTCTTGAAATTAGAAACATGCAGACCACGCATGCATCCAATGACCGGGTGATGATGCGTAAGTTCAATGCCATATTAGCTAGTTTGCAGAAGCGTATGAGAAGAGGACGCAAGATGAGCTCGGACGACTTGGCTGACCAAAGAATTCATACGAATATGGAGGTATCTCTTAACATCTATTGTGGGACTTATAGGGACAGTCGTAATAGTTTGGATGGCCACCCTCGTCTCTCTAAAATCTACACCACTCATTCCCCTCCTTTATTTATGGGTGTGAAGAATTGTTTTGGCGTAAGGAATTGAAATTTAATAAAGAAGCTAACACGTGGTGCATGCCTTACAAGCTCCTATGCCGTTGCTCTTTTCGGAATAGTATCCATTTTCGCATCGGTCTGTGTAAGTTTCTGTGTTTCGGACTGTGTGTCCCGTGCATGGAGTGTAGTCGGATGCTTTCTTCAATTGAGGTGAGTTGGAGTCTCCACATTTCTTGCAGCAGTGTTTGTTCCATGCATCATTATAGTCATGATCTGTGTCGAGAAAGCACTGGTCATCCTCGAGGTCCACGTACCAGCCTGGGGCACAATATGAAATTTTATGTTTGTATGCGCTGTATTGATTTTGGTCTGTGTTATATTCTTCACTCTCTGCTAGTAAATGGCCTTCAACATTGTTTGGATTCCATCTTATTTGTGAGGTCTGTTCACCACATGCGAGGAGAAGATCGTACTGATCTCCTTCTCGGGTCCATGTGCGGCATGGCCTACATTCATATGGCTCCTGTGCTATGTTGGGGAGTCGTTCGCATCCTCCTTTCCATTCTCTGTCGGATTCCTGTCCTTCGTAGTTGGAGTGATTATGGTAGTAGTATTCGTTTGATGAGCATTCTTTTGTAACGCATGTGACACAGCCCGAGTTTGATTCATCCAAGCAATCCGTTTGGTAATGTCCTTTTGGGCATTCCGAGCATCTCCGACAACGCCCTTCGCGTATGATTGTGAGGTTTAGATAGTCGTGAGCATATTTCCACCAGTTGTAAGAGTTAAATGTAGTAGACCCGTCATCTGGAATTGGAATGGTGAGCCTGTTTTCGCGTGGAATGTTATTGCCATCGATCCATCGGACCCACATGATTCTTTCCTGATTATTCATAATTTGTGGCTTTCCACATGCTTCTCTTTTGTGGAAGGGAGCCTGGCATGGACGGCATCGTTTGGGTTGGTGGGTCTCGATGTCTAGATAATGATTGGGAGGGAGTGATAAGCTTTTTTGTTGATTAATCATAAGGTCACTCTTTGGGCGATATTTGTCTGTGTTGATGATATTGAATTGTGAAGAGAATGAGAAGGATAGTCTCTCAAGGGATGTACATTCTTCGAGATTATCATTCCAGTATTCGAAGATTTTGCAGGCCCGACATCCTGATCCATTAATGGGATTATAAGGTGTATTGTGTTTGAAGGAGCACTGTATGCACTCGCCGTTTACAAGTTCCCGGTTTTTGTCACAGACACAGTCGTCTATACTAGTGCTGCCTTCGTAGATGGTTGTGAACCCTTCACCTTTTTTTGCTATGCAACTGCCTGAATTATCTATTGAGATTTCATCTCCGTAGCCATGTTTGTAAGACCCCTTTTCAATTGGTGTACAAGGATCAATTGGACTTGTTTTGCGATAGCCTATAGTACATTCACACACTCCATTTGGTAGATGGTCATTCATGCATTTAGGATTGAATGTGTTTTCGCCTTCGGGGCATGCTTGGCAATCTGTACATGATGAAAACCCTGCTGAAGCGTATTTCCCATAGGCACACTCCGTGCATGTCGAGCTTCCTTCTAGTGAAAATTTTCCCGCTACACAATTCGGACACTCTAAAAGAAGAGTATCATCTTCGTCCTGAAACTTTCCCGCAGGGCAATGTGTACAAGCACCTTTTGATTTTCCTCCACAGTTTGTGGTATACGATTTCTTATCACATGTTGTACACGGTTGTCGTATAGAATTTTCATCGCTGTAATATCCAGCTTCAAGATTTGTGCAATGACACAACATGGCTTTTACAGAAGGTTGACAGCCATGTCTGTTTGTCTCACCCAATCGGCCATTATAATTTGTACATGTATGCCTCCCTTTTGCGTTTTTACTGGTGTATGGCCAGTAATCATTGTCACCGCAACGACAACCTATAACGTCTTGTTGATTTTCTGCATCTCTGCAACATACTCCCGTGCCACATTTAAAACTATTTGGGTTACCGGTGCCGTAGGAACAGTATCCACTCCTAGGGGAACTTCCTACCCAGTCCGGATCTTGTGTTTTCCTACAAGCATCCCAACATTTGTCTCCAATTTCTACATCCTCATTATGTTTCATGCCCTCGTAGTCCCACCATAAACAAAACTCCCACATAGACGGGTACTTATTGCAGCCGTCGAAATTTATAACTTGATCACCATTTGCTACATCACATTTACATTCACCATACAAGCACATTTTCGGTTCATCTTTAAAAAAATTGTTAATATCCCAGTTGTATGTTAGGACTTGGTTGCTAGGACATGAATGTGTTTCCGGCGCTTCTTGGTAACCATCCTTTTGCAACTGCATAAACCATGCTGATGGATCTTGCTTGGGGAAAGTCTGTTCAATCATGATGCTTTTCACATCAAAAGGGTATGTCCAGCATGGATTTATGTACATGAACAAGATGATGGTGGTTAAAAGAAAATGTAATTGTGTCATTGCTTGACTTGTATTTTTCTCTTTAATACACTGTAATTATGCATCGTAATTCTGCTGTTGTGTGATATGATGCTATTTGCGTGTGTTTTTTGGCTACGTTAAGATGGGCGAGACGACCTGGTATGATGTGTTTGTGGTATGTGGGGTGTGGTTTGGTCTTGTGTGTACGTGTTTTTGTGTGGCTTTTCGCGAGGATGTGCTTCCTTTGTTTATTGGGTCGAATTTCGTGTATATGGATCCTGTGGAGAAGAGGGGGGATGATATTGGGGAGAGTGATCAGAAGGGAGATGATGATGATAAGGTGGGAGATGATGATAATAAGAATGATGATTCAGGAAGTAAGAAAGAAGATTAAACTTCTTTGCTATCCGTTTCTGCTATCTCCGTGGACTGGATGAGCCAATAGATGAGCACGAGGACCATGGTGATGCTAATCAAGGCCGTGATGATGTTTCTGGTCCGTCTCTTGGCGCAATAGGTGCAGTGTTCGTGTCTTGCGTATGGGCGGCCGCACCTGTGGCATGTGAGTTCTAGATACATTGAATGAATGTGTGTTTGTGTTATAAACTCAGATTGGTGTGGTCTGTTTTATTTGAGTTTGTTTTTAATGTAGCATAATGGAGATTACCTTTCACGACAACTATTTACTTGCGATTGTGATCTTTTTGTTGTTTCTTTGCAATGTGCGTACGTGTTGTGAGTGTCTGCGGGAGTGGGCGCATATTTGTGAGGAGTGTTCGTGTCTGACCCCCGAGTGTCTTGGATTTCGCGTGCATCTTTGTGTGCAAGACTGTCTGCGCAATGTTGTGCGGCGTGCGTTAATTCTATTTTGCTTCCTTCAGCCTATTAGTCTTGCTCTGATTAGTATTGGGAACCAGTGGAGGAAGGATGTGAATGCCACCTCTACGGTGATGTTATGTGTGCCGCAGACAAACTTTTCTGCTCTTGAGTTCAAAGGGGTTGTGGGTGTGCATGGCGTAGAGAAGGATTTGGCAGATAGGTCTTTCAATTACTTGTATGGGGTCCCTTCGTGTCTGGAGGTTGATTATCTTCTTCTCTGTATGCCCCATGCCCTTGCTGTGTCTGTGTCTACGCTGATATGGTTACGGCTGATCAGTGATGGTGTGCTTTATGAATCTCTCGTTTGGGATGATGCGGTGTACTCTTCTGCGAATGGGGCCATTTTCCTGTATGATTTGAGTTACTACTTTGAGATATTGTGTATGAATGTGTTCTTCATATTCTTGACGGTGCAGCCTTTGCACGGGTGGGCTGCATACTACATGAGTGTAGGTCTAAGTCTTGTGATCTTCTACTTTGTGAACATGGCTCGCTACAAGGCTGAGACTCAACTGGATGCAATGGTTGCCATGGTGGGCTCTATGGTGATGGCTGTGATTGCGATTCCCTTCTTTCTGGATTTAATGGAAACACAAACCAAGTTTGCCACTGCGATGATGCTTGTGCATGTGTTTTGTGTTGTAGTGATTGTGTGTGGGCACTATCTCGCGGCTGCGGAAGCCACTGCGAGTTACATTCTCTCGTTGCGGGTGTTTGTGACTGTGTGCACCTGTGTAGTGAACATCGTGCTGGTTGGGTATGGTGTGAATCGGATGAGGTAGGCTAGTTGTCTGTGTAGTTGTCTACCTCATTCATGTTGCACCATAGTCCTTCCACAAAGTCATTGACCTTGGTGTGCTCATAATTCAAGGGCATGTCAGGATGAGCGTTGGGTGGAAAAGGGCTCGGAGCACAGAAGACCTGCTTCTCTTTGTTGTTCGCACAAGAAACCGGAAAGTCTTCAAACCAATCAATGGGCCGGCGCTCGTAGAAATGAAGGAGGTTGTTTGCGCTTTGGAACGGCGGCTTTTCTGGGCTCGATGATGTGAACAGTCTGCAATATGTCTGATGAATACTGGTCATTGCCTTCAACTGCTGAGTATGCTCTTTGATACGATCGTCTGCCTTGGAGAGTGTGGTCAAGAGGACGGTGTTCATTTCCTTCTGTGATTCCATCATTTTCTCCTGCTTGAGCACGCGGGAATGAAGTTGATCGATGTACCTCAGGTACTTGCGACTTACGTTGAAGAGGTTGAGCTCCAGTTCCCTGATGCGGATCTCCCAAATCGATTCCTGTTCATTTGCGTTGTGCGCATTGTGGGCAGCGCGACGCATGGCAACTTTTGCGAGATCTTGGTAGCCATCTCGTTTTCCTATGGGAGACCTGCCCATGGTGTGTTGTGTGTGAACTGGGTTGCGTGGGCTGGTTTGCGTGGGCTGTGTTGTGTGGGCTGAGTTGCTTTGCCCTTTGGGCGCGACTCCGGGATTTTTCTCAATGTTTGTTCGGGTAATTAGATATGCGACCTGCTTTTGAGAATGTGTTTTTTATTTTCCTGGTAGTGTTTGGAGTTCAGAACTTCTGAAATCTGGAAGGTTACTGCATTTTTGCGACCGGTCGCAAATTTGATTGTATTTGATTGTATTGATTTTTTTGCTCAACCTTGAGAGGTATTTTGCTGAGCACAGACTTTGAGGGCTGTGTTTTTTCTGAGCTCAGACTTTGAGGGCTATGTTTTTTCTGAGCTCAGACTTTGGAGGCTGCTTTGATGACCTGGTAGTAAGTCAAAGTGTTATCGTAGTAAGTCAAATTGTCCCCGTAGTAAGTCGAATTGTCCCCGTAGTAAGTCGAATTGTCCCCCTAGTAAGTCGAATTGTTCCCGTAGTAAGCCAAATTGTTTTGGTAACAATTAAAAAAACACTATTTTGTGTGGTAAAAATGAATAGAAACGCGTAATTATGCACAAACAGACGCAATTTGCACAAACGGACGCAATTTTGCACAAACAGCCGCAAATGGGACAGTCGTAAAACTTTGTACTGGAAAATAAAAGTCCGCGTGAAAACAAAGCAGGAAGGCGTGGTTTGGTTTTTCAATTTCCCCTGACGGTGGTGCCATGCCTTGGAAGTGCGAGGGTTCGTTTCGAATTCAAGGAGGCGTGAAGACCGAGAACCCTTCTGAAAGCTCCTTTGTTTCCGCAATTGGGAAAAGGAAGTCTGACAAGGACGACGTGCACTATGGCTATGATTCTGTCAAAGATGTGAAGGCCGCCAAGATCTCTGAGAATGGGAGTGATGGCACTGATGGATGGAAAGATTTGGTGTTCAAATTTGTGTTCACGTTCCTGAAGTTCGTCTATGATGACTTCTTGGCAAGTATGCCGCCAGAGTTTGAAGAGAATGATTTTCAAAAGATGGTTTCCGACGCAGCGTGCATGTGCTTGCATGTGGTGAACAGCAAAGGTGGCAATGGTGAGGTTACGTTTTTGAAGGAATACGAGTTGAATTTTCGGAAGCTTGGCAGGGTGGGAATATTTTCGCACAGCCTTAAACTAGCTGTATGCAGCCTCGGGATTGCGTTCAAGATGTTGAAGGGCTGTAACAGTGCTGGACCGTGGTACAAGAAACTGCTTTTGAACCATTGTGGGCCGCGTGCTGCGGAAGCGTGTGGAATGCACGACAATATGGGGTTGTCAATGCTTTATTTTCACAGGGTCATGTATGAGCTGCTGGAGGACATCTATCAATCGAGTTTTGATGATAATGATAAATTGGTCGGAATGATCGGAGACGAAATCGGAGAGGGAGGTTTGGTGGAGTTTGAGTCCAAGGTGTTCATGTGGAATTGCAACTCGAGGATGTTTTCGCTCGAGCAGGAAGATGTATTTCGTCAAACATTCATTCTCTTCCTGGAAAACATGTTGCACTGAAGTTGTATTGAGAGCTGAAGTTGTATTGAAAGCTGAAGTTTGCATTGAAAGCTCAATGCTTTTGATGCGTACTATATTGGAGGTGGGGTGGTAATAGGAAATGGCCCGCGTAAGGTTGAGACTGTGTTTTGGGCTAATCAAGCATTTTGCTTGTGTATTGGTCGTCTTGCAAGTTTTGGGCTCCGTTGGGTGTGTTGATGGATCTCTGCTTTCCTTTCGAGGCTTGGGTCTTAGTTCGTTTTTTGGGCGTGTGACGAAATGTCCCGAGGGATCTATCTCTGTAGCTGGGTCTTCGGATGTGAGTGATTGTGAGTGTGTCCCGGGGCGGCACAGGGTTGAAGGGGAGTGTGTTTTCTGTGGAGAGAATACATTCAAAGATACTGTGGAAGACTCGGGCTGCTCTGTTTGTCCAGTCCATAGTGTTTCTCTTCCTGGTTCAGTGAGCGTGGAAGCCTGTCTTTGTAGTCCTGGTTTTGGGCTTGAAGGTGCTGTGGGTGCTGCGGACATGTGCCAGGCGTGTGTGTCTGGCAAGTACAAAGACTATGTGTCTAATGTGGGCTGTCTTACGTGCCCTCCCCATTCATCTTCGTTAAGTGATGGCAGTACGAGCGCCGGGGACTGTGTCTGTAATGCTGGTTATGTAGGAGGAATTCTTGATGCCTCGGGGACTGGATGTGTGGCCTGTGGCATTGGGAGTTATAAGAGCGTTGGGGATTCTGAGTGTCAGGCGTGCCCTAGCTTCACGACCACATCTACGGAAGGTTCGAGTGCTCTTTCGGATTGCATCTGTGTAAAAGGATATACTGCTCCTAATGCTGGGGAGGCATGTGTGCCGTGTGCGTCTGGGTATTATAAAGACTTTGTGGGAAGTTCTGACTGTGTGGTGTGTCCCTCTGACTCAACGAGTCCCTCTGGTTCTACTTCTGTTTCATCGTGTGAATGTAATGCCGGCTTCACGACGGATGGGAGTAACTGTGTTGAATGTGGGAGTGGAACTTACAAACCAAGTGTGAGTAATGATCCCTGTACCTTGTGTCCTGAGCACTCCTCCTCTCCCGTGGGATCGGATGCTGTGGAAGATTGTGTGTGTGTGGCTGGGTATCACGGACCTTCTAGTGCCTGTACGGCGTGTGCGAATGATTTCTATTGCCCCGGGGACGGGGTTGCGTATCCCTGTCCCGGGAACAGCAGCTCTCCGACGCTAAGCACGGCCGAGGATGCGTGTGTGTGTGATAGTGGGTACAAGAAAGAGGGGGATGAGTGAGATGAGGTATTCAGATGAGGTATTCAGATGAGGTATTAAGATGCTTGAGATTTATTTGCTTAGTGAGTTGTGTGAATAAAGTTATAATTATGTCATATTTATGTCAAAATGGGAGCTTAGCATCAATGCAATCCGAGACCTTACCACACCCGAAACGCATAAAACATCATACTCGTATAAGCTTCCTCTTGCTTGTTATTTTGATAGGATATTTGGTGTCTCTTCTGCTCATTATCACTCCTGGTGATAATTTATGCAAGTCTGAACTGAATTCCACGCATCAGACAGCCGAATTGCTGGGTTCGGAAGTTCAATTCATCAGTGAGCGCTTCTGTCAATGTTTTGAATCTGAGGGGAAAGTATGGCATGCGTTACCCTACATTTCTGTGGGGTTATTTGGAGGGGTGGCGTTTTTGTTTGTATGGCTTTCATTTGTCTACAAGTATAATACGAAAACTGACCAGGTTCATGTACTATTTCCAATAATTTTTGCTCTCCTCACGTGGATGTTCTACTTTCTGCTTGTACATTTTACCCATCGTAAACTGGAAAAGAATAAGCAATTGGCTAATTATAATGAAGACGTGCACTTTGCGTCTACCGCATTGTTTCTGTTCTTTTACATTATGCTCTGGAGTACCGTCTTTCGCCAGCACATTATAACTGAGAAACACTTAAAAGGGTTGTTGCGTTCTATTGACTTGATTTTGTTAGCCACTCTCGTAATATGTTCCTTGATTTTTGCAATCTATGCGTTTGATTGGGCAAATGACAGGGATGGTAATAATTACAAGACAGCGATTATAATGGAGTATATTATCTTTTGTGTGCTTGTGGCCCAGAGTGTCATGTGTATTGCGTTTACGTGGGTGTACTGGAGTGAGCACGAAGATGAGGACAACATAATACGTACGAAATCGGAAGATTCACTCAAAGATTCGCCGTTCAGGGGAGCAGGGTGTTACCAAAACCATGTAAAATATGTCACTCTGAAGACGGATATTTTAGGCAAGGCATGATGAAAAGGTAAGGATGAGTGCTCGCGGTGAGGGAGTACGAGCGGACGTAGTGGAGGTATTGCCCCCCACCTCCCCTCGTATGTTGAATGAGAATGGGCGTTCTGCTCTTTTGGATCCCAATGTAGCGCTTGGTATTCCTGTGCTTGGGGCGGTTGATTTCAATGGGATGCCGTACTCGCAAGGTGCGATGGATCCCCAGGCGTATGCAGCGTACCACCGAGCTCAGCACGAGCAGAGGCTGAGTTTACAGTATGTGAAGAGTTGTATTACGTTTGTGTTGATCTATTTGATGCTCGATTTCACTTGGAAGGTGTGGGTATCGTTGACTTTGGATCGCTTTCTTCATGGTTTGAGTGAATGAAGTGAGATGCATGAAGTCGGGTTAATGGAGTTTGAAAAAAAAAATAGTCTTTGTGTGTAGGACCGAGACGAGTGGTGGTGTGAAGTCAAGCATGCGAAAGAGGAAGTATACCAACCTCAAGAATCAACACATCAGTGATATCTGCTGTGACTTGGACGATATGTATGAAGAGGACGGTGACCTTGACATTCCCCGAGCCGAGATTCACAATCTTGTAGGCACTGCGATGATTGAGTCATCTGTGGTTCCATTTAAACTGCATGAAGTGAGTCGTCTTCTACCGAATGTGATTTTTGACAAGCAGAAGTTTGCTGCGATTACGATTCGACTGCACATGCCTGTGTGTACGGCGCTGTTATTCACGTCTGGTAAGATGGTGTTGACTGGATGCAAGAGTTACACATCCTGTGTGCTTGCCTCTCATTATATTGTGAGCATCTTGAGGAAAGGGGTGCCCGATGTGCAGTTTAACCTGAAGCATGTGCGTATTCAAAACATTGTGGGGAATGTTGATTTGAAGTTGGACGGGCAAGAGATGGATCTGCAGCGTCTGTTTGAGGAGCATGGTGTGTATTGCACGTATCAACGCAACATGTTTCCTGGTCTGATTTACCGACCTGACAATAGTCCTGTTGTGCTTCTGCTGTTCAACTCTGGCAAGATTGTGATTACTGGGGGCAAGTCTCGGATTGATGTGATGCAAGGGTGGAAGCGATTGTGGCCCTTTGTGAAGCAATATATTACGGACAGTGTGTGATATTTATTAAAAGGTCAAGTTGGGTTAGGGTTCAGATCATTTAGAGGTTAGGGTTCAGATTAGCACAAAAGTTCTGCCATTCTGAGCGTGGAATGTTAGACTGTTGATTGTTGTCAGTAAATGGATTACTTTGGTTTTTGTAAAACACGGCACCCATGTCCTCATATGCCATGATATAACAGCCGTCTCGAGCGCCCTTCTTGACGACAGAGACTTCCAAGACGCGCTTTTTGCCTGCCTTAAGTTTTTCGTCGCTATGTGTGACGTCCACGACGTATCCCAGGGAAAGTTCCAGGGCTAACCCGTCGCGAATGAAGCCCCCCACGACTGCCCCTGTATTCTTTTTGTCATTGAGCTCCATCACACACTGTAACTGTTGATTCGGGTTGATGTATGCGCTGACAATGTGGCCGATGTTGTCTCCACAGTGTTCTGTCTTGACTGGGAGTTCAAGAAGTTGGTTGGAGGCTACGAGGCCTTGAAGTTCCTGTTGGGTGAGATATAGACCGTTATAATCAAGGTTCTCCCCCTTTGGATTGCATATGCCCATGATAAGCATTGTATAATTGTGTTTCGGAAAGGGTATATAGTGAACTCTAAGTAAGTTGCTTTGATATCACCTAATTTTGTGGGGGGTCATTCCAGGGTTCATTCCAGGGTTCATTTCCGGGTTGATTCCGGGTGAATAGAATGGGTAGGCTCCGGGTTGAAAGAACGGCAATTCGTTTGCGCTGGGGCCTTCATTGGCTGGCTGTTGTGTGTTTATATTCTGTGCCTGATTAACTTGTTCTTGCTGGGAAGCATCTGGCGTGGGATTTGATTGTCTTGGGAATCTCCTCCTTGGTTCTTGCATTTGTTTGATCAATCTCTCATACTTTCGCTGTACTGCCGGTGCATCACGCCCTCCCAACAGTCTTGGGTATGCAACGATACAATCCTGCCAGAATGCCAAAGGAGGCTTTCTGCGTGACGTGGGAAACCGTTTCCTGCGGCGATTTGCTTCCCACATGATGACTGCCTCTGCTTCATCCGAGTAATGATGCCCTCTTTCTTCCCTGCTGAAATTGGTGTGGCTGACTGGGTTTCCCGGCTGTACGGTTTGGCTTGGTATGACAACTGGTGTTATAGACCCGACTTTGTGCTGTTGCTGAATAACTTCGGGCTGTTGTTGAATGACTTCGGGCTGTTGCTGGACTTGAGCTTGCTGAATGACTTTGGGCTGTTGCTGAATGACTTCGGGCTGTTGCTGAATGACTTCGGGCTGTTGCTGAGTAACTTCGGGCTGTTGCTGAGTAACTTCGGGTTGTTGAAGTTGCTCCATTTGAGGCTTGGACAGTTCAATTTGTGTCAATGGAGGAGGAGGGGCCTGCTCCTTCACAACTTCTGGTTGGGTTATTGATGCTTCTTGAACTTGCTCGTTTGCCTGTGGTTGTTGAAGCTCGATTGTTGGCATGTGTAAAGAACCAATATAGGTTTCCTTTTCGAATCTCAGCGTCGGTGAAGGTGGGTTCAAACACAAAGGACGTGCTTCAAATTGCAATGGTATGACGGGGTCGCGGCGGTAAGGTTCGATTTTCTTCTTCAAGCTTTCAGGCTTTTTGTATGGAATATCTTTGGAGAATACGGGGCCAGGTTTATACACCTCCGTGTTTTGTGTGTCTGGGTTTTTGGCCAACAAGGTCTGTAGACAGCATTGGTCATTTTCATTGGTCTCTTCAGCCTGTTTTCGTTTCTTGCTGTTGCTTGTGGAGGGGGAAGCTTGTTGGGAGGTGTTGACTTCGAGACTGGGTGGATTGACTTCGAGACTGGGTGGATTGACTTCGAGAGTAGGGGTCTTCATTTCGATTCGAGAGCTTGAAACTTCAATTTGAGGTGAAGGTGTGTTGCCAAGTAGTTGAGCTTCGGGGTTTGGTTCGAAAAATCCCTGATGGAATGACAGCTTGGCCGCTATGTTGTTATCCTCGCCTTGTGTTGTTTCCTTTGTGTGGAGCAGATTGATGTACTGCATCACCGCGAGCTTATTTTCGGGAGTCAACTGATTGAAGTTGATTTCACTGGGAGTGGAGACGTTTTGGTATGCGTTTTCACAAGCCTTGGCATACGGGTCGTCGTGATTATGGGGGGAGTTAGTCGGAGTTGTCATCCTTATAGGAGAGATCAACTCGTCGCATAAACTCTGGATGCTCTTGAATGCAAAACTTTTACTTTGCATGTCTTAAAAATGGGACATGATTGGTCATCTTTGGGATGAATCTTGAAAAAAAACATGTATCTATACTCTAAACGTTTTTCTTTTCGGCACAATCGTTATGCCTCTTGTCTCGCACACACTTTGCGGCCAATTTGTGATCAAAGAAGAGGGAGCCTGCTGTCTGTGTGGTATAGTAATTGTGCAACTCTACAGCTATATCGTTGAGCCCGTTTGCTGCGAGGATCCCGATGCTCTCTATCTCGGCGGCGTTGAACATGGTAAGGTAGAAGTTTGTGTATCCCTTGTGTGTTTGAAGGAGGGTGCGTGCGATTCGGTATAGCACGCGCTTATCAAAGCACTTGCAGCTTCCGCTGTGCAACGTATTCATGTACCATTTCAGGTACATGGTTGGGATGAGGTTGTTGTCGTGATGCCTTGAGGTCCAATAGTAGCAATTGATGCAGACGCATATCGAGCATGAGTCTTCTTTCAAAGAATGGCTCGAAGGCTTGCCCTCCTTGTCGGAATCACCCTCTTCACTGTCTTGTCTTGCGTACAGCTTGATGGCGTTGTATATGTTGATGTAGGTGCTTTGAAGTGACGTGCCCGTGAAGATGTTAGTGGTGGCGTGGATGGCATTAAACATGAAGGTGATATCTGTGAATCTTTTGTTTGGGGCCTTCATGTCTCCGCAGAAGGCGCATGTATAGATTCGGTCGCATTCTGGGTTATGAAACTGGTGGTAGCCTACCAAATGCTCCCAATTTGTTTTCAAAGCCATGGGTATGGGATGGTAGGGTGGTTTGATTTGACTAAGGATGTGGGTTTGGTCCTATTTGATTTGCTCGTGTTTGATTTTGCTTGTGTTTGTGTTTTTGTGTTTGTGTTTTTGTGTTTGTGTTTTTGTGTTTGTGTTTTTGTGTTTGTGTTTTTGTGTTTGGGGACTTTATTTAATCGGGTTTAATTTGCTTCGGTTTGGTAAAAACGAATGGGGGTCGGCGCATGCATGGGTTTTCTGTAGCATGGATCGCCGCGCGTATCAATGCCCCGCGCAGGGAAGAAGTGCCGTGGTTACGATGCATGTCCCCGTGTATGAAAAGGCCGGCTCGGTTTACAATCTTCAACACTTCTATGTGATACGCGTGGAGAGCGCGCATCCGAGCCACCTGGCCTGGCACTTTCGCCACTCACCCTGTGTCATTTTCAGAGGCGTGGAGTGGAATCGGTTTTATACCTTTGGGGACCAGAGGTTTTTCAGTGCACCCTCGCATCAGAATATTGCGATGCACATGGACATTGTGGGTTTGAATGCCACAGGGTACAATCGGGAGTACGAGGGGTACTACCTGGTGCAGAACAAAAGCTCGATTATAGTCAGTGGGTTGAAGGAACTTATGGTCTGTCCCGTCTTCGACCACGAACTTCTTTTCAAACTGTGCGTACGTGCATCGGTGATGGAAAGCTATGCCGCCTCAGTGTGCCAGCTGCAAAGGGAGCGGTTTGAGAAAGCATGGGCTCATATCTCTCATGTTGGGACTGAGCCGGATTTGGGGGAAGAAGCCGCTGAACCGAAAGTTGCAGCTAGATCTCGTTGTGACAAACGAAGGTGGGAGTGCATGGATGAAAGCGTGCGACCAATGAAGTTGAGAAAGGTTCGAAAATAGAGCTTTGTTGGGGGGGCCTTTTGCTGTTTAATAAAATGCTTATCAAACAGAATCCTTTAAAAGTTCTTGGAAGATGATTTGAAGAAGATTCCCTGGTAATTCGAAGGGATGAGGTGCTTTCAATAGAAGCATCATGCTCACTTTGGCCCTTTCGTAATTTCTTCCCGCAGAATTTCATTCGACAGCTTCAAAAGCCTCTTCATGTTGCCATGACGAAATGAGTATCGGATACACTGAGAAGCGGCCCACTCCGCGGGGTCGTCTTGAGGCTTGAAATCGATGAGAAGGTTCAAAACCTTGCTTGCAAGTGTCTTCATTTGCAAAATATCTAGGTCATCGTCATCGCTGCAACAACGGCAGGGCACGAACTCCATCACCATGAATGTGGTCTTGATAAGTTCCTCCATATCCCAGGCCCTGGAAATTTCCACTACGTTTTCGCGAATTGTGCCCATATATTTATCTTCAAGCAAAACCTTCAAAGCATTAAGAAAAGCGATGTACCGCTTCCGTTTTGAAAGATTCAAGTATTGCATAGCCTGCACAATGAGCTTGACACCCCCAGCCTTTACAACGTCCCGTTTGTAATCCCTTGAATCGCCAACCAGCTCAACCAAAGTAAGGCATACATTCTCGTGAAGAGAAACATCATAGGGAAATTGCCGGAATGTGTCCAAAATGACCTCAATTCCACCAGCATCCGCAATCAATTTTCTGTGCATTGTTGGTGCTTCGGGTCCAACATCATAATCGGGTCCAATTTCATAACGATACTGTGAGGAAAGTACCCTAAGAAACTTTAAAGCAGTAATCTGCAGCTGTGC
>MDSX01106020.1_pt1 | contig 16840 bp, 17 predicted proteins | sample 811141 | NCBI WGS metagenome assembly MDSX01 (sample SAMN05326642, study PRJNA326480) | marine metagenome | isolation source: seawater | place: Atlantic Ocean: South East | collected 2010 | reverse complement strand
CTCCCCCGCCGCTGCCCCCTCCCCCCTCCCCACCTTTGTCCCAACCACCCTTGAGGGACAGTACGAGGGCCCCAGCAACGATGGTTGCCACCATCAGCGCGACCCCTACGGACACAGCACTAATGCTTTTTTTGGTGTAAAGCAAGAAGACAAGTAAACACACGACTACGTATACCACTGCCACTGTTACTATGTGTGAAGAAGTATTCATTACTATACCTGGATTCATTTTTTTTTTGTACACAAGAGGTAAATGATCCAAACGGTTCTGGTCAACATCACCTTAGCCTGGATATTCTCAGTGGTCCTCATATTCACGTATAGCAAGCGGGATTTCGAAGAAGCCCAAGTCCGAACCATCGCCACTTCTGTAAAAAACCTTGGCCTTGCTGCTCAGTTTCACGACCCTGATGGGTCGATACGCACGCAGCAAATGGCTGAGTTGGTAAAAAGCTTGCAGGAGTACAACAAGGAACAAGCAGACCACGTTAGGAGAAAAAACAAAAGGTTGCTCATTTATGCTATAAGTATTGGGGCTATCCTACTTATCGGCACCGTAGCGTTTTCAATCCACAAGATAAATCGTTCCGACACTCTTTTCGACACGCGGGCCGCCGTGTTGGGAGTGGGAGTTGGGGTGTCCCTTTTGATCACCGAAGTGATGTTGTATATGATCCTGTTCCGCGCGTACAACTACGGTACCGAGGAAATCGTGTACGAGCGGTTGTCGGAGCTTTCACGGGCTCACGCCTGTGCGTAAGGGACCGGCTGTTCGAACGGCTCTGATAGCACCCGCTTGTTCGGCCCATTGGACATGTGCATGACGAGAGCGCATATCCCCCCCACCACGATCGATGGTTTGGCATATTCCGAAAGCGGTTTCGGCGAAGCTTGCTTCGTGATCAAACGGTCCCTTCCCATGAGAAACAACATGTACATGACACCTCCCACAACACCTGCCTGAAGTGGGTTCCTAAGCTTGTCTGCGTTAAATTCAATCATCATGTCATTCACAAAGATAATTTTTTTTGCGTACACGCCTGGGCAAAAAAAAATTGTCAAACTCCAATGCTGCTGTGTGTGATAACACCAAGCACGGGGGATCCTAGGGTACTGCGAGCAATCAAAAGCGTCGACGGCCAAGGTATCCGCCACATGATCGTTGCGGACGGCCCGGAAGCCGCCCTCAAACTGGCCAAATTGGGAGTGGTAGCGTCGTTGTGCCTCCCAGAGGCCGTGGGCAAGCACGGGTGGAACGCTCACCGGGTGTACGGGGCGCTCCCTTGGTTGACAAACAGCAAATACGTAACATTCCTTGACGAGGACAACTTTTTCGTAAATCTGGATGGATGGCTGAACTTCACGCTGCTGCACGACTTGGAGTGGTCGTGTTGCCTGCGAAATGTGTACGACACCTTCGGCAACTTTGTGGCACACGACACCTTCGAATCGATAGGAGCCCTAGCGAGGAATGGGTTCGTGGATACAAACTGTTACATGTTGAAGAGAGATGTGGCCATCCAGTGCTCCGTTGCATGGAACAGGCCCTTCCGGCTGTCACCATTGGAGGCCGATGGGGTACTTTACAACACACTGATGGAAAGGTTCCCCACCAAAATGAAGGTGTACCCCAAGTACTGCCTCAACTACGTAGCCGGGTCGACGCCTTCGAGTGTAAAACCGAGCTTTTTTGAGAAAAATGTCGCCCTCCCAAAGGAGAAGATCTTCATATTTCATTTCAACAAGCACGCCACCCAGCTGCTGTTTGAGGGTGAGGGGTCGGTGTTCGACGAATGGTCCCTCCGAATCTACGACGACTTTATGCAGACCCACACGGCATACAATGGTTACACCCAGGATTTCGTGCCCGCTAACTCCATATGCGTCTTCACACTGTGTCATGCCAGCGACCTTCCTCGACATATAATCGACAGGCGTGACATAAAGAAGATTCTATTTGCCTTCGAGAGCCCCAACATCCGGCACACCGAGCAGTGGGACGTGCAATACCTCAACCACTTCGACGTTGTTCTGTCATATTGGGACCACGTGGCCGGCTGGCCGTCAGTGATCCCATCCCCACAGTTCTGCCACCCTGCCACCAAAGAGGACTATGTCGAGAACGAGTCGTTCGCCCGTGACGTGTGCATCGTCCTGGAAAACCGTGGAACGGTCGGCGAATACACCGTGTGCAACCGCCGTCTAAACTGTCTGGACGCCCTTCGGGGGCAGTACGCATACGGACTGGCGAACAGAGGTGTCAACGTCACCGCATATGGAACGCTGTGGGAGGCTCGGGACAAGCTGCGGGTGGGCGACTGCGGGGAGTACACGCGGGTGAATGGGAACCCACACCAGCTGCTGAAACGGCACACCTTTGCCATCATCGTGGAGAATTGCGATGCGGAGGGGTATGTCTCGGAAAAGATATTCGATGCTTTCTGTGCAGGATGTATACCCCTCTATTACGGGAATCTGAATCACTTGGTCACTGTGGATAGCGACATGTACGTGGACCTCAAAAAGGACTTCAACGTGGCCGATGATACCTCCTCCCTCCGGCGACTCTCGGCTTACCTGCAGACCATAGACGTCCCGCAGATGAAGTCGCGCATCCTCCAGGGCAGAGACGCCGTGATGGCCCAGGTATCCAGCCGGCGGTTCACCAACCTGCTGGACAACGCGATGGAACACCGTATGGACAAAACAATCGTACTGGCCCCCACGACAGTCTTGTGTACATTTCCCCGTCACCTGTTTGTGTTCGTTGGACAACGCATGAGGGCCTCTGTGCGGAAGATTTACACAACAGGCACCGAGGAATGGGAGGAGCCGTGGATAAACCCATACCTGAAAGCGTACAACAAGTTCTTTAACACAAACAAAACAAGGTTCCACCTGTGCAGAAAGATAACAGGAGCGTATGCCGTCAATTGGCACATTTTCAACGATAGCCTGTCGTTTGCGCTCAGCTGTGAGTCAAAGGTGACGCCCTACAGCCCGTCACTACTGTTCGCGTTGAGTGTAAGTGAAATAAAAATAGAGGAATTAAATGACGCCTGAGTATAAGATGATTGATAACGTGCTCATGAAGAGGAAGAGATCCAAGTGCGTAGAGGCATACACAACTGACGAGTCAAAATTCGACACATGCTCCATCTGCTTGAAAAACACGATGTGTGACAGCCATGCCGCCAAACACCGATACTGCAAACAACTGGATTGTGGACACTTGTTTCACGTGGATTGTGTGAACCGATGGTTACTCAAACATATCGTGTGCCCACTATGCAGAAGCATGCAATACACACAGTGTAATTATCTGAGTGTCAGTTCATCGCCGTACAAACTGTACTGCGTCAAGCCATTCCATTACAATATTTACAAATTGTGAGATAATGTCCAATCTGTTCAACTCCTTAGCCTGACGAGTGAGGACATGGTAGTGGGGCCGTCTCACGAAGACCGTGTGCGTGTCCTCCAAATCCGCCGACAGGAAGTCAAGGGCAAGACGGATGTCAACACCGTTGGCCTCCAACTGGGCTTTATCTATCCCTGGGCCTGTTTTGTCAGTGTCGATCATGAGATACACCGTCTTCTCCTCCCCCGCCGCAGTCCGGAGGAGGTACCACATTCGAATTATCTCACCATCGAAACAATGCAGATCCAAAACCATCGACATTTGTGGGTCACTTCCCAGTAGTTTTTAAGTTCGTCACACGTGCATTGGATATCGAAAAGTCCATCCCTCCTAGGTTGTCCCAGTTGTCCACAAAACGCTTGACGTGCAACTTGTTCTGGAAATCCCCATGGACGACGCACAAAGACGGAAACCGTATTGTCGTGGAGTCCACATGGATAAGCTCGGGGGGCACAGTTGCGGTAACAAGCACCTCTTCGCTGTCGGGCAGGCGCCTACAAGCATAGGCATCCTCCCCTTTCCACAACCGAACCAAAGTTGGCATTTTATTTTGATGGAGTAGAGTAACACCAACCAAAATGCTAACCACAACCAACAAGGATGTAAGTGTACTGCAATCCAACGTACTGACAATGCTGATTCTCACTGTCTTAGAAGTGGTTATGTTCTACTTGTTTTATTCCGCCAAAAACAAAAAGTCGGTGGAGCAAGGCGTGTCATCCGCTGTGGACAAACTTGGAGAAATGATTCCATATCGAGAACAAGACAAAGAAATGTACCAGTACAGCACGATCTTTCTAAAGGCGAAACGAGACGAGGCGATACAGACACGTGTCAAAGAAAACAGTGACACGAAGGTGAAGGTCATCATCTATGTTGTACTCTTGGGCATTCTTGCAAACATCGTATTCCTAACATCAACACGTCCATCCCTGAACGCAGTCATCAGGGCCTGTGTCAGTGTCGTAGCTGTTTTGTTGACACAGCTGTTCTTAATAACCGTCATAGTTGAACGCTTGCATGGTGATTTCAAAGGAAAGTTCGCCCAGTTGGTTGCAGACACCTTGGAAAATGCCACCGCGAATGGCCAAACCGTTTGCCCGATGTAAAAAAAAGGTTTACCTGAGACAAGAGAGTATGTGGTGCGACGACACAACCGATGTGCCATTGGATAACGATCCCCCCGCCGCGAGACACCACATGCTGTATGCGACGGGACCACAGGACGATGTGCTGACCAATAATCCCGAGTACACCTTTTGGAAGACCGAACATGCACAATACCACTCGTTCGGCCAAGAAATCAAAGAGTACCTCTTCAAAGACAGCCTCCCAGACGGCACGCTCAAGCAAGCATTCGGAAGAGTGCACACCACCAAGATACCCGTCGACGATGCCGACCTACTCGGGCCGTTGGTGCTCCAAGTCTCACTCCCACCTCTGTTACAAAGCAAATGGTTTGGCAACAGGCGAACCAACTGGATCAGGTGGTCCTACGGAGGTGTGTTGGCACTGGTGAAAAAGGTGGAACTGGTAGCCAACGGTACCATATTACAGGAGTTCAACAGTCGTATCTTGGACATGGAAGCCAATATGGTCGTGTCCAAGGACCATCAACGTGGATACAACCGTATGACTGGTCGTAACGAATCCAACTTGGCGTTGGAACCGACCTTCTATTACCTGCCACTACCGTTTTGGTTTTGCCGCACCACAGGTACCTCCAGACCGTACTTACCCATGTGCGCCCTCTCGAGGAACGTGACCCTGGAGCTCCGGGTGACGTGGGAACCGCTGAGTAGCTGTGTTAACGCCAACCACGCCGTCAGCGTCGAGAACGAGGACATCCTGCTCGGAGACGTCAAGATGACCCTGCTAGCCAGCATAGTGACGCTCGACCCTAGTGAACGAATGTTGTTCACGACGGCAAACGAAAAAAGGTATCTTATCGAGGAGTACCAAGAACAAGAAGACGCGATACAACCTGGAACCGTTGAAATCACCAAGGAAATCGCAATTTCACGTAACATCAAAAGGTTGCACTGGGTGCTACAGGACGCTGCCGATGTGATGCCAAACACCTTGATTGGAAACAACAAACTCAGGTATGAGGGGTACTCGCAATTGTTTCTGGAAACCAACTACAACAGCGACGGTGCCATAATGTACCCCCCACCGATCCGAAGCTGTCAGCTTCTGTTTTCCAGCGAACCCCGAGAGCCGCTGGGCCCGGGAGAAAGCACCTGGTTGGTGAGCGGGGAACGGGTGGACAGCATGTTCTACACCAAAGTGCAACCCCTTCTGTACGAGGGATGCAATTCGCACCTCAAAAATTACATTTTTGGGTACTTCTTTGCGTTGCACCCGTTTGCCTTTGAACCCTCGGGAACATACAACATGTCAGCTACCACCAACCACCTGCACCTCACGCTGATGCCGAACCTTAGACGAACCAATCTATACATATACTCGGTTGGCTACAACATACTCAAGATAGACATCGACGGCCAGCCCAGTGTCATGTTTGCGGACTGAGGATGCAAGTGGTAGTAGGCATAGACGTTGGTCATTCCAACATGGGCATAGCCGTGTGTGGTGCCACGAGGAGCATCTCCGACTTCGAAGTGCTATTCTTTGAGAAGTACAACCTACACTTCTACGAGGGTGCGCTATATGAACGCGTCAATGCGTTCTGCGACGCCGTGATACTGCCCCTACTAAACTGCCACGAGGACTCCAAGGTTGTAATCGAGATGCAACCCCCGACCGGCCTGACCACCGTGGAGAACGTAATCCTCACACGCCTGCGGGATCACGACGTCCTGCGAGTACACCCCAAGTCGTTTCACATACGTTACAAGCTGACCCACCTCGACTATGATGGACGCAAGGAGAGGGTTTCTGAGATGGCGGAGCAACTCATCACCAATTGCATCTTGGCGTACAAATTCGGGAACATGTTGAGGAAACACGATGTCGCCGATGCCATCCTGTTCTGCCACTACGTGTTACAACAACAGTTAGAACAGAAATACACACCACGCCTACTCCAAGACTTTGAAGCCGAAATCGAACAATTTAGATTTAAAAGTCCATAATTATACCGTCTATGCCATACATGGACATCATCTTGCGCATTCCCGCGTCATTGACTACCCAAGCGAAAACCTCCACCTTGTTGTCGTGCGTGTGCAAACGATCCATCAGATCCTCGCACACTATACTGTAATCCAACGACACAAAGTCCACATCCAGATGGTTGAACATTCCCAACGGAACGCCCGAAGAGATCGTCCCAATGCGCCACCCCTGCTCACGCTCTTCCCTTATCGATATCAGCTCGTCCACGCAATAATCGTTGAAACTGCACAAGTAGAAAAGGTGCTTGTACCCCCTTATACACTCCACAACCGAAGCGGCAATGCGCCTCGCCTGTTCAATACCGAAGGCCTTTATGTCTATCATAATTGCGTATTTGTCGCTCACTGCGGACAGAAAGTCGTGCAGGGTACAATTCTCAGCGTCGTTACGCTTTTCCCTGTCGTGGCAGAGCACAACCGTCCTGTCGGTGCTGTACCGCACGTCGATCTCGACAATGTCGACATCGTCCGCAATCTCCAGAACCCCCTCGATGGTGTTCTCTTTGTCAATCTTCCCTCGATGTGCTATTGTCTTCATACTATTCAAAACCAATTAAAAACCCCAGTCAATATCTGGGTATTGATGTCTGTAAGGAGTAACGAAGTTTTTTACCCTAAGTGTCTCAAGCTTGTTCAACAGTGTCAGTGGTACAAACAAAAGGGCCGTTTTCACCACCGCCCAGAAGGGGCGGTATTTGGGGTACCGTATAAACGCTTGGCCAAAGCCGTGTTTCAGAACAACTCGCAACCATTCGCTGCTGTTGTCCCCCTTCTGACCTGGGAACACACAGCTTTTACCCTTTTTATAACAGTCCACCAGCTCGTTGGTGTTAATCAGTCCGATATCTATCAGTCTGATTGGCACCTTCCGTCCTGGAGCATTGTCGTACAATATGTTACCATCGTGCAAATCGGTATGACTATATCCGTATGTGTTCAACTCGTCCAATATACCAACCAACGCATTTCTCAACAACCTTAACTCGTCCCTGAACGTTTTTGTGAGAATCCGTTTCTCTTTGTGGTCGTTGGCAAGCTGTTCCAAACGGTCACGAATTAACACTGGCTTCCCTCCCTGTTCGCCAGATATATACTCGGATGCCATGTAGCTTTGAGAGCCACATTTGCCATAGTACACAGGCTTTGTTATCCACATGGAGTTGTAATAAGTGGGATCGTTCTTGTGTGTCTCGACCAACTTGTTCCACAACTTTCGGTGATCCTCATACTCGGTGATCCCCATCCCCCTATAATTGAACCGCTTGATCACCATGCGAGGCATGCGTAAAGCAAATTTGTTTCGCATCTTGTAAGCATTTGTATTATTAGGCGGCGTGTACAACTTTATGACACCATATTGCCCACCGCCAATAAATTTCGAGTTTTCCGAAACGAAATAGTCTCGCAAGTGGCAAGCATCCCCTTTCCGTGAATTGTTGACAGGTTTGAAGTACTTACCCCACATCTTGACACGGTGGTCGCGATAAGTCTGCTGGAACTTTTTTAACCGGCTATTTTTCCTTTTCCGTACGAATTCCTCCACGTTACTCTGGTGCTTCAATTTCTTGGTACGGTAGTCACGGTACTTCTTCTGGATCTTTTTGATCGCCGTACGTTTTGTGAATTGATTCACAGCCTTCTTGGTACGGTAGTCACGGTACTTCTTCTGGATCTTTTTGATCGCCGTACGTGTTGTGAATTCATTCACAGCCTTATGGTGTTGGCGTTTCTGCACTCGGCGCTGCATATTCGTGAATTCATCCTGCAGCGTTGTCCGTAACAAGGGTTGCCTGTGATAACGATGGTGCTGCCTAATGCCCCACACTGTTTGCAAAAGTGCACGAACAAGTTGCTCGCACCTCACCATGTCTTCACCCATGTTGGTAAAGTGCACACGGACGATTTTTCGGCAAACTATCGGGCATGTCACAGCCTGTTCGGATGTACCACCGGTTGACGCGTAATAGACAGTTCCCTTTCGACGCACATAAACCGCTATGAAACGGTTGTTAACGTCCGCCCATACAATTTTACCCACGCCGTCATCGTTCCACCCACCCCCCACCTTCATTCGCCGCACCTTGTCCAGTGACATGTTTTGGAAGAAATTCAGTGCGTTTTGTATGACATTTTTGTTCGGGTCCCAGTAGGGAGCAAACTCAGTCAGCGCCCTCTGGTCAACGTTCCAACGTGTCTGATCCAGACCAAGCTGCTGCCCGCCTTTCTCCAACATGGACTTACGGTTGCCTTTGGCACCATCGACCACTGATTTAAAGGTTTTCACCGAGAAACAACTGGGCACGCTTGGCATGTGGTAACGCCGGCGACGTAACGCACATTCGTCTTTGTGCAGCATTTTTATATTTTTACAAAATAAAAAAAAAATGGATTCTCAGCCAATAGAGGAAATCCTGGCCGATATAAAAATCATATCTATGCTCAAACCAAATCAAAAACTCTACATCGCAGACAACCGCCTCGCACTCGAGAAGGAAACGGGATATCTGCCCGCCCTCTGGAGATATCTCGGCAACCAAACGAGGAGGACCGTTCTCAGCAAAATACGACAACGGGTCTGTGAACTGGAAAATTACGTGAACAACGGTCTTATAAAAGAAGAGTGGATTCAAAAGGAGTTCAAAAGTCTGAAAACAAGCATCACGGAGGGTCTGACCCACCTCCAAGAGACCTATTGTGAGGACTCGCAGACGTTCGTGAGTATCGACATCATCATCAGGAGGGTGGAAAATCTGCTGTGAGCATGGAACTGCAAATCACTGTCAGCGAAGGCTGTCAAAACGAGTTGACGTCGATGGTAGGTATGCCAGCCTTTGTTGACGAACTAACCAAGCTGGTCCGAGAACAAAGAAAATGCAGAGTCACCAACCACAACCCGTGGGAGGTGCTCCTCATCTACGGACCCCTAATCCTCACCAAAAGTGAATGGATTGACTGCGCACACCTCCTGTCCTCGTACGGGGCGCGCAAACCAGACGTGTACATATGCTGCAACACCGGTCCGCGCTACTCCACATTCTGCGAGATCATGCGCGGTATGAACGTGCCCGTTATAATATCGAGGAATGGAAGCAATGAACTTCGAAGAGAAAAACTTTGAGCTGTTCACCGACCGTTACGCGTGGACCCCGACGCAAAACAAACACAACGCCTTCGGCGTCGGGTACTTTACCCAGATCCACCCGGATGGGTCCACCGAGCGGAGTCTGTTCGAGCAGAAGCTCGAGCACGACATGTTCAAGCCGTACCAGGACGATCCCATGCCGCTGGGGTCCCTCGTGCGCTACACCAGTCTGTACCCGGTGCTGCTGCACGACTTCACCAAGCGCCACACCAGGAACACCTTCGTCAAATACACAGACCTCGCAGAACCAGTCGACGACCACGGTTACCTCGTTTACAACGGCCTGTACAACAGCGGCAAAGATCCCAGGGAACTGGCTACGAACGACCTGACCCAAGAGAACCTGAACGATCTGTACCGTGGGTGCCAAACCGTCAACGCAACGTGTAGGGAACTCTCGCCCAACAGGAAGGGGTTCGCCCACAAAATAGTCGTATACGTCGAGAAGATCAACAAAGAGGGAGGGGTTCTCATGAAAGATAAGGAACACATAGCTGAGCTGAAAAAGATGAACAGACGTTTCGTTTGGACCGTCCGACTGCAGACCCAGGTCAATAGACAGAGGTCCGAAGACTTTCCGTACGCCCAACCCGCCTCCTGTGTGTGGTTCAGAGAACCCATGGGGCAGCTTCATCTAGCGGCTCGGAAAGTATGTAGGGATATGCGTGCGTGAAAAAAAAATAGAACGTATATAGCATGGATACAAAGCTAAATAACAAACTTCGGGCTACAAACTTGCCCCCAAACATCCAACAGTGTATAAGAACAATATATGCCAGCGACAAAGAGTTCCTGAGAAAGTTTTTACCCGCAACGAGGCGCAACAATAACCAACAATGGCAAGAATTCGTAAACTTACTAAAGAACAAAAAATAACCTTATGACTGAAGCGTGCACACACACTTCGAGCACAACACCCAAAACAACTCGTACACCACAAACCCCAACGCTAGCAGCTTCAGTGATGTGTCCTCGTACTTGGTGCCCAACCTGAGGAGATATGGAGCCAGCAACACGATCGCTACTATACGCCCTGGTTGGTCAGTGTTGATCATTTTTTAAATTTTGTTACAAAAAAAAATTGTTACAAAAAATTACCCCTCGGTACATATATACCACGGTTGTCCCTACACTGGTGGTAACCCATCCTTTCCAACTCGGGACAACTGCACCCCAACATGATTACAGGCCTGTACTTCAAAATCGTCCGTTTGGCACCACGGAGGGCCCGCGTTTCATACCCCTCGATGTCCAACTTTATGAGGTCCACCCTCGGAAGGTTCAGGTGGTCAATCGTCGTAAATGGTACCTCATAGTCATCCTCTACATCGCCCCACGGGCCCTCGACCACTGTGAGATTCCAATTCAGCTTTATGTTCCCTCTTGCAACATCGGACAGCGCCCTGTCTATAATAGTTACATTCCTCAAACCGTTCACCCTGACGTTAGCCCTCAATAGCTCGCAACTTTCCGGCATCGGTTCGAATGCATATACGTGGCTCGCCATCATCCCAAGCTTTATCGTGTGTGCACCAATATGGCTACCGCCCTCTATCACGACACTGGAACGGTCCAAATATCTCTGAAACACATCGTGCACCCCAGGCTCCCATACCAGACCATTGGTCAAATGTTGGGATATACGACATAACCCGACGTTGTGGACCACAAATGTGGCACTCCTGTTACCATGGTACCTCTTCACCTCCATTGAACTCGGCAAGAATAATATATGTTCAGGCTGAACACGCCAAACACTCCACCGGGAGGGAGACCTTCTGGGGCTGCGCGGCAGGTTTGCTCCGGATGTAGTACGACCCCGTCTTCAACCCCAGCTCCCACCCGAGCATTGCCACCGCTGACAACACCTTGGACGTTGGCTTGTCCAAAAAGATGTTCAAAGACTGGGACTGATCCACCCATATTGCCCGATCGGCAGCCATCTGGATGAGAACACGCGGTCGGATCTCGTACGCCGTCTTGTACAGCTCCTTCAACTCGGTGGGTATGGATGCTATATTCTGAACCGAACCACCGTGCCTTATCAACTCGTCCTTCATGTTCGCATCCCACAACCCCAACTTCTCCAGGTCCCTTATCAACAGTTCGTTCACCACGTGGTACTCCCCCGACAGTACGCGGCGAGTGTACATGTTGCTGCCCAGCGGCTCGAACGCTTCGTAGTTCCCCAATATTTGAGCTGTGCTCGCCGTAGGCATCGGAGCCACCAGCAAAGAGTTCCTCAACCCGTACAGCGCCACCTCCGCGCGCGCATCCCCCCAATCCGAAAACGTCTCCCGGTCCGTCTTGCCCCACAGATCGTGACTCAGGGTACCCTGCGACGCCGGACTTCCGTCGTACGATGAGTACGGCCCGAACCTCCTGGCGAGGTCGGCGCTCTCCCTCACCGCGGACAGGTAGATCCTTTCGAAAATGCGACGGTTTAGGGACGACGCCTCCTCGGAGTCAAACGGCATCCGAAGCTTCATGAACACGTTCGCCAATCCCTGAACCCCGATGCCAATCGGGCGGTGGGACGTGTTCGACCGCCTCGCACATTCGGTGGGGTAGAACCCTCGGTCGATAGTCTGGTTCAGGGTGCGAACCAAGGTGCGCGTCGTGTTCCCCAACAGGCCGAAATCGAAGGAGCCGTTGCGAACCATCGCCGACAACGAGAGGCTCGCCAGGTTACACACCGCAGTCTCGTCAGGACCGGAATACTGCATTATCTCCGTGCACAGGTTGGAGCAGCGAATTGTGCCCAAGTTCTTCTGGTTGGACTTACGGTTGGAAGCATCCTTGTAGCACATGTAGGGCATACCCGTCGTGGCCTGTGTCTCCATGATCTCCATCCACAAGTCCCTCGCCCTTAGGCGGTTCTCGGCACCGGCCTCCAGACGCTCGTACTCCAAGTCGAAGGCAACGCCGTAAAGGTCCAACAGTTGCGGGTGCTCCTTAGGGCAAAACAGCGTCCACATGCCGTCGCTCTTCACACGTCGCATGAATATGTCGGGTATCCAAAGACCGAAAAACAACTCCCTACACCGCATGTCCTCCAACCCGTCGTTACGCCTCAGACGCACCCAGTCCATAATGTCCGTGTGCCACGGCTCCATGTACGTGGCGAAACTGCCCTTCCGCTTACCACCCTGGTTGATGTACTTGGCCGTGCTCTCGAACGTCTTCAACATGGGGACCACACCGTCCGAGAACCCGTTCGTCCCGTATATCGGCGAACCCCGGCCACGCACGTTCGTTATGCTGATCCCCAACCCCCCCGCGTACTTGGAGATGTGGGCACACCGCTTCACCGTGTCGAATATGCCGTCCACGGAGTCGTCCGAAACGCACGTCAGGAAACACGACGCAAGCTGCGGGCGGTCGGTGCCCGCGTTGAACAGCGTGGGGGTGGCCTGGGTTGCCAGAAGCCTACTGAAGGTGTTGTAACACTCTCTCACGTCTTCAAGGTTGGGCTGGTGGAGAAACACAGAAACCCGCATGAACAGATCCTGCGGCAACTCACCCGGTTGGAGGTACCCGTTCTGCAGTGTGCGGATGCCGAAATATTTCAGGTAGTAATCGCGGTCGTAATCAATCATGCTGTCCAGGTCCACACGGTTGGCGCGGACGTACGCCGCCGTCTCGGGGTGGCAGCGACCAGACGACAGGTACACGTCGCTGAATGTCCTGCCACTCCGCTCCTTGTGCAGGTTGGACAGCAGCAACCTTGTGGCCAGCGTCGAAAAGTCTGGGTGGCTGTTGCTCTTGTCCGCACACAGAGTGATGCACAACTCATCCACCTCACGGGTTGTCATACCGTCGTTCATCGAGGCACAAATGTGTTGGGTGATCTCGCACGGGTCCACGTTGACAAGCCTTGGGTGTATGTCCACCAGCGACACAAGACGCTTCGTCACGTTGTCAAAGCGCATGCTCTGATGTTTGCCGCTGCGCTTGACCACAAACATAGGTATACGTGTAGCATTCCCAAAAAAAATATATTTGTGAACGATATAACACAATGTCCTTTGGTGCCAACTTCCTGTTAAATTGGGAAACCGGAAGCGAATCTGGAAACAACCCTGCTTTATCTTTTAATGCTGGCTCATCTGGTGTCGCCGGAATCACAACAAGCCGAGACGATGTTCAGAGTGAACTCAACTCCATATATGATGACTTAGGTGAGGACGGATCCGAGTTTTTCAAGGAGCAAGTGGAAAGTGTGTTGGAAATTATTAAGGACGCCGATGATGCGGCCAATGGTGCTAGTGCTACCGTGAAGTTAGACGAAACTGAAGAAGTATACGATGACGCAGCTGATCTTCCACTGTGGGGGTTGATGAAAAGTCAGACGCCGCTCTTCGTAGCGTACTGTGATGAGATTATGGCTGCATTCAAAACTGCACATAGCATAACAAACACTGAAACATTGGATGGTACATCTGCCACTACCACAGTGTCTGGATGGCGCGATATTTTCGAGGCTTGTGAGGAGTGCAGCACATGTGCGCCGTTGATGGACAGTAACGGTGACTGTGGAACCCCGGAGCCGTGGAAGTGCAAGGACAAATTCTTTTGTGTCAAGCAGATGTGGACGTACATTGCGGCGGGTTGTTTGGTGGCCGTGGTCATCCTGATGCTGATGATGACGATGAAGTGAGTCACACAGGGGTAAATAAATTCAAATCGTAAAGTAAATGACGTTGAACCTGAACCTGAAAAAGTTCAAGCCGTCGGGAATGCCAGACAACGCGACGTGTATTTTACTGGGAAAGCGCAGGACTGGAAAGACGACGATAACACTTGACATAATGTACAACAAGCGCTTTATGCCGTGTGGTGTGGTCATCTCGGGGACGGAGGAGTCCAACCACACGTTCAAGGATATCGTTCCTGACACATTCATATACGGAGAATACAAACCCGAGATCCTGGAGCGCGTTTTCGTCCGTCAGAAAAAGCTAACCAACCACAACCAGAACAAGATCGACAAGGGCGAGACGAGTCAGATGATAGACTCGAAAGTGTTCATCATACTGGACGACTGCATGTATGACAAGTCCGTGTGGAAGAGTGAGGTGATACGCAAAGTGTTTTTCAACGGTCGGCACTTTAACATTTTCTTCATGGCCACCTGTCAGTACCTGATGGAGATCCCTCCGAGTATCCGTGCGAACATAGACTACACCTTCGTCTTGAGGGAGCCCGTGTTGTCACAGAGGCAAAAGATCTACACGTATTTTGCGGGCATAGTTCCTGATTTCAAGATGTTTTGCCACATACTTGACAACACGACCAACAACTACGAGTGCATGGTGATTGACAACACGAGTCGATCGACGGAGATATGCGACGTTCTGCACTGGTACAAGGCGAAGGTGAGGCCAAAGGGATGGCGAATCGGCAGCAATTCATATTGGCTTCACCATCGCAAAAAATACAACCCCAAGCACGACGAGGATTGCACGGAGGAGGGTAAGGACGGTGATTTGCGTGCCATAGCGTCGAAACATGCCGGGGTAGTCGTGAGAAAGAGCAAGTGATTATTTCAAATAATAGTACGCCTCGGTGAACCCAGCGGTGATTGCTATAACTGCAACGACGACCAAAACGGTGTAGGGGAATATCGCATAAATCATAAGATAATACTAGAACATATAATAATTAGGATGGACGCCGTGATACTAGGAGACTCTTGGGTGTATGGGAGTGATACGTGGGCATGTAAGCTTGCCAAGAAGCAAGGTTGGCACCACGTGTCCAATCTGGCTAGGTCAGGCGCCACCATCAACGATTGTAGGGAGGGGCAGTTGTCAGAGGTGGACAAGGTGGACGCCTCTACCTTGTTCATCATTCATTGTGGTGGTAACGACATGTTAAGATTTGTGTGCAGAAATCCCGAGAAACACATTCTTGATTGTCTGATCCTACAGCTGGGTGGCGAGCCCATGTTCTACACAGCCGCTGCTTTGCAAGTAAGCCAGGGCATTGTGAACCTGTTGACCGACCTAGTGACCCAACATGGGGCGCGCAACTTTTTGGTATCATCCAGCACGATGTCGTCGTCGATGCCGCTTTGCAAGTACGTGATGTTGGCAACTTCACCTTTGGGTTATAGTGGGACTATAGATATGGTCACAGAGATTGTGAACAACCAATTGATAGACGCGCTTCTTCGTTTCCAATCCCAGTACAACAACATATCCATAACCTACCATGACGAGGGGTCGATTTGTAAAAAACACGAGCTTACAGACAAGTGGGAATACGACGGGTTCCACCTGTGCACCTCCGGTCACGATATTTTGTCCGAGGAAGCCTCTCTTGCACTCGAAGAGTCGAAGCCATTGAAGCAATTCAAAAGACACACCACTGTGCGCGTGAGTGGTGCGAATGCCCCGTTCACCATCCTGTCGCTTGTGTTGGTCATGGCGCTAAAGTCGGTGTACGTCCTGTTTGCAAAGATTAAAAGAATGCTATACCAATGAGGATAACGGTTACGGAGGAATATGTCGCAGTGACCACGGGAAACCACACCAGGTGGTATTACTATCACGCATAAACATTATTGGTATGCCGTTTTTGGGTTGGACACTTGTCAAGTCGTGAAGAGGGTGTTGGGAATTTTGACACTTGTCAGCCTGTTGTTGTTTGTTGGTTTGTATAAAAGGGTGTGTCTGTGTGTTGTGGCCTTCATAATCCAAGAACAAGCAACAAGCAACAACAATATGACTCGGATAAAGCAGTCACTTCCAAGAAAGGTTTTCCGTGGTGGGGTTAACAAGCTCCAGATGCAAGCTTTGGCGGTGAAGCAGCAGCAGCGGGAGCAGCAGCCGAAGCGGCGTAAGCGTTTCCATCCTGGTACTGTCGCCCTTCGCGAGATCCGCAAGTACCAGAAGTCTACCCAGCTTCTGATTCGCAAGTTGCCTTTCCGAAGGTTGGTGCGCGAGGTAATGGATGTTTGCAGCAGCGGTCATACGGCCCTGCGCATCAACGGCCAAGCCCTCGAAGCCCTACAGGATGCTACGGAGGCCTACCTAGTGGGTGTCTTTGAGGACACGAACCTCTGCGCTCTGCATGCCAATAGGGTTACCATCCAGCCGCGGGACATGCAGTTGGCGCTTCGCATTCGTGGGG
>MDSX01036799.1_pt1 | contig 16844 bp, 14 predicted proteins | sample 811141 | NCBI WGS metagenome assembly MDSX01 (sample SAMN05326642, study PRJNA326480) | marine metagenome | isolation source: seawater | place: Atlantic Ocean: South East | collected 2010 | reverse complement strand
TGAATTCTATCACTTACCATTACTGTCAATTTTGCATGGGGAGAATGAGCATGGTTTCTTCGCGAATTACGTAAAGTTGTAGCGTCACGTTTTGCTCTAGTAAGTCCCAATGCTGCCTTCCATCCACCTTTTTCTACAATCCAAACCGGAGTGAAACCTCCAAAAATCAGGGCGAGTAAGAGGGCGATCATACCGTATGCTAGAGATGCTGCTACAATCCAAGGAATCATTTCTGATTGGAATGACATTGTGAAATTCTCTGAAGCCATTTCAAATTCAATGAGGTACGTAATTGAGAATGCAGCCATTGGAGTAAGGAAAATCTGACAGAAAACTAGCCCTGTTAACCAGAGCCGAGCCGCTAGAGGCCCTTTGTCAGAATACTCACTCACGAAATTATCCCGTCCCTTTGCTTTCTCAAAGGTTGCCCTAGATTTACTTGAAATAAAGGCGATTAAATCAGTTAAATCTGAAATTCGCACCTGTCCCCTTCGGGGACACGTGAAGGCGACATTCATATGCGGAATGATAGTCGCATGCTCGTTGATGAATATGCGAAAGACGTTACCATTGTTTTTGGTGAGCCTACTTTTGATGCAATCTATATTGACAATTTCAGTTCAGAATGTCGAAGCCACAATGGGGCGCGGTGGCTCTACGGATGATTTTTCAGTGACTGAGATTTCTATTAATTCTACTTCTGCAAGTCAATGGATTCAACCAGATGGTAGCGTAGTGATGTATGTCGCTAAGGGCGAACTCGTGGAAATATCTGTTGAGGTAAAGCGAGGTGGTGCTTCACTCCAAGGTTCAAACGCAACGGTTACTGTCGAAATGGTACATCCAATCGGCTTCGTAATGAATACGAGTTCATGGAGTACTACTCCACTGCTGGGTAGCCAGTCCTTCACAGATTCTTTCGAATGGGAAGCATTTGTTGCTCACTCTTATCTTGATGTATCCAATAACGAATTATCTGGCGGAATAATCATCAGAGCACATGTGTTCAATCCTTCAGATGACCGAAATGAAAATGACATGCTAGAGATGGAACTACCAGTTGCTCTCTCAAGAGATGACATGGATGCAGAAGGAGATCCAAGAGATTCAGCACTTCCAGCAGCTGTAATCCCTACATTTTACGGAGGAGAGTATCCACTTGACGGAAGCGATGCTACCGGAATTGGAATTTGGCAAGAAGATAATTCGGCATCCGCAGTAGGAGATGCTAACTGGAGGCATTCCAACTCAGGTTCAGATTATCCTTCTGCTTCTAGGAGTCGCCTAGTATTTGCCTTCAGAGGAACTAGTAGCAACTGTGGATATGGTGCGTCTTTGGATGGTGGATTGTCTCAGGCATACATCCAATGGATGTGTAAGATGCAACTCAACTCTGCGGCTCTGATGTCTGCTCAGATGCATGTTCAGACATGGGGTCAAATGGGCGCAGGAGACTTTGTTGCGCTTGAATTGTGGAGAGGAAATGGGGCGCCTGAGAGCACAATCTCTCATAATTTCGTTGAGGATGCACCAAGTACGAGTCCAGGTCAATGGAGTAATATTTCATGGGACCCAACAGACCAACTTGGAGGACATTCTTGGTCATACGGTATATTGTTCCAATCTGATGGTTCAGGAGCAACTAGCGGTATGCATGTTGATGATTTCGTAATGTTCGCTGTGGAGAAAGTCAGCGAATTCACATTAGACATCAATTGTGATGATCCAACCGGCGGTTACACAACACCTCCAAATACAATCATTCCAATGTATTGTACTGTCAAGAATAATGGTTACCAATCTGCGCAAGTTCGAATCAGTTCCAATGTTTCTAATGTTTCTTGGATGAATCCAAGTCTACCTGCAATTCGAATCGACAGTGAAAACCCTAACCAGCACGGAACCACTGTTATGTTGCCGGCTATACCTGGAGGAAACACTACTGAAATGTGGATCAACCTCTCAGTCCCTGCTGGAGCAGACGTACAACAGCAGGTTTGGCAAGTTTGGTGGGAGGATGCAGGAGGAACCCAGCTAGGTGAGATGGGCAGAATAACTGCTGATTTAGCAATTACAGAACAGTATGGAGTCCATCTATCTTCGACCGCTCCATTACTTGCAGATAGCCTGCATCCTGGTGAAACTACATCGATACCATTCAAATTACAGAACGCAGGAAATAGAGAAGCAGGCTACACTGTAACTTCGAGTTTCCAAAGTGAAGGTTGGGTTTCCTATGTCACAGATTTGAATCATAGCATTGTTCAGATGCCTATGCCTCTGGCTAAGGGAGAAGAGGTTCAGTTAATGCTGAATGTCACATCCCCTAGTGATGCAACACCTGGGGAAGTTCCATTCTCTCTACGTGCAGTTTGTCCTTCATGTGGTGAATCATTGTTCGGAACTGATGTAATCTCCAAGAAAATCGAGATACCAGTTCTAAGAGAAGTGGAAATGTATGCTGAAGATATGGAAATCATGGCTCCAGCCAACGGTAATACTAGAGTAGTTTACATCGATTTGTTGAATCTTGGAAATGACGATGAAGCATATTCCTTGGACTTAGTACAATCAAATTGGAGGCTACAAGCATTCCTTTCATCTGATGAAACTCCAATTCTAGATGCCTGGGATGGAGAAACCAGTATTGCACTGAACTTGCCAATGCCAGTTGGCCTTGCTCCTGGACTATACACTGCAAGAGTGACAGCAACTAGTGTTGATGACCCAACTGTTTCCGAACAGATCACTATCAACATAGATGTTACAGATACTTCTGCGGTCTTTGTTTCTGATGAAGACGCAGACCAATCATACATCCCCGGTTCTGAAGCGCAATCGATGCGCTTCGAAGTAAGAAATGATGGTAACCAAGATGATAGATTCACTATGAGTATGGAAATGCCAGAAGGCATGAATGCAGAATTTGTTCAACTTGTAGACGGAGATTTAACTCCTATTCTTGAACCAGGTTCCTCTTACAACGTAACTGTAAGGTTCTGGTTCGATGAAGGTACAAACGGGCAATTGATTCTCAAGGTAATCGCTACCAGTGTAAACGATCCTACTGTTTCAAGCAATGGTAAGTGTACTTACCGAGTTGGCTCCCAGAACTGGTTGAGAATTATCTCTACAGAATCGACAATAATTGACGAAGCAGGAGAATATGAGGTCATCGTAACTGTCAGAAATCAGTACAATGACGGCCAATCCGTAACAATGGATCTTGACCAAGGTGGCACAAACCGCTGGTATAGCGCTTCAGTTTCAGCTAACGACAGAGATTTCTGGTTGGAAGTCGAAGGTAATCGAGAAGTTACCATCAAATTCGTAGTCCAGAGTTCAAGCCTTGAAAACCTGGACGAAGAGTTCATTGAAACAACAGTTACAGTTTGGGCTATTTCTAATTCAGTTGAAGACGCAGCATCTTTGGAATTGCCTGTGACTTTGAAGCGAACCTCGTCAGATGCGGATTCAGCATCTGCTGGTGAAGAATCCATAGATTGGGTTGGAATCGGCATATGGGTCGTTGGCGGCGCAATTATCGTAGCCTTGCTTGGTGTTCTATTGATGGTCCTCAACAGCGAAGAAGAGGATGAAGAACAAGATTGGGCAGGAGATGGTTACGAAGATAACTTGACTGCAACCTATGGAGCGGTCGCAGCAGCACCAAATGTTGGTTCCATGGAAATGAGCGCTCCTAGCGTATCTCCTCCTACGCCGGAACCTGCAGTCCAATCAGGCCCTCCGGTACCAGCAGAAGGACTTCCTGAAGGCTGGACAATGGAACAATGGAGCCACTACGGACAGCAATGGTTGGACAATAACCGCTGATTTTCAATTGCGATGGGTTGAAGATAGGCTTCCCGTGGGATAGGTTGCCGAGGTAGTTACATGTATGGAAATGGACAGGCACCAATCTTCATTCTGAAGGAAGGAGTACAGAGAACGAGGGGCCGTAGTGCTCAATCTAACAATATTGCAGCAGCAAAGGCAGTAGCAGATGCAGTTCGCAGCACTCTTGGTCCTAAAGGAATGGACAAGATGTTAGTAGATAGCATGGGCGATGTTGTAATTACAAATGACGGAGCTACCATTCTCAAAGAAATGGATATTGAACATCCTGCTGCAAAGATGATTATTGAAGTAGCTAAAACTCAAGAACAGCACTGCTATGATGGAACCACATCTGCAGTTGTTTTGTCTGGTGAATTGTTGAAAAGATCTGAAGATTTAATCGAGCAAAATGTTCACCCTACTGTAATTTGTGAAGGTTTCAGGCTTGCTGCAGAAAAGGCAGTAGGATGTCTCGAATCACATGGAATTTCCACAGAAAACGACGACTCCGTTCTATTGGAGGTGGCTAAGACCTCACTAACTGGCAAATCCGCTGGTGCAGTCAAGTCATTTTTAGCAGATATTTGTGTAAGGGCGGTTAATTCAGTTGGCACAATTGAAGATGGTGAAAGGTTGGTAGATCTATCAGATATCAAGGTAGAAAAGCGCCAGGGTGGTTCTATCAAGGATAGCACACTGGTTGACGGAATCATTCTGGACAAGGAAAGAGTTCACGCAGGTATGCCTCGCTCTGTTTCTGATGCAAAGGTCGCACTGATTAACAGCGCAATCGAAGTAAAGAAAACTGAGGTTGATGCAAAGATTCAGATTACAGACCCTTCAATGCTCGCTTCTTTCCTCGAAGAAGAAGAGAATTACATCAAGGGGCTAGTCGAGAAAATTCAGGCTAGTGGAGCTAACGTAATCATTTGTCAAAAAGGAATTGACGACCTCGCCCAGCACTACATGTCCAAGGCAGGAATCTTCGCAATCAGAAGAGCGAAAAAGAGCGACATGGAGGCACTCTCAAAAGCAACCGGTGGTCGTGTTGTAACTAACATTGACGATTTGACTGATGCTGATTTGGGCGCTGCTGCAAAGGTAGAAGAGCGTAAAATCGGAGAGTCCGATATGACATTCATTACTGGTTGTCCTGAAGCAAAGTCTGTCTCAGTACTGCTACGCGGTGGAACAGAGCACGTTGTAGACGAAATCCGTCGTGCTTTCGATGACGCAGTTGGCGTAGTATCGGTGGCTTGGGAAGATGGGGCAGTCCTAACCGGGGGCGGCAGTGTTCTAGCAGCACTATCTCGTGAATTGAGATCTTATGCTGAGTCGGTAGGTGGCCGTGAACAGATGGCAATCGAAGCATTTGCAAGTGCTCTGGAAATCATCCCAAGAACCCTTGCAGAAAACGCTGGTTTGGACCCAGTAAACACAATTATAGAATTGAGAAAGGCTCATGCTGACGGCAAAGGATACTCTGGAATCAATGTAGAAGATGGTGGAGTTATGGATATGTGCGAAGCTAATGTCCTCGAGCCACAAAGAGTTGTCGAACAAGCGATTCAATCTGCTACTGAAACAGCAATAATGATTCTAAGAATTGATGATGTCATTTCGTCTAAAGGTATGTCTGGTGATGATATGATGGGTGGAATGGACGATTTCCACATGTGATTAGTTGAGTTACTTTCTGGCACGATAAATTCTCTCCCTTTAGGGAGAGGTACGAACCTTCAAAGGCTAAATCACTGTGGCACAAACGTCTGAGAGGTGATTCTATGTCGGGAGTGGTTGGCAATCCGGAATTGGCTATTTTCTTTGGTTCCCAAACAGGTAATGCTGAAGAGTTGGCAGGCAATACTGCCAAGATGGCAAAAAAAGTAGGCTTTGTTCCTAAGGTGATCGACATGGATGGTTTCAATCCATCCAATTTTGCAAATTTCAAGCGTATTCTGATTATCACATCCACTTGGGGTGAAGGCGATATGCCTGATAACGCAGAAGACCTTTGGATTGCAACCAATGAATCCAATCCTGGCTTGTCAGGAGTCAGTTTTTCAGTTTGTGCAATTGGCGATACTTCATACGACGAATTCTGCAAGGCAGGAATCGATTGGGATGAAAAGTTCGTTTCATTAGGGGCTACTAGGGCGCATCCTATCCAACTTTGTGATGTTGATTATGAGCCTGAGTGGTCCAAGTGGGCAGATGCAGTAATTCCTGTTATGGCTGCGATTGATGGAGGCGCATCAAGTGCTGAATCTGAAGAAAGTTCTGAATCTAGCGAAGAAGTAGCCACCACCACAACTGCAACAATCAGTGCAGATGCTGGTGATCTCGGAGAAATTATGAGTGGCGATAGGAGCCTTGCAATTTTCTTCGGTTCACAAACCGGAAACGCAGCAGGTTTAGCCGAAAAGACAGCTAAGATGGCTGTAAACTATGGGTTGGAGCCAACAGTTATCGATATGGACGGATATGATCCTGCGGCTTTTTCATCTCACAAGAGAATCCTAGTAATCACCTCTACATGGGGAGAAGGCGAGATGCCCGACAATGCAGATGCTTTGTGGAATGCTACAGTAGCTAGCAACCCTCCAATGTCCAAAGTACACTTTTCTGTTTGTGCAATTGGCGACACTTCCTATGATGAGTTCTGTAAAGCAGGACTTGATTGGGACGAGAAATTCAAAGCTCTAGGAGCAACATGTATCGAAGAAATCAAACTTTGTGATGTAGATTTCGAACCTCCTTGGTTGGAATGGGCACCTCTAGCACTTTCCAAGATTGCTTGTGTTGATTCTTCAGGTACTTTCCACGAAGATTTGCTCGAAGCAATGATTGCATATGGAGCAGGTGATGAAGAAGAAGCAGATGTTGGCGATTTCGCACCTGGTCAAATCGTGCAAGCAGATTTGTCAATTACAATGCGTATATTCAGATACAATCCAATATTGGCTCAATCGGGATATGACACAGTAGCTGTGGCGCTTCCTGGTCATGCTTCAATCGAAGATGCATTAGTCGCAGTTAAGCGTGAAGTTGACGGTTCACTGACATTTAGAAGCGGTTCAATTGCAGGTCAAGACCCTCTAACTGGGATCAAAGCAAACGGTAGAATATTGCCTGCAGATACAACACGAATTTGTGATGTAGTGTCGGATGGCGATACTCTAACCATAGAACCAGTACCTGGGTATGATGTTGTAAAGGACCTGATGGTTTCCTATGACCGCTATGATTCTGTTCGTGCAGAATCAAAACCGTGGATGGAAGCAGACCCTCGCCAAGGTGAGAGATTAATTTCTGGTGCAGCAATGGGCACTATGACATCCGCCGAAGCAACACACTTGCACACATTGGCAGATGTTGGGTCTCTTCAATTAGTCAACGCAATGTCTGACACATATGATGTCGATGAAGAATATTCAGGGCCAGGAATCGCATTACAAAGATGGGTTAGAAGCCAAGATCCTCGTTCTGGAGACGGTCATGTCAAGCAGATGTTCGAACTTATGCAAAGAAAGGGTGGAGTTTGGGATGAAGCAGATATCTCCTCGATTCAAAGACATGGCATCGACGGCTCACAGGCTGCTGATTCATTGTATGCTGCAAGAGCAAGACTGCTGGCAGAATACAAGTTCACTGGTCGCAGCGGTAGACTTGTCAAGCACTATTCACGCTCAGTAAAGATGTCCGGAAATGTCAATGAGACAACTCTGTACCGTTCGGTTCTAGGCCCTCTTGGACTTGGCTCCAACATTATGAATGGAGTTTCTCTACGAATGATGCTTGGATTTACCAGAAATGGTGGCCCGATCATGCGTGGATTCCAAGGTATGTTGGTGCCTCCAGCTGGAATCGGTAAGATTCCAAATATGTTTAACGGCAAGGTTGCTAATCATCATGAAGTGGTTGCAATCTTCAATGAATTGGATAGTAGATTCTGAGGTGATATGATGGTAAAGTATTCTTATTATCCCGGAAATGTAGCACGTCAATCTTCTTACGAGGTTGAAGATACAATTCAACCACTGTGCAAGACTTTAGGAATTGATTTGATAGAGATTGTTGGCTACAACAGCGATGGCGGTAATATCATCAAGCAAGGTAACAAGAACCTACAATTGACCCTAAATGCAAGAAATATTGCCTTAGCCGAAAAGAACGGTCATGACATAATTACTGCATGTGCATCTGCTCAAGGAATTCTTCACGAGGCATTGGAAACTTTCAGAAACGATCCAATTGCACTAGCAAACGCTAACACAGTTCTATCAAAGACCTCTGGAATAACTGCAAATGCTAACGAAATAACGACCAATCATTTGCTGCATGTGCTAGTAGATGAAATCGGTTTAGAGAAGGTAGAAGCAGCGGTCATAAACCCACTAAAAATGGATGTCGCATGCTACTATGGTCCACACATGCAGCGCGCTGGTGCATGCGGAGGAGACGATCCTTGGAATCCAAATTACATGGAGAAACTAATCACTGCGCTAGGTGGCAGGCCTGTTGAATACAAATCGAAAACCTCCAGTGTTGGAAATCCTTCTCTCCTATCCTTAGGAGACTCAGTCATGAAAATGACAGCTAGGGTTCTCAATGATGCAAAGAGGGCAGGTGCCCAAATTATCGTTAGCGCTTGCACTCAATCACATTCCAATTTGGATTCTTACCAAGGTAAAGCGGGAAGGGTTGCCAACAAAGACACCAATATTCCTGCAGTCAATCTAACTGAAATTATCGCTTTTGCTTTAGGACACTTCCCTGACAGACTTGCTCAGTTGAAGACCCGTGCCTTGTTGATTGGCTCCTGATTATCCATGCAGGAATTTGTACAAGTCTTTTGCTTGTATTGAAGATACTCCTTCAATCTTAGTTAGTTCGTGCTCACTCAATGCACATAGGCCCATTATATCTTTGGATACTGACATTATTCGCTTAGCGGTAGTAGTTCCGATTCCTGGTAATTCGGCAATTAGTCTGACTCTCTTTTCAAGAACTTCATCATTCCATTTCTTTGAAAGTACTCCTTCTTCATCTTGGCCGCCAATTATTGACATTATTTCTGCCGAAGCAGCTTTAATAGCAGATTTTTCAGCATCATTAGTTTTCTTTCTAGTATGTGTCATTAGCAAATCCAGAACTCTAGCTTCTCTCTTTGCAGCGATTGAAATGAATCTTGCAGTTTGTTCTGGTGAACCAGTCATCAACACGGGTAATCCGAGATCTAGAGTAACCCACGCCATCGCTCCATGCACTGCATTAGGGTGTACTCTATCAGTTTCCAGCGACTCAACAATTAGTAGAGGCCTTGGAGCGGCTGCATGTAATCTACGTGCTTGATGAATTAATCTGCCATCGATCAATGAATCTACTAAATCCCTCGCAGTTTTCCTTTCAATCAACACTCTGTCAGAAATTCTGATATCGCCGACTGCTAAACTTTCCAAACTGATATCGTGGCCATGTAATTTGAGCATTGCAGGTAATGTTGAGTTGGCTTCTCTATGATCTACTACAATTCTTGACTGGATTTCATTTTCTAAGCTATTTGCTATTACTTCTGCCTGTGCAGCAGATGATGCCTTCGATTCATAGTCTCTTGAATGTGAATTCGTACCGTCAAGAACAGGCTTCCACCATTTCTGGTCTTCTTGTTTCTGTTGTGGATTAGAAAACTCTGCCAATGACTTTTGGGCTCTAGGCCTATTCGCAGGAGTGCTCGTTTTATTCTTGACTTTCTTAGTTTCAATTTTTTCAGGAGTGACCTGTATTTTTTCTCTGTACAACCTTTTTTCTTCAGATGAAATAAACGAATCAACATCTTTCCCATCCACGCTAAATTCTGCTAAAACATCAGAACTAGGAGCAGCCCTTTTTGGTAAACGAGACTGTCTTTGTAAAGATTCTAAAGTTCTATACATCGCTTGCTCACGCTTCAATGAAGCCTGTTGCACATACTCGTCACGAGTGCCTTTGGCAATCAGGATGTGTACATCTCCATCTCTCTGTCTAGCAGTTCTGCCTCTTCTCTGAATTGCTCTAATTGCACTAGGAACTGGCTCATACAAGATCACGCTATCTGCAGCAGGTACGTCCAGTCCTTCTTCTCCCACACTAGTGGCAACTAGGACATTGATTTCTCCATCTTTGAATCTCTGTAACTGGGCGATCTGTTCTTTTTGTTTCATTCCAAGTTGGCTTCCTTTACTAGCTTGACCAACGAATCTCCCAGCTTTGACTTCAGGCTCTACAGATAGAATTTCAATTAGATTGTCTACTGTGTCCCTGTATTCTGTAAATACGATTACTTTGCCTTTGCCTACTAATCCTTCTTTTACTAGTTTGACAACTAGTGAAGGTTTTGGATGGGTCTCCAATTCTTGCTTTCTTTCTCTAAGTAAACTTGCAACGGGTGGTAATGACAGAAACCTCTTGGTTTTGCGGTCTTTTTCGAATTTTGCTCTTTCTAGATATTTGATTGCACACCTAAGACCCTGTGTGTCAAGTAAATCCAGAAGCCTGTGCAATCTACGTAGATCTCCAATACGCTTCGCAGCATCATATCCTCTTGCATCTCCTCTACCGATTGCTGCACTAGCCCTTCTTTGTGCTTCTTCAATAGCAGCAGTAGTTATTCTACCTGAACGGATTAAGAATCCAGATCTTATCAAAAATTCCGACTCTTCTGCTTCCAGTATTCTCAAAGGTCTTATGATGTCTAGAAGGCTATCTGGAATATTTAGTTCATGCTTGGTTATTTCCATCGAAGTAATGTATGGCTGCACCAAATCATCCTGTCTTTTAGTCACATGCAGTCTTTCAATACCTAGTCTTTGAATGACTTCCATTACTTTGCCTGCCTTTACTCCAGGGGATGCTGTTGCGGCTAAAATTAGCGCATCTGAAGAGGCTTCTAGATACATGTCGCCCAGTTGTGCCATTGAATCAGAACCTGTGGCATGATGTGCTTCATCGACTATCAGAAGGTCGATGCTTGAAAGCAAAATCCGGCCGCTTCGTGCATCATTACGAATAACATGAGGTGTTGCCATCACAATTTTTGCATCTTGCCAAATCTTCTCTCTCTTAACAGGTCTATCATTCCCGGTCAGAGTTACTATCTTTTCAGATTCGATATTTATGAATTCTTTAGCCATTCTTGCCTGTTGAGCAACCAATCCTGTGGTCGGAGCTACAAGGACGATTTTCCCGGAGCCATCTAATGCGTTAGCCATAGCCATCCACTGAACAGCAGTTTTACCTAGTCCAGTCGGCATTACGAGCAATGTGGATCCAGAAATCGCTTGCTTGGCCGCAAGTAATTGGTATGCTCTCGCCTCTACTCCTTCGCTTAGGCGAGGGTGAGACAGCATAGGCGTCATAACAGCAGATTGGGAGGCGGGGGGTCAAGAGGATTTGCATTAGAGGCTGTTCTGAGAATACTCATTGACCGCAATGCTTGAAGGCTGTCAATTTACATAGACGCTCAGCGGCCCTATGCGCCGTTCTAAACCGAACCACTCATATAGGGGAGGTAAGTCGGCAACCTGCTCGATAGGCGAGTGGCCAGACACTGTGGGCAATGCACAGCACCCCATCACTACCTGTCACGATTGTGGACAGGGAGCCGGTGTCACGGCAACTCCCTAGCCTTGACAGCCTCTGTATGCCCCTTATCGGGGGGCCAATGCGGAGTAACGAAACATAGGAGGCCGAACATATGGCAAAGAGAAGTCACCCAAGACGTGGTAGCATGGCGTTTAGCCCGCGAAAGCGGTCCGCACGCCATTTTGGACATGTTAAGTCGTGGCCAGAAACCGATGCGAGCGAGGTCCGTGTACAAGGGTTCGCCGGCTGGAAAGCTGGAATGACCCATATCATGGCTCGTGATCTAAACCCAAAGTCGAACAGTGCAGGACAGGAGATTAGAGTTCCTGTTACTGTCGTAGAAGTACCAAAGATGAGAGTACTTGGTGTTCGCGGATACAAAATGACACCATACGGCAAGCAAGCCGCAGGTGAGGCATGGGTAGATGCAGAACAAATTACTGAAGCATTCCCACAGTTATTCCGCAGAATGCACAACAATGCAATGAAAGTTCATGACTCAGGAAAGCACCTAGAGGCTCTAGGCGAAGCAGATCTTGTTGAGGTCAGAATAATTGCAGCAACACAACCACATTCAATCACAGGAACTCCTTCCAAGACTCCTGAAGTAATGGAACTCGGACTAGTTGGCGGAGATACTGGAGCTAAGTTAGAGTGGGCTAAGGAGAATCTTGGCCAGGAGTTATCCATTGGTGATGTATTCGATGAAGGTGTCTTCGTAGACGCAGTCGGTGTCACAAAAGGATACGGTTGGCAAGGTGTAATCAAGAGATTCGGAGGAAAACTACAATCTCACAAGAACTCCAAGAAGCGCCGACAGCATGGAAACATGGGTGACTTCGGAACAGGATATGTTCGTAAGACAATCCGTCAAGGCGGTCAAACTGGATACCACCAGCGCACAGAATACAACAAGAGAATTCTTTCAATCGCATCTGCTGAAGACAAGGCAATTACTCCATCTGGGGGATTCCTACACTATGGTGAAGTCAACTCAGATTATGTATTGGTAAAGGGTAGCCTTCCAGGTCCTGCCAAGCGTTTGGTTAGATTCCGTGATGCAACCCGTGGTTCTGACAAGGCAGCTCACCCATACGAGATAACTTACGTTAGTACATCTAGCAAGCAGGGGGTCTGAAGATGAAGGTAACAGTACACAACATCATCAACAAGATCGAGCAAGATGAACTCGATGCAGGACGTCTACAAGAAGTATACGACATCGATGTCGAATTGGGTAAGAAGGTTTCACTTCCAGATTCATTCAGTTCTGAAATTAGATCAGATCTAGTCAAACTTGCAGTAGCAAGTGCTCGTGCAAACCGCCGACAAGCATACGGTTCCAACGCACACGTTGGAAAGCGTAAGCCAATGAGCGGTATGAAGCACTCCGTAGAATGGTGGGGTAAGGGTCGTGGTGTATCCAGAATTATGAGAAGAACTGGTCAGCGCCGTGCTGCTCAAAACCCGCACACTCTAGGTGGACGCCGTGCTCATGGACCTAAGGTCGAGAAAGACTGGTCTCGCAAACTAAACCGCAATGAGCGCAGGCTAGCACGTAACTCTGCACTAGCTGCAACTACTAACATCGATATGGTCTCCAACCGTGGGCACCGATTCGCTGAAGAAATCTCTTCACTACCTATAGTACTAGGAGACTACTCCGAAAACGGAGAGAAGATTGACATTGAAGCATTCAACCTAAATGGTGGAACTCGTAAAGTCAATGCAATTTTCGAGGCATTAGGCCTTGGAGATGACCTTCGCCGTGCTAGAGATGGTCGTAAGATTCGTGCAGGTAAGGCAACTATGCGTGGAAGAGTCCACAAGACGCCTAAGAGTGTGTTACTTGTTGTAGCAAACAAAGATGGCCTAGCAAAGGCCGCAAGAAATCTTCCTGGCGTTGATGTTGTCGCCGCTAAGGACCTATCTGCCGAGCATCTTGCTCCTGGTGGAGATCTAGGTCGTCTAACTGTCTTTACTAAGGCAGCAGTGGAGGCACTGAACTGAGGAGGTGTGATGAATGGTAAATCCGTATGACGTAATTATGCTACCGTGGATTACAGAGAAGGCTATGGAAGCTAGAACTTCCGGTAACCGCCTAGAATTCATTGTACGCCGTAGTGCTACTAAGGCTGAAATCGCTGCTGCGGTTGAAGCATTATTCGATGCTGAGGTTGCAAAAGTAAACGTTCGCAACACTAAGAACGGAAAGCTAGCAAGTGTCAAGCTTGCTGAAGGATACTATGCAGATGAGGCTGCAATGCGTCTAGGCGCATTCTGATGAGGTGATAATATGGGTAAGAGAACACGTTCACAGCGAAAGGGAAGTTCACCACGTTACCGCGTGGCGAGCCACAGATTCCCTGGTTCAAACACAATGCCACGTGTAAAGGATGTCGTAGGTGAGGTAACTGAGTTGGTACACAGCCCAGTACACACTGCTCCTCTAGCACGTGTGAAACTACCAGATGGTCAAACTAACTTAGTAGTAGCAACTGAAGGAATCTCGATTGGTTCAACTGTTGCGATTGGTGACAATGTCGCCCTAAGGCCAGGTAACATCACATCTATTTCGAACATTCCAGAAGGAACAGCAATCAACAATCTAGAACTTCGCCCAGGCGATGGTGGAAAGATTGCACGTACAGCAGGTAACTCTGCAACAATCGAAGCTCACCTAGATGGTGGCAAGGTACGTGTCAGATTACCTTCAGGTGTTTCAAAAGACATGACCGGAAGCTGCAGGGCAACTATTGGAGTTCTAGCGGGTCACGGCCGTGGAGAGATGCCACTAAGAACTGCTGGAGCAGCACATTACAAGGCAAAGGCTCGTGGAAAGTTGTACCCACACGTTAGTGGTGTTGCAATGAATCCTGTGGATCACCCGCATGGTGGAGGAAATCACCAAGCTGTTCACGGTCCAAGCTCCGTTGCTCGTGGCACTCCACCGGGTGCTAAGGTGGGTAACATTGCTCCAAGCCGCACAGGACGAGGCCGCGGCAAGAAAATTTGAGGTGAGATAATATGGCAAAGAAGAAGAAGTCATTCATGACACCAAAGGCGAGCAGAAGAAAGGCTCGTAAGAAGCGCACAACAGTAACTGGCCGCAAGAAGAAAGAATTCACCTACAGAGGGTACGAAGTCGAGGAACTCAAGGCAATGCCACTATGGCCTTCCGAAGAGGATCCAAGTGCTCCATCAGTAGTTACACTACTAAGTAGCCGTTCTCGAAGATCTATCTCTCGTGGTCTATCTGCTGAAAATGAGCACTTCATCAGCCGTGTGCGCCGTTCTACCGGTCGCACCATTCGCACGCATCGCCGTGATGTCCCAATCCTGCCTGAATTCGTAGGCAAGCGTATTGCTGTTCACAACGGACAGAATTTCGTTGAAATCGATGTCAAGCCAGAGATGATAGGCCACTATCTAGGAGAGTTCGCGCTAACCCGCAAGAGTGTTACTCACTCTGGACCGGGTGTTGGTGCGACCCGCTCTTCTTCACACGTGGCACTGAAGTGAGGTGATTATGATGGGTTGGAAGAAATCAGAAATGGATCGTCGCTCAAAGCGCAAAGAACTTCCTCAGAAGGGCTATACTCAGTTGCTTCAAGGAAGTCGTCTTGCTACTGCTCGTGCGGTTGAAGCAGACGTACACGTCAAGCACTGCTTCGAAATTGCACGTGCAATAAAGCACCAAACTGCTGGAGAAGCTATTACTTTCCTGAACAATGTACTGAAGATTGACAGCGACAGACCGGATATCAGAAAGAAGGCAGCTGCTGTTCCTTTCAGACTAGGTTCTGGTAACAAGAAGCGCAAGCGCTCTGGACCATCTATGGTGGGACACCGCAAGGGTGGAATCGGACCAGGTCGTTACCCAGTAAAGGCTAGCAGAATCATGATTAAACTCCTAGAGAGTTGCATGGAAAACGCTCGCCACCAGTACGAGGACATTGATCCTGAAGAGATGGTAATAACTCACTGTGCAGCACACCGTGGAACAATCAAGAGAGGTTGGACTCCACGTGCTCGTGGAAGAGCATCTCCAAAGAACCACTACCGAGTAAATCTCGAACTATTCCTAGAAGACTTCAGCGGAGTTGAAGATGAATTGGAGGACGACTTCTGAGGTGAATATCATGAGCGACAATAAGAGTACACTAAGACGCATTATCGACCGCAACGTCGAGCGCCATTTGGTCAAGGAGTTCTTGATGAACAATACCAAGAAAGCAGGTTTCGGAGGATTAGATATCCGCAGAACTCCTGCAGGAACAGAGGTTATAGTCAAGGCAGAAAGACCAGGGATGGTAATCGGGCGCAAGGGTAAGATCATCAACGATTTGCAGAAGCAATTGGATGAGAGATTCGGAATTGAAAATCCTAAACTCAAGGTCGAAGAAGTTGAAGATCCTGCACTAAATGCTCAGGTAATGGCCGAAAAGATTGCTAGCGCAATGGAGCGCGGTTGGTATTACCGTCGTGCTGGACACTCTGCAGCACTGAACATTATGGAAGCAGGTGCACGTGGAGTAATCATCACACTTGCAGGTAAGCTAACTGGTAGTAGAAACCGAACTCAGAAGTTCATTCGTGGACACGTAAAGTACTGTGGAGAAACTGCACTGGAGCACATGGATGTAGGTTATTCAGTTTGTATCAAGAAATTGGGAACAATCGGAGTAACTGTAGCAATCATGCGCAAGGGTACAAAACTACCTCACGAGATTTCAATCTATTCTGAAGAGCAACTTCGTATGAATGCTGAAGAAGCAGGCGAAGGGCAAGAAGCAGAGGAGGGATCTGAGTGACCCATGTTTCTAACAGAGAAATCGCCTCTATGAGTGCTGATGCACTTGCAGGCAGATTAGAAGAGTTGCAAGAAGAACTTCTGCAACTTCGTGCTGAACAAGCACTTGGTGGAACCCCATCTAACATGGGTGCATTCAAGGCAGTACGTCGTTCAATTGCACGAATAAAGACCAAAATGGCATCCGAGTGATACAATTTGATTAACAGAATAAAAGGAGGTGAATGAGAATGGCTGCAATCTGTAATGTATGTGGGCTCCCAGATGAATTATGCATCTGCCAGGAGATTGCTAAGGAACAGCAGAAAGCCACAATCAGCACCGACAGGCGCCGCTATGGCAAGATTGTAACCAAGGTTGAGGGAATTGAAGATTCTGCAATCGACATCAATAAACTTGCTAAGCTGCTCAAGAACAGATGTGCTGCAGGTGGAACTGTAAAGGGCCGTGTGATTGAACTTCAAGGAGATCACAAGAAGAAAGCAGCAGCGGTCCTGAAAAACAATGGATTCAATGTGGAGGTGCGATAAGATGGTTAGCGCAGTTCTGAATCAATCATGGATAGGTCGTG
>MDSX01106939.1_pt1 | contig 16869 bp, 13 predicted proteins | sample 811141 | NCBI WGS metagenome assembly MDSX01 (sample SAMN05326642, study PRJNA326480) | marine metagenome | isolation source: seawater | place: Atlantic Ocean: South East | collected 2010 | reverse complement strand
AGCTCTATGCGATAGGGCCATTCATTTCCATAGGAAAAGATATCTATGATACCACCTCTGATCGAAAATTGCCCAGGTTCATATACGAAGTCTGTCCGAATAAATCCATAGTCTACTAAGATTTCAATCATTGTATCGACATCCAGCTTTTCGTCCTTAGTGATGATGATTTTATTGGCTTCGAGGATGGCGGGATTTACAACTTTTTCGAATAGTGCTTCCGGGTAACTCACTACGATGCGAGGTTTACTGCTTTTTATTCGTAGTTTGTTGACCACTTCTGTACGTTGAAGTATATTACTATTATTCATCTCCTCAAACTGCATCGGTCGCTTAAACGAATCAGGAAAGAACAATACATCTGAAGCATCATGTATAGCTTCTAATGTATTCTGTAAATAAGCAGCCTCTTCCTTATCGATAGCAATATAGATATATACTCTGGGAGACAGCAGATATGTTGCGGATAGGACAAAGGACTCCTGAGCTCCTACTAATCCTTCTAATCTGATTCTGCTAGGAGTGTCCTTCTGGAGGAATTCGTTGATCTTCTTCGTCCTTGTATCTTTTTTGTATCTAGATACTAGCTCTTCTAAGTTTCCGCTCACATTGCGAATATAGCAAGATCAATTTAAGTGTCAAGGATCAAGTGGGAAAATAGGAAGAAGTTAATATGCTGTCTAAAGTCTGTAGTCTAGGAGACTAAATCAATTTTTGTTGGACAAGACCTAAATGAGACAAAGAAATCACTTCATATTAAAGCAAAATTCGACATATAAGTACTAGAGCGATTTGAAGTGCTTCTGGCAACAAGGTTGTAAAATTGATAAGAATTAATTTTTAAAAGCTTTTATTTCTTCTGAAAAATCTAGCTTAGGATAAGCTACCAAAATCTTTTTTATTGCTGTGTTTTGAGAGGTTGTAAATTTAGCATGCTGCACTGAATCTCCGTTAAATGGACGATGAGATGCAGCTCTAACTATTTTGATGATATCTTCTCTAAGTCTTTTTTCGGCTGGATCTAGTATTTGGCAACTTATTTTGTTCCATATATAATCTAATGCCTTAGTTGAAGGATGTATCATGTCATCTGCATAGAATCTATAATCACGTAGATCATCAAGCAGTAATTCGTATGATGGTAAGTAGTGACAGTCATTATGTTGATCGCATATCTTATGCACAGCAGTGAGTAAGTGAGCTTTACTTCTATTATTTTCGACTAAACCATCTTTGATATGGCGCACTGGACTTACAGTAAGTACTAGTTTTATATTTGCATTTACTTCCTTTACTTTAGTATACATTTCGTTGAAGCTTCTGTTGAGTTCCGCTGGATTCGAAAGTTTCTTTTTAAAATCAGTAGATGGAAACTTATGACAATTAGCTACAGGTCCATATAGCTTATGATCATAGTAATAAGCGGTTCCATATGTCAAGATTAAGTAGTTCGCTTTTTTTATAGATTTGCATAGTTGACGGATGCCATTATTCATCTGAGAGATTGTCTCTTCTGCATCTAGACTGCTAAGTCGACTATGTATATTCCATGCGGTATATTGACTATCTATGTTTTCATTGAGATCGCTTTTATCTATTTTTTTGCCTTGTATTGCTCCTAAAATAGAATTATGTAGAGGTAATGGATGATATACTATTCCAAGCGGATTAACAGTAGTTGGGTACTTGATCTGATTTAGCTTATTACCTATGTTTTCAGAAAAACAAGAACCTAGTAAAATTAGGCTGTCGCTATAACTGATATTGATGTCTGATTTTTGAATTTGTAGCTCAGTTCTAAATTTCATCTTACGTTATTAATCACAAAGATAAATTTAAGAAGTGATTTAATAATTAGTAAATTAATTCTGAAATAATTAACAGTCATTCTCACAAGTTATTGAAGGCTAATTTTAAGTTGAATGGGTTATGTTTTTCTGTTAGAGAAAATTAAATCATCATTATTAATATTTGATTAAAAACTCAAGGCGTTTACGGCATTAAGATTATTTGAATATTTATTTAAAGTGGCTGATCACTATGATGACATCTTGATAGACAACTTTAATGCTAAATGATTGATAATATATGACTTATATGGCATGGTTTTCGTACATATGTTAAACGTTGAAAATAATATCAAATTATAAATTGGGTGGAATTCGAAATAGTTGCTTTATTGATGCAGCATCCTGTTAACTAATCGTGTCTTTTAAGTGTAATAATAAAAAGCATGTTTTTGTTTGACAATAGATGAATATTACTAATTTTACTTTCTTTCGTCGAATAATAATACAGCTATTACTCTATTTGACTAAACCTTTTAAAGCGTTTTAAATGAAGACTTTATCGAGATTATTGGTGTGTACGTTTATTGTTTTAGCTGGATTTACTTCAGTTAAGGCGCAAGACATACACTTCTCCCAGTTTTACATGTCCCCACTAAATCTCAATCCTGCGATGACTGGTGTTATGAACTGCAAAACCAGATTTGTAGCAAACTACAGGAATCAATGGGCATCGGTGCTTAAGGCAAATGCTTACAATACATATTCGGCTTCTTATGATCAGAAAGTACCAGTAGGTAGAGAAGATTACTTTGGTATAGGTGGGTCACTTTGGGGTGATGTAGCTGGTGAATCAAGATTTGGGACTACTCAAGGTAGATTATCTTTGTCCTACAGTAAGAAAATGGCAGGTTATCGAAAAAAATCATCCTACTTGGTAATTGGAGTAGATGGAGGTATGACTCAACGTCGTATAAGCGATAAGGACCTTAGATGGCCATCGCAAATTACAACTAATGGATTTGATCCTCAACTTTTACCAAATGAAGCAGGATTTACAGATTTTGATTTTCTATTTGCAGATTTAGGAGCTGGACTACTTTGGTTTAGCGTAATAGATAAGAATACAAATTATTATCTTGGTGCTGCACTTCACCATCTTAATCAACCAGACGTATCATTCTTAGGGTCAGTTGAGTCTTTATACACAAAAGTGACTCTTCACGGTGGAGCTCAGTTTGAGATTCAACCTAAAATAAGCTTATTGCCTTACATAATATATATGGCACAAGGTCAACATAGAGAACTTAATGGTGGAGCGAGTGTAAGATTTGCTCTAGGACCGAGCAGACTTTCTAACCAAAGCTGGCAATTGGGTGCATGGTATAGATTAGGTAGTAAAGATGAAGGAGGAATTCATTCTGATGCTGTTATCTTATCTTCAAGATTTGATTATGAGAACTTTGGCATTGGATTCTCTTATGACGTTAACATTTCAAAGCTAAGTTCTGCAGGATCTGCTAACGGAGCATTTGAGTTTTCGCTGCAGTATTTAATCTGTGGACCTGAGAATAGAGGTGTTTACTGTCCGAGATTCTAGTAAGAGCCATAGTCTTCAAGCTGTGGAATAAATATATAAATATAAAGGCCTTCGAGTAATCGAAGGCCTTTATATTTATAGAATGTTAGAAGTATTATTTGACTTACAGAATGTATTGTGAAAAGTAAAATAACTATAGTCCGTATTGGAATGAAATCATTGAAGAAAGTAGAATTTAGCAGCAACATTTAAAGCAGAATAATATTTTAAATGCTCTTGACTATCTAGATTAAGTCTAAATAAACTCCATTGTCTTTCACTTTGTACCCTTTGCTGTTGATATCGATAAGCTTTTTTATCTTTGCACAAATTTTATATAGCTAATTAAATCAGACCAAATTGAAGCCAAAACACAGCAGCTTTAAAATCACTGTAGCTCTTCTTTTTTCTAGCCAATTATCTTTCGCAGCAGCGGGCTCTAGTCCTAATTATTTACTTTATTCTTTGTTTGGAGTAGGTATAATTGCATTAATTTATGCTGTTTTATCTCTAGCAGATAATATGATGCAGATAGAAGCTAAGAATCTAGGAGTAGATACTTCGGAGAATGACTATAGTTTGTTTCCATCATTTTCATCGCTATTTAGGCCATCAGCAGGAGACCATGTAGATTATAAGAGATTTGTTTCTCTTAATCAAGGTCATGACATAAAGCTAGTAGGTGGAGCAGATACAGAAAACACCATTGTCAACACAGCCAAGCATTATGCGATTAAGCCTACGAATTTTAGAGGTATGGCTCCGATCCCAAAGATATCATCAGTAGTTGGTGACCATGTTAAAGCTGGGGATGCACTCATGTTTGACAAAAGTAATTCTGAGGTAATTTATGCTGCACCTGTAAGTGGTGAAGTTATAGAGATCAAAAGGGGAGCAAAGAGAGCTATCACTGAAGTGATTATCAAAGCGGATAGTGAGGTGACATTCAAAGAAAACACAGTACCTAATCTAGAAAATGCTTCTAGAGAAGATATAGTAAAATTCATGCTAGAGACTGGAGGATGGGCACACCTTAACCAGAGACCATTCGATGTGGTCCCTAGTCATGAGATAGTACCTAAGAATATATTCGTTTCTACTTTTGCAACTGCACCTAATGCACCAGACCTCAATGCAGTAGTCGAAGGTAACGATGGAGCATTCCAAAAAGGACTAGATGCATTAGCCAAGTTAACTGATGGCCAAGTATTTATAGGTCTCGACGGTAGAAGAGAGCATTCATCTCACGTAGCATTTTCAGGAGCGACGGGAGTTGTCTCTAACTATTTCGCAGGAAAGCATCCATCAGGAAATGTAGGTATACAGATCCATCACACAGCACCTATAAACACTGGTGATGTAGTTTGGACATTGAAAGTACAAGATGTAATCATACTAGGAAGACTCTTCATGACTGGTGCCTATGATACTAGAACTAGAATAGCGCTTACTGGTGCTGAAGTGAATAATGGATATGTTGAGACGTTTTTAGGAGCTAGCGTACAAGAACTGATTGGAGCTAATCTGAAAAGCGATCATGTTAGGATCATAAGCGGTGACGTACTTACAGGAGATATAATAGCAGTGGATGGTTATTTAGATCAGAAGACTAGTCAGGTAACTGTATTAGAAGAAGGAGATAAGCATGAGTTATTCGGATGGTTACTTCCACTGAAGCCAAGACCAAGTGTTTCACCTACTTTTCCTACTTACATCATGTCTAATCATAAATTTCATGTAGATACTAATACGCACGGTGAGAAAAGAGCGTTCGTACAGACTGGAGCATACGAGAAAATGTTGCCGATGGACATTTTCCCACAGCATCTTATGAAAGCCATTTTGGCCAACGATTTTGAAAATATGGAAGGATTGGGCATACTAGAACTATCAGAAGAAGATCTAGCGCTTTGCGAATTCATATGTCCTTCTAAATCGCCTCTGCAGAGTATACTCAGAGATGGACTGGATACAATGAGAGATCAGATGTAATCACGCAAGTCGAGAACGAATAGAAAAAACTAAATTTAAATAACAGCAATATATCTATCCAAATGGGATTAGTTGATTTTTTCAAAAAAATAGAACCGGACAAGAAAAAGAGTCCAGTACTGCATACATTTTACGATGCAGTATACACTTTCGCTCTAGCGCCGGATAGTATTACAGGACCTAAAGGGACTCAGATCAAAGATGGGATGGATCTCAAGAGATTGATGGTACATGTAGTGATTGCAATGCAGTTATGCTACCTATTTGGTACATACAACATAGGGCATCAGCATTTTACTGCAGCAGGTCAATACCTGGGTTTTATCGAAGGTTTTCACCTGAAGTTAGCTCATGGTCTTATCCTTATGCTACCTATTTTCATAGTGACTCACGTAGTCGGACTAGGAATAGAAATTATATTTGCAGCTAAGAAAGGGCATGCCGTAGAAGAAGGATTCCTAGTATCTGGAGCTTTGATTCCATTGATCATGCCACCTGATATTCCATTATGGATATTAGCTATAGCAGTAGCATTTGCGGTAATCTTAGGTAAAGAGGCATTCGGTGGTACAGGTATGAACATCTGGAACATAGCCTTACTTGCAAGGGTATTTGTCTTTTTCGCTTATCCTACTACTATCGCAGGAGATGAAGTATGGGTATCTGGATTTGACGGATTAGCAGAAGGAACAGCGGCAACTTATGGCTGGGCTCACAATTTATCTAATACTTTGTTTGGTTGGCTGGGCCTCGATGGGTATAATGCCGCCAGTACTGCCGTCGTCGACGGTTATTCAGGAGCGACTCCTTTAGCATTAGCTTATCAAGGTGGATGGGAAGGTGCTACCGCAGTATATACACCATCTCAAATGTGGTGGGGTACGATTCCTGGATCTATTGGAGAATCATCTAAGCCATTGATTTTAATCGGAGCATTATTTCTTTTAGTCACTAAGATTGCCAGTTGGCGTATTATGCTATCTATGTTGATTGGTGGTATAGTGGGAGCGCTCACACTTAATGCCTGGGGAGCCACACCATTTATGGAAGTGCCTTGGTACTACCAATTCTTTATGGGTAGTTTCTTCTTCGCGATGGCATTTATGGCTACTGATCCAGTTACCGCCGCATCAACTAACACTGGTAAGTGGTGGTACGGATTCTTAATCGGATTCATAGGTATGATTATCAGAGTATTGAATCCAGCATATCCTGAGGGATGGATGTTAGCGATACTTTTTATGAATACATTCGCTCCATTAATTGACCATTACGTATTACAATCTAACATATCAAAAAGACTGAAACGTGCATAATACTAATCAAGTAATCAAGTTTGTGCTTATAATGACTACGTTGGTAGCATTAACGCTCGCAGGACTTTTCACTTTTCTGAAACCAGTTCACGAAGCTAATGAAGCACTTTATAATAAAAAGGCCATTTTGTATGCCGTAGCAAGTAAACTGGATACTCCTATTAGTAAAATGTCTCCAGAAAAAATAGACTATATTTTCACAAACTCTATAGATCAAAAAGTGGTCAATCAGAGGGGTGAAGAGATATCTAAAGAAGATGTAATAGCTGCAGGATACAAAGGCGGTAGAGCGGAGGATGTGAACATTCGAAAAGAGAAGAGGAAATCAGACGCTGACAGATTATTACCATTCTATACCTATACTGATAGTAAAGGAGATAAATCGTATATAGTATCTATAGTAGGTAATGGACTATGGGATGAAATTTGGGGTAATGTAGCATTAGAATCTAATGTAAACACTATTGCAGGTGTGGCATTTGATCATCAGGCAGAGACTCCAGGACTTGGTGCAGAGATTAAAGATAATACATCTTGGAAAAATCAATTCACTGGAAAGAATCTATATGCTAGTAATGGAGATTTTAAATCTATAGACGTAGTCAAGGGAGGATCTAAAGGTGGACCCCATGAAGTTGACGGTATCTCTGGAGCTACAATAACAGCTGACGGTGTCGCTGAGATGTTAGATAGGGGTATAGAGTATTATCAACCATATTTCGAAAAAATCAAAAAGTAAGATAACTCAAAAGCTAAAATCTTGAAGGTTCAAGGGTATAGTTGAACAGTTAATAAATAAAAAATAAATTATGGCAGAAGCAGCTGTAGCAAAAAACCAAGGAATGACATTCGGTAAGAATGAAAGGAAACTCCTTGTAGACCCATTAAGTACTAATAACCCTATTACTGTACAAGTATTAGGTATCTGTAGTGCCTTGGCGGTAACTACTGGTATGAAGAACTCACTTGTAATGGCTATTGCGGTCGTATTTGTAACTATGTTTAGTAGTTTGATTACATCAGCATTACGTAATTCAATACCTAAGCAGGTGCGTATGATCGTACAGCTTGTAATTATAGCGACTCTTGTTACTATCGTAGAGCTTACGCTGAAAGCTGTGAGTTATGATAGTTATAAGCAACTTTCAGTATTCATCGGTCTGATCATTACCAATTGTATCGTAATGGGACGCCTTGAGGCTTTCGCCATGGGAAATGATCCATATAGATCAACACTTGATGGTATCGGTAACGGTATTGGTTACGGTATTATATTGATGGCTGTAGCATTCGTAAGAGAGCTCTTCGGTAAAGGTGAATTATTCGGATACAAGATAATTGGTAGTAGTTCAGAGTATGCCGTTAATACAGCTGCTGATGGATCTTGGATGGGTTGGTACCAACCTAATAACTTGATGATATTATTCCCTGCGGCGATGTTTGTTATAGCAGTGATGATATGGATACATAGGGCATGGAAACCACAATTGGTTGACGTATCCTAACAGGGTTTGAGTAATTTTTTTAAAAGAGTCTTTACAGATTCTGAATTAATAAATAAAGATTAGTCGATAGAGTGAATTTTTAAACTTCAACTGACTCAAAAGACTTTAACTTAACTATCATGGGCGAATTAATAAACATATTCATCAAGTCAGCATTCATTGAGAATCTGGCGCTTTCATACTTCTTAGGTATGTGTTCATACTTGGCGGTATCTAAGACTGTGAAAACTGCATTTGGACTAGGGTTAGCGGTAATATTTGTGCTGGCTATCACTATGCCAATCAACTGGGCGATAAACACTTACCTGCTTGGTGAAGGAGGATTGTTTGGTACTGATTTAACTTTCCTTAGACTAATACTGTTTATAGCAGTAATAGCATCGATGGTTCAGTTAGTAGAGATGGTAGTGGAGAAGTACAGTCCATCATTGTATAACTCTCTAGGTATATTTTTACCACTGATTACGGTGAATTGTGCGATCCTTGGTGGATCTCTTTTCATGGTATCTAAAGAATATGGATTTGCAGAATCTGTATCATTTGGATTAGGTGGTGGATTTGGTTGGTTTTTGGCGATTATCGCTATTGCGGCTATAAGAGAGAAAATTAGATACTCGGATGTACCTGCTCCATTAAGAGGACTAGGTATGGCATTTTTACTTACAGGTCTTATGGGACTTGCATTTATGAGTCTGATGGGTATCGACTTAGCTGCGTTTAATTAAGAGACAATTATTAAGAAATAACATAAAGAAGATACAGAATGATATTACTTTCATTTGTGCCGATAATTTGGGCATTAGTAGTATTCACAGGAGTAATCATGTTACTCTCTATGATGCTGATATATGCTCGTAAGCAATTAGTACCTCAGGGTGACGTTAAGTTGATACTCAATGGTGACGAGTCTAATCCAATAGCAGTTGCTCCAGGAACTAACTTATTAACTGCATTGTCAGAGCAAAACATATTTCTTCCATCTGCATGCGGTGGTGGGGGTACTTGCGCGATGTGTGAGTGTCATATACACGAAGGAGGAGGAGATCCACTAGCAACGGAGATGAATCACTTAACTCGTAAAGAAGCGGCAGAGGGTAAACGTCTAGCTTGCCAAGTTAAGGTTCGTAATGATATGCAAGTTGAAATTCCTGCGGAGATTTTCGGTATCAAGAAGTGGGAATGCGAGGTAATTTCAAACTATAACGTAGCGACATTCATTAAGGAATTTATCGTAAAACTTCCACCAGGTGAGAACTTAGATTTCGAAGCGGGTGGATATATCCAAGTTGATGTACCAGAGACAGCAGTAGACTATAAGGACATGGATATCACGGCCCATCCTAAATACCACGATACACCGGACAAATTCCAGAAAGATTGGGATAAGTTTGGTCTTTGGGATCTGAAGATGAAAAACGAAGAAGAGATCTTCCGTGCATACTCTATGAGTAATCACCCAGCAGAAGGTGACATTGTATCTTTAACGATACGTATTGCTACTCCCCCATGGGATAGAGCAAAAAACGATTGGATGGATGTTAATCCTGGAATTTGTTCTTCTTATGTATTTGGATGTAAGCCAGGAGATAAAGTAACTATTTCAGGACCGTATGGAGAATTTTTCATTAAAGAGACAGAATCCGAGATGCTTTATGTAGGTGGTGGAGCGGGTATGGCACCGATGAGATCACATTTATATCATCTCTTTCAGACATTGAAGACTGGACGTAAGGTTACCTTTTTCTATGGAGGACGTACTAAGCAAGAATTGTTCTACGTAGAAGAGTTTAGAGAAATCGAGAAGCAATTCCCTAACTTTAGATTTGCAGTAGCATTGGATAATCCATTACCAGAAGATAACTGGGTACTCAAAGAGGACCTTGATGATCCTAAGGGTGATGGATTCAAGGGATTCGTACACAATGTAGTAATCGATGAATTTCTAAGCAAGCATGAAGCTCCAGAGGAACTAGAATTATACTTTTGTGGACCACCAATGATGAATCAATCAGTAATCAAGATGGCGGACGACTGGGGTATACCTGAGGAGAACGTAGCATTTGATGACTTCGGAGGCTAGCGTGTTCAATAAATAATACATGAACTCCGATCAGCGAAATTCATGTTTGTAATTAATTACGAACGACAACAGATAATAATAAAAAGCACTTCAGAAATGAAGTGCTTTTTATTATTAAACAGGTTCAAAATTTATCGATGTGGCGTAACTATTGTTGTAGTATTGAAGATGGACTATTTTAAGTTTGCAATAATTAAAAGGAATTAATGTATACAAGAGTTATTTTACTAGTGAGTGTTTTATTCTTAAGCTATAATGCTTTATCACAAAGTGCTGAAAGCAGTTTTGCATTATTACTGGGATAAGGTATTTACTTTTTTTCAAAGTGATTTCATTAGTATTGCAAGATCAAATGATAAAGCAGTTAATAATAGGATCAGACATGTAACGGTAATTCCTGAAAAGAAACAAAAAGGTTTGCTTAAAGTAATCTAAAAATAAACTATGGGGTATATAACATCAGATAACCTTAATCTCCATAAAAACGAATGGCTAGTTATAAATCCAAAGGCAATCATATTGCTCCTGCATGGACTGGGAGAGTATAGTGGAAGATATGAGTATAGCCAACTAGCGAAATCTTTCAATAGAGCTGGAATTAGTGTTACTTCTTTTGATTTTAGGGGTGGGGGTAAATCTGATGGATTAGTAGGTCATATAGATCGATTTATACAATTGACTGAGGATCTTGCAATGATCGCTGAAGCCGAAAAACCCGAGGACATTCCATTTATTTTACTAAGCCATAGTCTCGGTGGATTGATAGCTACTAGATATTTAATTGATCATAAGGACCATCCATTTGATATGGCAATATTCTCTGCTCCTGCTGTAAAGTCTGACGACAGTATGGCTCCAATACTCAGAAAGATAGCTCCTATTATATCAAAGCTTTTTCCAAAATTGCCAGCCGCTAAGTTGGCTCAGGACATGATTTCCAAGGACCCAGAAGTAAGATCGAGATACCAATCGGACCCACTTATCTACAAAGGTAAAATCAGAGCTCGTAAAGGTTATGAAGTGATGATGAGTATGGAGTATGTTATGGAAAGATTTACTGCGATTGACCTACCTATACTAGTAATGCATGGAGTAGATGATAAAATTACAGATCCTTTAGGTAGTCAAATGCTTTTCGATGGTGTTTCATCTAATGATAAATCTTTGAAATATTTTGATGGTTTGTACCACGAAATATTTAATGAACCAGAGAGAGTTGAAGTTATTGATTATACTATTGATTGGATAGGGGAGCGTTTATAGGTTTCAAAAAATGCTAAATAAAACGGTAATGTTGAAAACAATATTATCTCTTAAAACGTAACATCTTTTTTAATTACTTTTCCATCTCTCTCTACAGCTACCTCCACGGTACTTCCAGGTTCAAATGCTCCAAGTGCTTTCATATAACTCATCATGTCTACGATTTCTCTATCACCCACTTGCTTAACGACATCTCCTTTGAGTAATCCTGCATTGCCAGCTGGTCTGCCATCACGGACACCATCTATACGCATACCTTTCCCACTAAATAAATAATCAGGAATGACTCCAAGTGTAACTTTAAAATCTGGTGTTTCTGAAGATTCATCTTTAGTCTTAGTAAACTCTAGAGGAGTGTCAATACTCTCTATAATGTTAATTATATATTCTGAAATATCTACTATACCATCATAGTTGACTAAGTGGCTATCATCTCCTGGCTTATGATAATGTTCATGCTGTCCAGTGAAAAAGTGAAGGACAGGTATATCTTCTAAGTAGAAAGATGTGTGATCGGATGGACCTATTCCAGAGAGTTGTTTCGTTACTTTAAATTTGTAAGTATTTTCTTTATCCAAAGTAGAATTAAATGAAGGAGAAGTACCCACACCATGGATTGCTATTTGTCGATCTTTATTGAGGCGACCTACCATATCGAGATTGACCATCATGTTGATTTTGTCTTTTGGGATGGTAGGATTTTTTGCGAAGTAATTAGATCCCCAAAGTCCTTTCTCTTCACCAGAAAATGCGATGAACATATAATTATGATTTGAGTATGAATCATCTTTCAGTTCTTCTGCCATTCTTAATATAGCGGCGACTCCACTTGCATTATCATCAGCACCGTTGTGTATCGCTTTTTCACCACTGTGCAGTGATCCTGCACCTCCATACCCTAAATGATCGTAATGTGCTCCAAGCACTATAGTTTTTTGAGCGAAGTGGTCTATATATCCTATTACATTATATCCATTTATGATAGGATCGTCTTCAGAAGGCATATCATCATGCGGATTCGATTTGATCTGCTTTGTGTAATGCTGTAAGTAACTTGTACTATCGCCTTTGGGCGAAAGACCAATAGCTCTCATTCTAGTGATAATGTATTGTGCCGCTTTCATTTCTCCAGGTGTTCCGGTTTCCCTTCCTTCCATATCATCAGCAGCTAATATCTTCACATCGAGTTCGATATTTGTTTTGACGGCGGGATCTACATTTACGTTTGTAGATCTTGTCTTACATGATGATAAAAGTGACATGCATAGTACATAAGCTATTAAGTATCTCAATGACATGTTATTACATTTGTAGTAGAAAATAAAAATTTAAAAGTCTTAGTCTGGATCGTTCGTAAGAACGCTGAATATGACATAAATAAAAATAAACCGTAAAAATGAGAATATTAATCATCATACTTATAGCATTAACAACATTTTCGTGTAAAGATCAGGCTCATGATATTAAAACACATAATCCTCATGTAAATGAGAAAGGTCATGGAAGTTCTCATGGATCAGAATCTAAGGTAGGTGAAGGTCCGCTATTGAAACCCCAAGAGAAGCATTTAACTAACCTTCGTCAGCTTACATTTGGTGGTGATAATGCTGAGGCGTACTGGAGCTTTGACAATAAACAACTTGTATTTCAAGCGAGAAACGAAGCCTGGGGAACAAAGTGCGATCAGATTTATGTGATGGATGCTACTCAAGACTTTAAAGATGGATCTTTGCCACAAATGGTAAGTACTGGAAGGGGTAGAACTACATGTAGCTACTTTATGCCTGGAGATAAGTCTGTTATATACGCATCTACACATGAAGGAGACGCTAACTGTCCACCAGAGCCAGAGCGTAGAGAGGACGGTAAGTATGTATGGCCTATCTACAGTGATTTCGATATTTATACAGCAGACTTAGAGGGGAACATTTTAAAAAAGCTAACTAATGAACGGGGCTACGATGCTGAAGCTACGCTGTCTGCTCAAGGGGATAAGATCGTATTTACATCGATAAGAACTGGCGACCTAGAATTATTCACTATGGATATCGATGGATCTAATGTAAAGCAAATTACCACTGGTCTAGGTTATGACGGAGGAGCATTTTTCTCTCCTGATGGTACTAAACTGATATTTAGATCAAGTAGACCAACGACAGATAAAGATATCAAGGTATACAAAGATCTTTTGGCGGAAGGATTGGTAATGCCTACTAAGATGGAGTTGTATTGGTGTAATGTAGATGGATCAAATCTTACAAAGATCACAGATTTGGGTAATGCCAATTGGGCGCCATTTTTCCATCCATTAGGTGAGAAAGTGATATTTGCGTCTAATCATAAAAGTAAACGTGGATTTCCATTCAATCTTTACATGATCAATCTAGACGGCACTGGATTGGAGCAGATTACTTTTGATGGGACTTTCGATAGCTTTCCTATGTTTTCATATGATGGTAAGCAGTTGATATTTGCATCAAATAGAAATAATGGAGGCACTAGAGCTACTAATCTATTTCTAGCAGACTGGGTAGAGTAAGTAGGAATATTTTCGATAAAAGTAAAATAACGATGATACCAATAAATCGATGAAAGAAATACGCTCTAAGTATCTCGCGGATGCTCTTGTAATCATTGTAAATAGAACAATTTGTGGAAAAATAAATTATTCTTTTTAACTTTTTGATTTGTTCTTACTTATTAAAGATACTTAAAAATTTAGGATATTATTAATTTTGATAGGGTATATTGCTTTACGTTTTATAAGAAAAATTTTAAATGGGTATTTGGCATAAATATAGTTGTATATACTGTTATACCTTATTAAGAATAGTTGGCGATTTCAAATTGGTTTCAAATAATCCTTTTTGACTTATGCTTTAATATTTGTAAACTGTAAGAATGAAGTTATCGAAGATTTGGCTTTCGGCGATTGCTGCAAGTATAATAGTATGTGGATGTTTTGAAAAGAATGTCATTTCTGAAGAAAAATCTTCTGTAGAAGATTTTTCAACTTTGAATAAGAAGCAATTTCCTTACGAGCAACAATTTATCCATAAGAACTTTCCATATAAGACTCCTGATTATAGAGCTTATAAGTTGGCAAAAGAGGACGTATCCAATCGTACCAATGCTGGTGCTAGGTCTGATGGAAAATGGAAAGTAGAAGGGCCAGGTAACATCGGAGCTAGAGTAAATACAATCGCTGTCAATCCAAATAATAGCGATGAAATTATAGCAGGATTCGCTTCTGGTGGTGTATTTCGTACAGTAGACAATGGAACAACTTGGCAGCCTGTTTTCGATGATCAGGCGGACCTTAATATTGGTGAAATTACTTATGATCCCAATAATCCATCTACTATATATGTCGGTACCGGTGATCCTAATATCTCAGGTTACCCTAAGATTGGGTCTGGAATATTTAAAAGTATAGATGGTGGAGGTTCTTGGAATTATAAAGGGTTAGAAGAAGCAAGTATCATCTCACGAATACATGTAGCACCTTCTAACTCAGATATCATATACGTCTCTACTATGGGACTTCCATTTATCAAGACTACAGCAAGAGGCGTATATAAAAGTACAGATGGCGGAGATTCTTGGCAGCATAAGTTGATGATCAATGATTCTACAGGTGTAATCGACATGGTCGTTCATCCTGAAGATAACAATATACTCTATGCCGCTGGATGGAATAGAAATAGAAGCGACAGTCTATCACGGATCGTTGGGCCTGATGCTCGTATACATAAATCAATAGATGGCGGGGATACTTGGACAATGCTCGAAGGAGGACTTCCTATTGCTGATCAAATGGGTCGTATTGGACTTGCCATATCAGGCCAAGACTATGACAATATATATGCTTCTTATGTTAATACTGGAGGTAGTGACAGCTGTTCCAATGGTGGCTCACAGTTACTAGGGATTTGGAAAACAAGTGATGCAGGAGACAATTGGACAGAGATAAATACTTTGCCAGATACAGGCTTTCCTTGCAATGCCCTAGGTGGTTTCGCTTGGTATTTTGGTCAAGTGAGAGTTAATCCTAATGATGACAATGATATATTCGTTCTTGGTGTAGACATGTGGAGAACCAAAGATGGAGGATCTAATTGGGAAAGGGCAGTACCTTCCTGGTCGACATATGCTGTTCACGCGGATAAACATGATCTTATTTTTGATGGAATCCGAATGATACTGGCTACTGACGGTGGTATATATGAATCAACCGATGATGCTGAAAACTGGGTAGATATTGAGAATATTGTTGCTACACAATTTTATAGAATAGGATATAATCCACATAGACCAGATTGGTATTATGGAGGTGCTCAGGATAATGGTACATCGGGAGGTAATGCTGAAATAATCAATGAATGGCCCAGACTTTCCGGGGGTGACGGATTTACTATAGATTTTGACCCATCAGATTCGATGATTTATTATGTTTTATCCCAAAATGGTAACCTCCGAGTTACTTTCGATGGTGGAGATAGCTTCGATAGCGCCAGATCAGGATTTGATAATAGTGAGGGGACTAACTGGGATACACCTTATTTTGTAAGCAAGCATGATCCTAAAGTACTCTATGCGGGAAGACAAAGTGTATACAAGGGTTTCAATGATGGCGAGGAAGTGAAGTGGTCTAAGATAAGTGATATACTAACAGATACTACTGGAAACGAATCGTTCTTCGCTCATACAATAAGTACAGTGCACCAGTCACCGCTGACAGAGGAATACCTCTATGCAGGTACGACAGATGGTCTAGTATGGTCATCGATAGATGCTGGGCAGACATGGGACAATGTATCGGAGGGAATACCATACAGATATGTATCTGATATAGTTGCCTCTCCTAGCAAGCCGAATTCTGCTTATGTAAGTGTAACTGGATATAAGTCTAATGATTTCGTAGCGCATATACATCGTACAGATGATAATGGACAAACATGGATATCTATCAGTGGAGACCTACCTCAAATAGCTATCAATGATATTTTACTTCATCCAGAGTATGATGATAATGTGATCTTCGTAGCTACGGATGGCGGTATATACTTTACCGTAGATGCGGGAGAGTCTTGGGATAGATTAGGTGATAATATGCCTATCATTGAAGTATACGACATGGTATATAATCCAGTCAATAATGAACTTGTAGCTGGTACATTCGCAAGAGGGATACAGACATTTGATCTTGAACAAGTTAATTTAGATAACAATTCCTCTACTTTGGATAACATACCAGAGTTTGCTATATCACTATACCCGACTGTCACAACTAATCAGATAACAGCGAAATGGTCGGATTGTGGCTTTGAGAAATACTTTATATCTT
>MDSX01078137.1_pt1 | contig 16877 bp, 11 predicted proteins | sample 811141 | NCBI WGS metagenome assembly MDSX01 (sample SAMN05326642, study PRJNA326480) | marine metagenome | isolation source: seawater | place: Atlantic Ocean: South East | collected 2010 | reverse complement strand
CTTTTGGGCAATCTACCAGTCAGGACGTGTTCGTGCTCTTGACGAGTGAGTACGTAGCTAGGATATTGATAATATATATACTACGAAACTTACGTATAGATACGTAGTTATTATATATAATATATTATGATATGTTTATTACTGTATATACTTGTTTATGGTAATATTAACAGAAGGTAAGTTTATTTCGAAGGTAGTGCATCTAATTTTAACCATTATTCTATTCCACCGTAAAAACCGTGTTGCCTAAAACATGCGTTAATGGCCTAATAATTTATGCCTAAACAAACATGCCTTAACGACCACGGGCCCGAATACGGGCGGGGCATACGAATTTTACGTACTGCCGAACCATGTTGCCAACCTCAATCTAATAAACTAACCCCTGAGCACATGCATGGACAATAGTCAGGCCTTTACAACAGCGTGAACGTACATCTAATAAGATCTTAACATCATTATATAACATTATTATATATAACATCATATATTAAATATAACCTATATCAGATCTTATTAGGAACTTCATTTCCCGCCATATATTATTAAGATCTTATGAGATAAAAGTAATATAAAAGTAAGATCTTAATCTTAATCATAATGTTATTTAATATTTTTAATAACCAATAATGGCTGCAATATATAGGCGGATGCTATATTGCGGTCACGGCTTACGCGGTTCTGTCAAGTGTGTTTCTTATTTAAATCTTATTTACATAATAAGAATAATAGAGTTGTAGTTATTTTAGTATTTTATTACGAAGGTAGTATTTTAGTATTTTAGGATCTGATATCATACGAAACTTAACTAATATTGACAAATATCAAAATAATATAAAATAATATTTAATAATACGAAGATAATAAATAATTTAAGATGATATTTATTTAATAGCTAGCTCGTGCCTATGTCTACGAACGGATATCCGTCCGGACGGATATTTCGGACGGATATACTAGGTCCTCTGTTATGTAAGACGGTACTTTATTTGCACAAAATCAGCAAGGCGAAAACTGTTTCCATGAGGTTCTAGGCGTACATTTAGTGTAACTTCATCTCCTCATGACACTGTCTGCAATTCGTTTGATAGCAAGCGAAACCCGGGAGAAGATTCGAACGATGAAGCGTCGTCACTTTGTCCTGCAGTTCGTTAGCCTTGGACTTGTAGTTACTTCTGCCCTGATGATATGGAAAGGGCTGATTTTGCTTACTCGGAGTGACACGCCTGTTGTCGTGGTACTCAGCGGGTCGATGGAGCCAGCGTTTCAGCGTGGCGATATCTTGTTCCTTATTCATGAAAAACAAGCTGTCGAGCTTGGAGATGTAGTGGTCTTCAGCGTTGAAGGTCGAAGCATCCCTATCGTGCACAGAGTAATCAAGACACATGCTCCAAATGAAAAAAATGAGCATAAAATACTCACGAAAGGCGATAACAATTACAGTGACGATATTGTACTTTACGCCGCTGGACAAAACTGGCTGCAGGAAGACTATGTTTTGGGTTGTGCTTCAGGGGTCCTTCCCTTGGTTGGCCGCTTGACAATCATCATGAATGATTATCCCTTTGCAAAATTCGCAACAATAGGTTTGCTTGGATTTCTCGTGGTGACTAGTAATGAGCAATGAGTGATGAGATGATGCAGTGATTAGTGACAAGACAGCGTGACAAGGAGTACTTTGAGCACAGCGCCACACGCTGTGTCGTGGCGTTAACACCTCACGCTTTTCGCCAAGGTGAAGAGATAGATATGGCAACCTCTTGGGCTGTTGACGATTCTGGAAGAGAAACGAACAAGCAATGTGCGATCGTGGAGTGCCGTGTTGGATATTTTAATCTGTTTTCAACAACCGTCTCGGACAACCCCCTGGTCGTACTATGAAGCAAAGCAGTCATCTGGTTTCAGCGCGGGATGCACACGTGCACGCGTTTGGCGCAAAAACCGTCACCTAACTGAAGGCGTGCTGCTTTGCACTCGGTTGTTGGAAAAAACGTTTGAAGCCCTTGCTGCGTGTAAAAGCGCAGTCATCACGTTAGATAGAAGCCACCGGATCCACAAGCAGAGCATCAATATCGGAAGCAATATTCGAATTCTCGAAATTCGGGCTGTATCGTTTCACCGGTACTCCATGCTGATTCAAGAGAAACTTTTCGAAATTGCAGGTTATGTCGACTCGCCGGACAGGAGACCACTGGATTGGCATCGTGTTTGGCTGGATATCATAGATGAAATCAGAGCCCATGCCGGCGCAGCCATCCGAAGGCGCGTGGAGAGCAAACTTGAGATACGTCCACAGCGGCTCTTCACCCTCTCCATTAACGATGCACTTGGTCATAATCTGGAAACTTGGTACATAGCCCTCACTTGGGCGAACATGTTTGAGCTGGTTTAACAATTCAAAATATCTCTATCGCATGTTTTTCGGCGAAAAAGCGGATTTCGTGCCTTGCGACTAAACTGCGCAGACAATGAAGAAAAGTGGCTCGCAGCCATCGTGGCGACCTGGCCGCTGACTAGTGGCGCGCCCTGTCAATAAACTTTATTTTATATATGCGCATACTCCAAATAAATCTCGTGATTAACGAACAACCATCTTCGCCGGCACTTTGGAGACGACACGTTGGAGTGCCGACACGAATATTCGGTTTGACTCGGGTTCGTCCAACAAATTGAAAAACGGATTTAAATTAAATCCATTTATTCGGCATAGCCGATCTTACGGGATTCTCACGGAAAAAATGTCGTACTCACCTGGTATCGTTAATTAATCAAGGTCGAAGGTTTATTTGCTCCATACATTGTGGTCATTTTCGACATCGTTAACTCAGGAACGTCGGTTCAGCGCTACAAATAGTTGGTCCCTTCATTGGACGAAATAAACCAATTTTCTTGAGTAACGTGTTGAAAATTTGTCCGATGGTGTTTACTCATACGTTAGGGCATTTATATGGAATATAACTCAATTAATTCACATTTGAAATTAGACATGTCATTATATCATATCATATCATCCGACCAAGCAACCGATAAATAAACGTACATATGTCGTACGTATAGATACCCTCATCAAACAGAACAGTGTCGTTAAAAAATGCTAAAAATGGAATGACACTGTGTCTCAGTGCCAATTATCTGACTTAAATATTAGTCAGGCAAACTAAATACTCAGTCGCTATGATATCAGTAGTCTCATCATGTTTTAATTAACCAATCAGTACATGCCAGGGGGCTATGGCAAACACTATCGGTCAAACTTTTCATACGTGACTCAAGAAAATTGGTTTATTCCGTCCAATGAAGGGACCAACTGTACGTAACGCTAAACCAACGATTCTGAGTTCACGATGTCAAAATTTATGACAATGTATGGGGAAATAAACCTTCGACCTTGATTAACGATACCAGGTGCGAACTAATTTTTTTCGTGAAAATCCCGTAAGATCGGCTATAATATTGCCGTAAATAGTGCTAAAAGTTTATAATAACTTGATCGCTTTTTCGGTTATGGAATCGCACCCAAAAGACTTTTCTTGACTATTGATCAAAACTCGACGCGCGGCGCTCTCGACCGCCCTACAGAATGTTGACGACATTGACGATCACACACACAAAAGAACTTTCATTCGGCGATGGAGCAAAATGTGGTAGATGTTATGGTACTTGTTTCATCACGGTTGCGGAGTCCAATCGTTCTTCCAAAACAAGACGTGCGCACGTTTTTCAACACGCAGGGCGACCTTCGAAACTATTCCGACCTAAAACTTGCGGCGCACAGTCTTCGGAGGGGAAAAACAATTCAGACGCCTGGCGAGTAAACAAGTTGACCTGCCGTTGCTCACGAAAGCACCGCGCATATGTGCGCGATAAGACCACGGCAGAGAGTCTCGAGAAAAAAAGGCTTCAGGGCGAGCTGCACTCCACTAGTTTGGAACAAAAGGCCAATGGACTGCCGGAATTCAAGATTGGTAAGGACCCGCATCAGCTAGATGTATTGCGGGTGAAAGAATCGGAACCGTTTTCCCCTGGGAGGTGGGCAGCAAATAACAATTGGACGGAGTATCAAGAAGGCTTCCACGGAACACCAAGCGCACCGGAGCTATACGATTCATTTCCAACGGGTTTGATCACTAGTCAAGGTGATCATATAAAATCCCTCTTTGACGAACTTGAGCGTGCAGCCGACCGTCGCAACGTTCGATGTGCCCTGGATACATTACAAAGTCTCAAACATATAATTGATCCAGCATCCTCAGAGCAATGCCTGATTATTTTTAACCTGGCACTCCGTGCATGTAAGCGATGCCGACCACCTGCTCACCTTGAGGCACGTCGTTTGTTATTGCACATGCGTGATAACGGCATCTGTCCAGATATCTCCACATATCATGAAGTGATAGCCACGCTGGCACGGGCGCACGAATGGCGTCTTGCAGAAAGAACATTTGCTGAGATGCAACGGGAATTGCCACATGTTAGTCCCTCCTTGAAGATCTACACCAGCCTTATTTCTGCCTATGGCAAAGGCGGGCAGTGGGATAAAGCCAAGCTTACTTTTGAAGCGCTGACAGAGGAATGTCACGAAGTGGACACGGGTGTATACAACGCGTTGCTTAACGCTGCAGTAAGCGCTGCCCGCTACAATGAAGTTTCCTTCATATTCAAATCAATGCCATTCAGAGGTATTAGACGCAACATCACAACGTACAACACGTTGCTGTCTTCATATGGACGACAACGGCGACTTCATGATATGGAAGCAACATGGAAAGAAATGCGCAGGAACAGCGTGGAACCGAATGAGACTACGTTCAGTGTGCTTATTACTGCTTATGGTAATGCAGAGCAATCTGATCGCGCAAAACAACTGCTAGATGAGGCATGTAAGATGTCATCGGTGGATAAATCAGCTGTAATATTCAACTCTGTACTCGGGGCATGCGTAAAGGCTGGTAAAATGAAGTCTGCTCGGCGGATTGTTCGCCGGATGCAAGAACATGAAGTTGATCCAACAATTGTGACGTACAACACAATGCTGATGGGTGCTTCTGCTGAACGAGACTGGGATGATGTCGTACGTATTTTTCGTGAAGTGCTCAAAAGTGGACTCGTTCCAGATGCAATAACATTCGACTGTCTTTGCGGGATCGAGAGACTACAGGCGGCAGCAGATTCACGAGCTGCAGCTAAAGCAGCGGGTGATGGTGTGGAACGAGATCTGCAGTACAATGTAAAAAATAAAAAATTCCATGGGCGCGCTACTCCAGATCGTCCCAATGAGCTCTTTTCAGATGGACTACTCGGTGAACTTCCATGCCTACTCCGGGGTTTACGTGAAGAAGAACTCAAGACGAGTGCTGAGATTTTTCGACAATCTGATTTCACTATTGATGATCAAGGCATTCGGGTAAAATACGAGGGGGAGAACATCATCCCTGAACTCTCCCCAAGAAGATCCTTGACGCATTGCTATGATGCGTTAATCCGTGTTCTTCACGTATCGGGCGATGGTGCAATGCTTGACGTAACTTTCACAGAAATGGTAAGCAAAAATATCAGGCGAACGGTTCATACATACAACTCTCTTATCGCTTCATTCGAAGCTAGGATGCAATGGCGACATGCAGGAGCAGCCATGTACCGCATGCAGAAAGAGGGCATAGTGCCAGATGCTCTTACTTTTGACGCGCTCATAGATGTATGTGAAGAGACGGGCCAATGGGATCGTGCAACTGCGTGGTTAGAGCAGGCACAGGAGCAAGGTCACCTCAGGTGCGAAGATGAGCTCGGAGTATTGGACCTTCATCGGGTGAGATCAGCAGGCACAGCCCAAACAGTTTTGCGATGGTAGTTACGGCGTATGCGTTCACGCGCTCTAGCGCCACTTGACGTTCGTGCTGCGGGTCAAGGGACGCGAATAATTATTGAAAATGCCGCGAGAGGAACGCAGGTTCACGAAGCGCAACAATCAGACAGGTTCGATGTTTGTGTTTCGCCACGTCCATCTGTACCGATCCAGATTCGGGATCTGCCTGAAGAGATCCAAATTATTACTGGCTGGGGCAAGCACAGCACTGTGTTTGGATATAGTCCTGTCAAAGAACGAGTAATTGCGCTTCTAGATGGGTTGAATTCTCCTTTCGAAGTGCCTGACCACAATATTGGCTGTGTAACTGCAGACAGAGGTGAGGTTAGGGCATGGCTTGTAAAGGACGAGATGCTCAGTTTGGTGCGGTTCCTAGGAGGTAACAAGGATGCCTTGAGGCGAAATTTCAATCCTCTCAGTGTAGGGATAAGGCGCGAGAGACCAGCGTCTTCTAGAGAAATGTATGAGTGATGCTTGCATGTCGCACATACTTGAATGTTTTCAAGCCTCATCTTGCAGCGAGCGAGCAAGCCGCAACTTCACCGTTCCCCGCAAACGTCCGGCTCGTCGCGTCGTCACATGCACACCGTCGCGCGATTCCTCGCGTGTACATCGTCGCGTCCGTGTGCGCGGATCGCACGGCTAGGCCGTCTCACCTGAGTCTGTGAGCACGCTCGCGCGTCGTTATTATTACTCTCTGATCAAAGTTTTATAGACTGCATGTGTACTTGATTATATCTAGCTAGCTAGCTAGTATACCTAGAGCCTATTGGAACTCAATATGATCAGGGATTGGACCTATTCAGGAGGCGCGTGAGACGACTGCGCGATTCGAAGTGTTTCCCGTTACAGATACTACGACGAGACTATGGACGTAAGCCTCTGAACTAGCTATTAGTCTATTCTTTTTAGGTCGATACCAAACTGCAAAAATGTAACACGCACCTGGTGTTTCGTTAATCAGAATCACGGTCTATCTGTTTCATACAATGACGACATGACCTGGTATCTTCAACCCTGAATTACGGTCTATTCACTTCGTACAATGATGACATGTGTTTGCTCATACGTCGGCTGTTAATTGTTGTTAAGAGTGTTATGTGATTAATTAATTAACCACGTCAACGGAGGCCATGCCGACCCACCTGGAGCGAACCCAACAAATCAGACATTCATTCACGCGTTCGCCCCTGGATGATTTTTCTTATCATATTTTCAAATATAAGATCTTAAATAATATAATAACCAAACAAGCAACGCATGTAAATTTCGAATATTCAAAAAACACAAGCGCCCGTTTCGAAGGTACGAGGGTATTATTCAATATTTCTGTTTCCTTTCGTTGGTGAAAAAACTCATTGTGTACTTTTTGTCGCTTTGTCATGAAATACGAGAGGCTCATCGCAAGTGAAAATATAGGGCAAACAAACGAGGAAGATTTCAGGAATGTCATCCGTGCCCAAGATCAATCGAAGGCTCGCCGACTCCTACGGGACAAAGTGGAAAGACTCTTGTGGTTCGGAGCCTTCGTTGCAGTTGTCTGGCTCGGAGATGGTTCGAACAACATTTGGGTCGTTCTTTTGCGAGACAGTGAAACTAAGAGGTGATGGTCATGTGTGCATCCGGCGGAAACTCTCACTGATTCAACTATTTACAGATCGTGGTTCATTCTGGCTCTGTCATCACTTGCGATCAACTTCGGTATATTATGTTACCTAATCTTTTATCACGACTTTCATCGGCGAGGTTCGAAGTGGGAGACAAGAGCAAAATGGGCTTTACCAGTGTCATGCTTCTTTGGCGCAGTAACTTTCATCGGGTTCGTCATGTGTTGCCTATGTCGAAAACTTAACGCGAGCCCATGTATTCTTTTTGCAGCTTTTGTTTGATTCTATGGCCGACGTATGGTTGGTCAACTCCCGCTGTAGAGGTATTTAACTGCTTTGTGTGTTCTTTGGCAAACACATTCAGATTTTGACTTTGTTACCGTATTAAGGTTGTGATTTTCATTGGTATGCTGATGCTATCTTACTTAGTGCCACATGCAAAGACGAAGTCAAAGAAGCAAGCTTTTAAGACTATATAGGATGATAATGCACTGTGTTTGACGCGCAGCGTCTTGAACTTAATCTGCGTGGCACATCATCAGAACACGAATTGTAAAGATGAGAAGGGAATGCGTACTATCTTTTAAATCTGCTACCATGTGAACTCCCCGCCAGCTTTCCCAAATAGCGAGTCCTTGCCTTTCAGGGTCATGGTCCCCTCTTTCAAGATGCACTTCCACTTGCTTTTAGCACGGGTAACTTTCTCGAACTGTGCCAAAACAAGGTTCTGCACGTCCATCTCTTCATCATTTTGTAAGTCTAGCGCGTGTAGGTGGTAAACTTATGATTGCTGAGAAAATATGGGAAATATATTTTTACCTGAATGGGCATCACCATCATCATCATCACTATCAGAGCTCAGGATCTCATCGGTATTGCATACAGGCGCTTGAAGCTTGCCACTTAGGGGACCACCTTCACATTCAGAAAAAATATGTATCCCGGGTTAGCAGTGCCGGTTTGAATGGAAATGCGATAAGTGATTTTCCAACCGAAATACCTTGAGTACTGGGTGAGGACTTCACCTTGCCTGGAAGCTCCGAGGCACGTTTCTGCTTCTCTTCTTGTTTATCAACATTTGGCGTGCCCTGATATCACAAAGCAAGTTCCCTGGATATCAGTTTTCGCATAAAGCAAACGACAACGGCAACGACTCGCCTCAGAAGGTTCACGCTCAATTTCTTTGAGCAGGGTCCGCGTCTCGAGTACTTTTTTTTCCCAAAGCTATCAAAAACATCGTGAGAAAAGGTTGTTTTCTCCGTTTTCCTGGTGAAAAGAACCTTAGCCAAAGCAGTTAGGGCTGCCTCGTCGAGCTGTTCTGTGCTAAAATCGGCCTGTTGTCATTCGAGCAGCGTGAGTATCGTGAGAGGGTAGAGCAGTGATTAACTTGCCCGCACGCCGTCGATTACACTTCGCATCACTTGCAAATAAACAGCTGCGACGTCCATGGCGTTGCACAATCAGTGCTGTTTGTGAACGTATCTCTGTTAGGGCAAGGACTAGTGCTGTTTGTGCACGTTTCTCCGTTCGGGCAAGAAACCTGTAGAGCGCTGCTTGTAAACGGCTGAGGCCCTGGCCAGTGGAGCGACGCGACTCGGCACGCTGTGTATGGAGGGTTGTTCGGAATTAGATCCCCATGAATGTAACAATATCTATAAAATAAGTTGCTTCGATAAAAATTAATGAGATATACCCGCTGCGCCCGCCCGTTGACCCGTACGTTGTCATAATATATTATCACGAACGAAGGTATATATATATAGTATATCTACAATTCTAAATAAAATTCTAAATATAATACTCGCTCAATACATTGTCCCATTTTTTGACTCCGCCGGAATTGGTCCGGTACGTGACATACATTATTACGTATTTAATATATGTATAATACCTTATTATTAGCTTCGAAATAAACTTATTATTACATACGAAGGTAATAATTTAAAAGATCATATATAATATATATAGTATAATATGGATAATATGTATGGCGGGGAAAATGGATAAGTGTACAAGTGTAGATTGACATCAAAGACTGGATTACACGGCGGGGAACAATCAAGAACTTCCTCGTGGGACCCATGTCAAATGTAGCCAAAGCGGCGTTACCAGTACGGCACGATCGCGCGACTTCTCAGGCTTTGCGGCGCCACGACACTTCTTTTCGAGCATCGCGTCTTGCTCTACATCGTGTCAACTATTGCAACCGAGCTGCTCGACACTATAAATGCATCTCGAAAATGACAAAGACGGAAAACCACGGAAAACGTATCGGGCTTTTGTTAGCATGGAGGCGCGGCGCGCTCCTCGTGGTGACTGCATGCGATCGGGGATCTAAGCAACAGGTCAGCTCTACCCTTCTGCCGGAGCCTCAGACTGCAGCACTTGCAGATAATCGAAGCTCTGTTGTGGCAAAGCATCATTCACTTTCCTCAAACGACTTGCCTGAAGACTATTCGGCCAATTTCCGATGCACATCTTACCCTGGAGTGGATGTTTTTGTCGCCGAAGAAGTGGTAGATTTCAAGGTTGCTGCAGACTTACGGGCTGTAGCCTTTTACGAAGACCTTGAGGAACGTCAGGCTCTACCTTTCCCGTCTCGTTTCGTCTCGACATTCACACGAGAGTTCGCCCAGAGGGAGCTACGCGCTTTGCAAGATCGTACCTCCGTTGAAACTAATAATCATCAACGATGCGTATGCCTTGTTGCAGCCATAGCAAAAGGGGGATTAGCTGGATGTTTGGACTTGTCCGAGCGTATCGGACCTTGTGCGTCTCAAGTGAACGGTGTTTGCGTTGGAGTTGATGAAGAATACGTATACATAGATAATGTTGCGGTTGATCGAAAGTCTCGCCGACAAGGTATCGCATCTGCATTGCTCGAGACATCCTCTAACCTCGCAGTTGCTTGGGGCGCCAACTGTGTATATACGCATGTTCATGCAGACAACGTGGCAGCCAGGCGATTGTATCAATCATATGGTTTCCGAGCACCGAAGGGGAAGGCATTATCAGAAGTATCGGGGGCTAAGGGGGTGCAATGGACATCTCCTAGGCTTGCTGGCTTAGTCTTGTTACGCGCAGAACTACCGCTGGTGCATAAACACGATAGAGAGAATGCGAAAAACTACTTCAGGGAGTGCACTTGCGGGGCTAATTACTTTGCATGCGAAGAGTGCATCTGTCTCTTGGCGGCCTGCGAGAGGTTTTGACCCCATGCATTCATAACGAGTATTGAAGCCTGGTATATTTTTCCCATTTATCTCCTTGAAATTCTCTCAAGACAACAGTTGGCTAGCCACTACCTGATAACAGATTATTTTGGCTGGGTTTTTAGGCATCCGCAAATAGTTCCCTTCGAAGGTATTTAATGTATCCACCATTGACTCATCCATCTTGGGACTTTTTGAACGTAGCAGAGAAACTGTAAACAAATGGAGAGTTAACCATGTAACTATGTATAATAATAAAACATCAATCTCCAACAACTGCAAACATGTTCATATTAAGTGGTATGCCTGCAGTTGCAAGTCGATATCGCGATATCAGGTGAGCAGGACCCACTTACTTGGGCAGTAACAGCCGGGTGCAGCAGTTTTCTATTGTGTTCATCGGATAGAAATCACTCAATCAAAATGCGGACAGCTTCACTTTCTCGAAAGCTCAAAAGCCATCGACGGACATTGCCTAGTCTTATCTCAGAAGATTTCGAACGATATAAAGGTGTCTGGCAACATAAACTTAACCACGCAGGTGCTAATTGCTGCTGCAAGGCATATTTTTGAGATACAACGCGTATCAAAGATTATCAGCGTCCGTGAAAGAGAATTTCTTCGGCACGTTTCTTAATTTATCCGATCTGACGCAACAAAAATATATTGGTTGGCGCCTTAAAATCCAAAACCTGCGCTTTAAAAAAAAAAAAGAGTTTACACCCATGCAGCACTCTTCAAACCTGTTGCAAAGTTTGCTAAGAGTGTTTCGGGCCAGGTTCAGGTCTCACGTTCAGCTCTCAGTGATGCGCGTAGTTTGGCGTCGCCTCGAAGCATTTGCCTCGCAATACGACTGTGTGTACACCCGACTCTCCGCGAATCAGCTCTGTCGTTCACTCTAACAAAGTTCTGAGAACCCTTAAAAGCCAAAATTGCAGCTGAACTATACGCTCTTGAAGCCAGAACAACTTCGTGAAAAGCAGAAGGAATTCTATTTTGAGGCAGATACCGTAAGGCATTATTCTCAATTGTGTGAAGTTCTGGGCAGCCAGTACGAAAAATGGCCACTTGCTCACCAACCTTCTTACTCTTGCTCGAGAAATACGAATCTTCAATGCCATGGTCAGAAATCTGAGCGGCCATCAGAACCTCTGGAGAATCACCTTTACTGCCGGCTTTTCGGTGGACTCTATGATGTGCATCCCGTCGGGGCAACCTCTCTAAATGGATCCCCACTGAGAACGCTTTATTCTTTATCAGGAGTCTCAAAACATGGATGACGTCAAACAATGAGCTTTTCTTTGCAACCTGCGCCAACTCGCAGAGCTGCTTCAATTCTTTTAGGCTCGTGTAAATTCTAACCCTAGGCGACGCCTGCTGCGTAAAGTACAGCATGTAGATGACATATATCGCCATAATTCGTTTAGTTGCGGATGCGGTATCCCCCGTGATCAGAGATATCGCGGCGCTGTACAATGTTTGCTCGTGTTCACCTTCAAGACTCTCGAGAAGTCGAGCGTTTTGTATGAACGAGAAAGAATACGCAGTCCACGATCTACGAAAGGTATGGAGAGAGCGGTCGCCGACATACTTATGCATATGAGCGCAGATAAGACTATCGACATCTGAAGTACAACGCATTGCCCAACTCCGTTCCGAGTTACGAGTTACAACGGCGTGCTTTTAGAACGTGTCGTGTTACATAATAATATCACGAGGCTTGCTTGCTTGCTTGATTGGTTCGATGTCGATATTATATATTATTATAATGATCCGTTTTATTCCGTTTTAGGTGCCTCAGAAACGATAGAATTGGAGTTCGCGGGAGGCTTGTTTGGGACTAGTCTGGACGTGCTCGAGATTGTAATTAGGGTTAATTGCAATGATCGATGGAGCTTCGGTGAAACGAGGTCTTTTGGAACGACGGTTTGAAACTGAACTTTCACCGATACATCGGTCAACTTCGACCGTCCACTACCGCGTCGTCAGAAGACGGCTTGGCGTCGTTTCATCGTTCACAGGTGTCGTACGTGTATGAACGACGACTATGTGCACGCCAAGCGCAATGGTAAGGCCGTCCCGCTGAACAGCAGTCGTCCAAAGAACGAAAATACGTCGCACATAGTTGTTAGTCAGAGATAAAGTATCACTCACCGACCGTACGGTGATTTTAGTCTATGACCTTTAAAAATGATCGAGCTCTCCACCAATCAAAAGACGAATAAACCAGGACAAGATTGGAAAAAACCGGGGTCGGAACGTTGGACTAAATGTGAAGTCCCAAATATATTTAATATGATTATTAATAGAACAAGGGTAGTGCCTGTGGCTACGCCCACATTATTCTAACACGAAGAATAACGGTGCCCTTAAATTATTCCGGAAAACACCTCTTATCGTGTCTTATCCAGCCGATCAAGTTGGGACAACGCGAACGACTCATGGTACTCCCGATGTTCGCCCATCAAACTACCATAAATACAACTCCATGTACCAAAATAACGCGAACCCGCTTCTTACGGAGAGCGATGGTGGCCAAGGCGAGTTCGAGCAACGCCGAACCAAACTGCGCTTTCGAGTCGTTAACCGGGGCCGCAAAAATTTTCGGCACAGGATTGCTTGCATCAGCTATCATCGCAAATCCATCTGCGGCCTCCCAAATTGAGATGAATCCAGTAATTGGTGACCTTGCTGGCCTGGAAGCAAATCCGGTGACAAACGCACGAGCACTCCTTCGTAACGCACTTCCGATAGACAACAAACAAATTCGTGAGATCCAAAGAAAACTTGAGTCCATCTCGGATGACCTCCGTGTACCAGGTGTTCGTTTTTCCGGAGTAGAGTCTTCTGTGAGCGGTGCTTATAAGATCGTGAACAACGACGCCACGAAAATACTTGCGTCGGTCGCGCCTGAAAAGATGAATGATGGAAAGGCTGCTCTTGCGCAACTCCAGCTAGAACTTGAGGACTTCAAAGTAATAGTGAACAACAAGGACAAACAGGAAGTTCCATATGCTCAGCAGCGTGCACTAATTTTGGTTGGTCGCATCGAAGAGGATATGGTCAAAGGGTTCCCATTCGATATCCCTTCGCCTTATGACTCCGTCCCTGCTCTAAAGGGCCGTGCTACAGTTGAGGTGGAGGTCAAGGTGAAAGACAGTGCGAATGTGGAGACAGGCATTATGACTATCATCTTGGACGGCTACAATGCTCCTGTGACTGCAGGCAACTTTGTTGATCTAGTGCAGCGCGGATTTTATGATGGCATGGACATTCAGCGTTCCGATGGATTCGTCATACAGTCTGGTAAACCAAGTGCAAAGGGACAGGATGGCTTCATTGACCCAATATCGCGAAAGGAGCGCACAATCCCATTGGAAATTATGCCTAAATTGAAGGATAAAGACGGCGTGCCTGTCTACGACTTCACTTTTGAAGATGTCGGAAAGTACAGGGACGAGCCGGTGCTCCCGTTTAATGCTTTTGGAACTTTGGCGATGGCGCGACGAGAAGCCGAGCCCAATTCGGCAAGTTCTCAGTTCTTTTTTTTGCTGAAAGAGTCTGAACTCACACCTTCAGGCACAAATATTCTTGATGGACGATATAGTGTGTTTGGCTATGTGGTCGATGGCCAAGAGTTGCTGCGAGAGCTCAAAGCGGGTGATGCGATACAGAGTATGAAAGTTGTCGACGGAGCTGAAAACCTCGTCAACAGTTCTCGTGACAGTTTGTCTGCTTCAGAGTCTTCCACATAAGTGTCAATATTTTTTTCACAGAAACAAGTGAGAATAACAAATGGTATTCAATAATCAATCAGTTCAATCATCATTCGTATTTATGCTGTAATGAATGGTGTTGCCGTGTACGCCTCACCAGCTGCTCCAAAGTTAGTGATACTTAGTCTTACATAAGATATCATAGCAATCAATGGATATCTTGCACATTCCTTCCCATCTCAAAGTCGCGGATCGTTACCTTTAATTTCTCCGAGTGAGCTTCCAATTGAAGTGCCCGTATCACAGGATCAGCTGATAAAATCATATTGTTGATCGAATTCAAATTACTGTTAATTTCTCGATAGTCATGATGGTCATCAGATGCTATGGGCTGACAATTTGTGTCTAGCGGCATACTATCTGAGAATTCGGAAGGCAGACATTCAGCCGATGCTCCAATCTGTGATTCTTGACGTTTTAAAAAGGTCTCACGTTCCACTGTTCTCTGTCCGTTTCTTGCATGTAGTTCAACTACATTTCTGACTGCTTCGTCCACCAACACGGTCACCTGGTTCAGGTCAGCATTCAAACGAATTACGGAAAGGTGTCCGCGCAAGTCGTCTGCTTTGCTTTTCAAGTCATTCAGATCTTTGTCCTTACGGTGAGTTTCGAGTCCGCTGTTGCTGTTGGTAACTCTTCTAAAATCTACACCTGAAAGTTTTGAATTCACCCTCATACCAGTCTCAACTACTCGCGTTCCTTCTTCAAACGTAGATGCCTCAGTATCGCACTGTGCTCCAGAAGGGGCTCGAAAGGAGGAAAGTCTTGGGCTGTCAATTTCTAAGGCCGAAAAGACCTTTGCCATCACACCTTTAGGCTCATCCTCATTCGCTCGTAACGTCCACTCGCGCTCAGATAATGTAAGCTCACGCTTTGCAAGTGCCTTTTCTCGTTTTTCCATGAGACATTCAAGTACATCATGCCGCGCTATAATAGAGGTCTCGTGGGTTCTGACGCGCTCCAGCTCGAGAGCTAGCTCGTGTGTAAGTTCAGCAGCAATCGCATTTTTTCTCGCTATCAAGGCCGACTCGCGTTTCTCCAAATCCTTTAGATGCAACGCAAGATCAAGCTCGCGTTGCTTGATTTCAAGGTCAAGCTCTTTGAGATTCAACAATCGCTCATTCCGATGAAGCTCTTCGTCGTCCGTAATCGACAGCATTCTTTGATAATCTTCTATGCAACCATGTAGAGAGTCGGCGCCTTCGTGAGTTGCTTCTCAAGGATCGAACGAATACCACCGTCCAGCTGTCTGAAACATAAAGCTTTTAGGTGTATCGAACGAATCGAAGACGGGCTCGAGTCTGCAATTTGTATTGATCGACGGTGCTTCGGTGAAAGAAGGGCTACTTAGTCACGTTTTGAAGCTGAATCTTCATCGATACATCGGTCAAATTTGACGTCCACTACCGCGTCTACAGAAGACGCCTTGGCGTCATTTCTTCATTCACAAGTGGCGTGCGTGTGAGGACGACGACTACGCGCACGCCAAGAGCAACGATAAGGACGTCCCGCTGAACGGTCGTCGTCCAAAGACCGGAAAGGCTTCGCATCGAGCGATTAATAACTTGTTTTACTAGCTAGTTAGACGAAACTACATCCCATGCATGTACCTTCGAAATTTTACCGAAGAAGTACATTATTTATTTTTACTTTTTAACTTCACTAGCTACTAAGTTTCGTACCGTTATGAATATACCTTCGTACTGCGTACGTACAAATAAATGTCTTCTGGATTTCAACCACCGCGCACACTTGAGTATTAAGATAAGCCCGAAATATATCAATGTGATTACGTATCATGTGGGTAATAACATGTAATAACCGTAAACATTATTTGGAAAAAGTTAAATGAGAAAATCATAGAAAATCCTTATAACTTAAAGTGTGCGCGGGTGGTTGAAATCCAGAATACAAAATAAAGGGTGGTTCGACATTCGTAACGAGTTACGTAACTAATTTATTTAGAGAGTAATAAAAATTTTCCAGGGAGGAACAGGAGTAGTGTTTAACGTGATTGCGTGGGTTCGTTCCCAGGTGTGTCGGCATAGCCCCCCGCAGGTTATTAAATCATGATAGAATTGCGGGTACGTACGTATCACGTACACGTTTACATACATGTCATATGTTGATTATTATTGGTTGTTTGGTCGGTTGGTATGATTCGATATCGACATGATGATTAGTAACATAGTATCGTCTCATGATACACTACTAGCTAGAGCTAGCTACGAAGTTTGCTCGGTCCCTGGAAGATTTTATTATCCCAGGTACGAGAACTGCGTTTCGCCAGGTACGGAGTGTTTTTGGGGCCGCGGCGAGGTTTTTTTTGTGCGCGATGCGCGACGCGCGTGCCGCGGCGCGACCTGCCGCACGGCGTGCTGGGACTTTAGGGTGCCGTTCCACGCTATGGTTGGGGTGG
>MDSX01039669.1_pt1 | contig 16889 bp, 13 predicted proteins | sample 811141 | NCBI WGS metagenome assembly MDSX01 (sample SAMN05326642, study PRJNA326480) | marine metagenome | isolation source: seawater | place: Atlantic Ocean: South East | collected 2010 | reverse complement strand
GTTCCAATAAAAATGTTCTCCTACTTCAACAGCAGCTAACGAAAAAAACATAAACAGATTATAACTCGACGTGAATAGTGCAAATTTTTTGTTCCCTATCTAATATTTATACCTAGGTATTTAGTTTAGGCGCATTCTTAAAAGTAATTTTTTAATTTAGTTTCAATTCGAGTTATGGTTGGGACTAAATTGCAAGGCATAACTATGAATTTAGGGATGTTTGTTGGGCAATATGAAATTTTTCGAAAAAAAGTGCTAAAGTTCATGTTTTTAAAGTAAAATATGTATCTAGAAAGATTTATATTCGTTTAAAGTCTAGTTTCAAAGTTTGTTTTTTTCGTTATTTTTTTAGACTTCTTAATAATGTTTTAAAACGGTTTAAATATTTCGTATTTGTAAGTCTCAAAAGAGGAGAGTAAAAATGAAAGTTAGCTCGAAAGAATTAGAGGCTAAGAAAGTTAAAGTTGTCGTAGATAAGAATCCGGTTGCTACCTCATTTGAAAAATGGGCACAACCTGGACACTTTTCTAGAACATTAGCTAAAGGTCCAAAAACAACTACTTGGATTTGGAATCTGCACGCGGATGCTCACGACTTTGACAGCCAAACTAATTCGTTAGAAGATATTTCAAGAAAAATTTTTAGTGCACACTTTGGACAACTAGCGCTTATTTTCTTATGGATAAGTGGAATGTGGTTCCACGGCGCCCGTTTTTCAAACTATTCAGCATGGTTAACTAGTCCTACGACTATTAAACCAAGTTCGCAAGTTGTATGGCCTATCGTAGGTCAAGAAATTTTAAATGGAGACGTTGGTGGAGGATTCTCTGGTGTTCAAGTAACATCGGGTTGGTTCGAAATGTGGCGTGCATGCGGTATTACGAATGAAACTGAACTTTACTGGACTGCTATAGGTGGATTACTTATGTCAGGCGCAATGGTTTTCGCTGGTTGGTTCCACTACCATAAAGCAGCACCTAAGTTAGAATGGTTCCAAAATGTAGAATCAATGATGAACCACCACTTAGCAGGTCTACTTGGTTTAGGTTGTCTATCTTGGTCTGGTCACCAAATTCACATTAGTTTACCAGTTAACAAACTTTTAGATGCTGGGGTAGCGCCTCAGGAAATTCCATTACCACATGAGCTTCTGTTCAATCAGGAACTTATGGGGCAGCTTTATCCTAGTTTTAAGAAAGGTTTACTACCATTCTTTTCACTTAATTGGAGTGAGTATTCCGATTTCTTAACATTTAAAGGTGGTTTAAACCCGATTACAGGCAGTCTTTGGTTAAGTGACACTGCTCACCACCACTTAGCGCTTGCAGTCTTATTTATTTTTGCCGGTCACATGTACCGCACAAATTGGGGTATTGGGCACAGTATGAAAGAAATTTTAGAAGCTCACAAGGGTCCATTAACTGGTGAAGGCCACAAAGGACTTTATGAGATTTTAACAACTTCTTGGCATGCTCAATTATCTATCAACTTAGCAATGATGGGTTCTTTAAGTATTATTGTTGCTCACCACATGTATGCAATGCCACCGTACCCTTACATTGGTATTGATTACGCAACACAGCTTTCTCTATTCACACACCATATGTGGATTGGAGGTTTCTGTGTAGTTGGAGCGGGCGCACACGCATCAATTTTCATGGTTCGTGATTATAGCCCTGTGCAGTCTTATAACAATCTTCTAGATCGTGTATTAAGACACCGAGATGCAATTATTTCTCACTTAAACTGGGTTTGTATTTTCCTTGGAATGCACAGTTTTGGCCTATATATCCACAATGATACTATGCGTGCGTTAGGTCGACCTCAAGATACTTTCTCAGATAAAGCAATTCAGTTACAACCAATTTTTGCTAAGTGGGTACAATCGTTACATACATTAGCTCCTGGAAGTACTGCTCCAAATGCTTTAGCAACGTCAAGTTACGCATTCGGTGGTGATATCGTTGCTGTTAACGGTAAAATCGCTATGATGCCTATTCAATTAGGTACAGCAGATTTTATGGTTCACCATATTCACGCTTTTACAATTCACGTAACTGTACTAATTTTACTTAAAGGTACGTTATTTGCCCGTAGTTCGCGTTTAATTCCAGACAAAGCAAACTTAGGTTTCCGTTTCCCTTGTGATGGTCCTGGACGTGGTGGTACATGTCAAGTATCGGCATGGGATCACGTTTTCTTAGGTTTATTCTGGATGTACAACTGTATTTCAGTAACTATTTTCCACTTTAGCTGGAAAATGCAATCTGATGTATGGGGAACAGTTAATGCTGCAGGTAAAATTTCGCATATTACTGGTGGTAACTTCGCAAACAGTGCTATTGATGTTAACGGTTGGCTTCGTGATTTCTTATGGTCACAAGCTTCGCAAGTTATTCAATCTTACGGTTCCGCAGTTTCTGCTTACGGTTTAATTTTCCTAGGCGCTCACTTTATTTGGGCATTTAGTTTAATGTTCCTATTCAGTGGTCGTGGTTACTGGCAAGAGCTTATTGAGTCAATTGTTTGGGCTCACAACAAGCTTAAGTTAGCACCAGCTATTCAACCTCGAGCTCTAAGTATTACTCAGGGTCGTGCATCTGGATTAGCTCACTATCTTTTAGGTGGTATTGGTACAACATGGTCATTCTTCTTAGCAAGAATTTGCTCCGTGGGTTAATTATAAAAAAGGGAGAATAAATTTTTATGGCTACTAAATTTCCTAAATTTAGTCAAGCACTTGCTCAAGACCCCGCTACTAGAAGAATCTGGTACGGTGTAGCAACTGCTCACGATCTTGAAAGCCATGACGGAATGACGGAAGAAAGTCTTTACCAAAAGATTTTTGCGTCTCACTTTGGTCACCTGGCAATCATATTTTTATGGACATCTGGAAACCTATTTCACGTAGCGTGGCAAGGGAACTTCCAACAATGGGTTTTAAACCCACTAAAAGTTAAGCCAATTGCGCATGCAATCTGGGATCCTCACTTCGGTCAATCCGCTATTAAAGCTTTTACGAGAGGAGGGGTTTCTTACCCAGTAAACATTGCTACTTCTGGTGTTTACCACTGGTGGTACACAATTGGTATGAGATCAAACACTGATCTTTATTTCGGCGCTCTAGGACTACTAATACTATCTTGTACACTCCTATTTGCCGGTTGGTTACATTTACAACCAAAATTCCGACCTGGTTTAGCTTGGTTTAAAAACAACGAATCTAGGCTGAACCACCATTTATCTGGTTTATTCGGGGTAAGCTCATTAGCTTGGTCTGGTCATTTAATCCACGTTGCGATTCCTGAATCGCGTGGTCAGCATATTCGTTGGGATAATCTGACAACAAATATTCCACACCCGGAAGGTTTAACACCTTTCTTCTCAGGTAACTGGGGTGTTTATGCGGAAAACCCAGATACTGCTAGCCACATTTTTGGTACAAATGAAGGAGCTGGTACTGCAATTCTGACATTCCTTGGTGGTTTCCACCCACAGACTCAGTCTATGTGGCTGACAGATATTGCACACCACCACTTAGCAATTGCGATTGTATTCATTTTTGCTGGGCACATGTATCGTACAAACTGGGGTATCGGTCACAGCATGAAGGAAATTTTAGATGCTCACGTACCTCCTAGAGGTCGTCTAGGGGCAGGACACAGAGGTCTATTTGAAACTATTACTAATAGTTTACACATGCAACTAGGTCTAGCTCTAGCATCTATTGGGGTTGCAACTTCATTAACTGCACAGCACATGTATGCTCTTCCATCATATGCATTTATGGCGAAAGACTATGTGACTCAAGCAGCTCTTTATACGCACCACCAATACATTGCAGGTTTCTTAATGGTTGGGGCATTTGCCCACGGTGCTATTTTCTTTGTAAGAGATTACGATCCAGAAGTTAATAAAGATAATGTACTTGCGAGAATGCTTCAACACAAAGAAGCTATTATTTCGCACTTAAGTTGGGTATCTTTATTCTTAGGTTTCCACACTCTTGGCCTTTACATTCACAACGATACTTGTGTTGCTTTTGGTACGCCTGAAAAACAGATTTTATTTGAGCCAGTTTTTGCTCAATTTATTCAAGCTGCTTCAGGTAAAGCTGTTTATGGTTTTGACGTTTTATTATCATCTTCGACTAGTGCAGCAAGTGTTGCAAGTAGTAAAATTTGGCTGCCTGGTTGGATCGAAGCGATTAACAGTGGTAAGAACTCTCTATTCTTAACAATTGGACCTGGTGATTTCTTAGTACACCACGCAATTGCTTTAGGACTTCACACAACGACTCTAATTCTTGTTAAAGGTGCTTTAGACGCGCGTGGTTCGAAGCTAATGCCAGATAAAAAAGATTTCGGCTACAGTTTCCCATGTGATGGACCTGGACGTGGAGGTACTTGTGATATTTCAGCATGGGATGCCTTCTATTTAGCCATGTTCTGGATGCTAAACACAATTGGATGGACAACATTCTATTGGCACTGGAAACACATGACAATTTGGGGTGGTAATGCCGCCGCATTTAACGAGTCGTCAACTTATATTATGGGTTGGCTACGTGATTACCTTTGGTTAAACTCATCACCATTAATCAACGGATATAATGCCTTTGGTATGAATGCTCAAGCTGTTTGGGCATGGATGTTCTTACTTGGACACTTAGTTTGGGCTACAGGTTTCATGTTCCTAATTTCTTGGCGTGGATATTGGCAAGAGCTGATCGAAACTCTAGTATGGGCGCACGAGCGTACTCCTATTGCTAACTTAGTTCGTTGGAAAGATAAGCCGATTGCTTTATCAATTGTTCAAGCCAGACTTGTTGGACTTGCGCATTTTGCAGTTGGTTACATTTTCACATATGCACCGTTTGTTATTGCATCAACAACAGGTAAGTTTGGTTAAAATATTATTTGTAATAATAGATAAATTACAAATATTGTTTAATAAAAATAAAATTGGTCGGCGGGATAAAACCCGCCGACCAATTTTATTTTTATTAAACAATACAGTTAAGTATGGAAAAAATTGAGATAAGTTGTTGCTTTTTCAGGCAATTATTTATATAGTTATGTAAAGAAATAAATAATGCAGTAATAATTATGGCTAAAAGTAAAGGGGCTAGAATCCGTGTTACTTTAGAACACAGGTGTGAGCAAGGAGTTTACAGATATCATACATCAAAAAATCGTAGAAATACTACCGAAAGATTAGAATTAAAAAAGTATTCGCCAGTTACAAAAAAACACGAATTATTTAAAGAGATTAAATAAAAAATAATTGTAAGAAAAATAGGTTATGGTAGAAAATTCTATTGATAAAAATACGAGCGAATCAATCAATTTTGATTTGGTTACATATAAGGACACTAAAATACTTACAAATTATCTTAGTGAACAAGGAAAAATTCTTCCAAGGCGTACGACAGGTTTAAATTCTAAACAACAAAAAAAGATAACAAAGTTAATTAAAACAGCTAGGATTGCTGCTTTGTTACCGTTTGTAATTGGTAAGGGCTAGTATAAAATCAGCTACTCGATTAATTAAGCTTTGTGCTATAATTATTTGAAAATCATACTTAAGGTAAAAATTTCGATTTATAAATTTATGACACCTTCATTAAGTGCTTTTCTAAGTAGTATCTTCTTAGCGGTATTTGTTGTTATTATTCCAATTGCAGCAGCTCTAGTATTTGTAAGCTCATCGGATAAGATTATTCGTAGTTAAAAAATAAAAAAGATATTAAAATAACAGAAGTTTATTTTAATATCTTTTTTATTTTTTATTTGTTTTTAGAAGTTCATCTCAGCTGCTTGAACTTTTTCAAACTGCTTTTTCTTTAAAACTAATAAAATCTGTGTCAGTGTAACTGTAAAGAAGAATATGATCATACCTTTAACACGGTTAGGGTTCTGTAGGACAATTTCAGTTTCCTCTTGGCCAAAACCACCAACGTTAGGATTTAAAGTTAATGCTTCATCATTTTTTACTGTATCGCCAACTTTTACCGCAAGCTCTAGGCCTTTAGGAATAGTTAAAGTAACATCACCAGTTGCTGATGCAATTACTAAAGTTGTTTTACCAGCGTCTGCTGGCGTTATTGAAGTAATCTGACCGCTCGCTGTAGATGTGAACGCGTTATTATTACTTTTCTCGCCTGTCGGGTAAACTTGCCCTCTTCCTCTATTACCTCCAACGTAAACAGGATAGTTTAAGAAGTTTACATCTTTATTTTCTGCTGGATCCGGCGATAAAACTGGGAAAACAATTTCTCTCAGTACGCCTTTTTTGTCACCTGCAATCGGCCCAACTACTAAAATATTTGGTTTTTCCTTACTATAAGGTTGAACAAACACACCCTTAGTTTTTGCTTTAATTTCGTCTGAAAGACGTTCTTTTGGTGCTAGCTTAAAACCTTCTGGAAGAATTAAAACTGAACCAACGTTAAGAGTTGCTTTTGAACCAGTACCCGAAAGCTGTCTTACTGAAGTATCATAAGGAACACTTACGACCGCTTCGAATACAGTATTTGGTAGAACTGCTTGTGGCACCTCGATTTCTACGGGTTTTTGTGCTAAGTGACAGTTAGCACAAACGATTCTCCCCGTAGCTTCACGAGGATTCTGATAAGCGTTTTGAGCAAAGACAGGATATGCGTAAGAAACTTTTGGTAAAAAAATTGTCCCTACGATTCCTAAAATTAAGAAAACGGATTTGAACTTTTTGATTGCTTGAATCATATAAGTAATTTGAAAAAATTTAGTACAATACAATATTATATACTGAATTAGCAGATCGTAAGCTTTAAATGTAAATTCTATGAATTTTTACTCGTGCTCAGGATCAACTCTCTCCTTCATATTGTTTGTATCTTAAAAACAACTTATTTTTTTAGTAGAATTACAAATCCCGAACCTCCTAAATATAGACTTAATAATGCTGTTGATAATAAAAGTTGCGTAACCGGATCCGTTGATGGGGTTATTATTGCAGCTACAATTGTACAAAGCACTATTACGTATTTCCAAGCCGATAACATTTTTTCGCCCGTAACTATTCCCAATAATCCCAAGACTACTTGAACTGCAGGAACTTGAAAAGCAAGTCCTGTCGCAAATAATAGAACTGCAATGAAATCAAAATATTGATCAAATGACCAAAAGGGTTCAACAACATCTGAACCATAGGAAATAAAAAATTTTAGTGCTGCAGGAACTAAGAAAAAATAAGAAAATACTAAACCTATAAAGAAAAGTACCCCGGAACCAAAACTAACAGGTAAAACAATATCTCTTTCATTTTTTGTTAAACCCGGAATTAAATATAATAATAATTGATATAAAATTAAAGGACTTGTGACTAGGATCCCGCAAAAAACGGCTATTTTTACTGAAGCGAAAAAATATTCCCCCGGTGCAAATTGTAAAAATTTTACTCCAATAGCCGGAGCTTGGAAAATTCGTACAATTTCCTTTACATCACCAAAACATACTAAAGTAGCTAAAAGAAGAAATATAAGACAAAAAACAAGTCGTTGACTAAATTCTTCGATATGCTCAGAAAGAGCCATTTCATCATCCACACCGATGTTCATTTTTATTGAAGCGTTTAAATTATTTAATATTAAATTGTAGAATTACACTACATTTTCTTCAGTAGGTTTATCCACGATTATACATTCAGTTGTTAAAACCATACTTGCAATTGATGCTGCATTTTGAAGCGTAGAACGTGTAACCTTAGCAGGGTCAATTATTCCTATGTCAAACATATTGACTAATTCATTTGTGGCGGCATTGTAACCTACTTCAAAATCAGCCTCTTTAACTCTTTCGAATATAACTGCACCGTTTTGACCCGCATTTGAAGCGATTTTTTTCAGAGGGGCGCTAAGTGCCTTTTCTACAATTAACGCACCGATAAGTTCGTCTTCAAGTAAATTTTCTTTAGCCCATTCGAAAAGTTCTTCAGAAATATGAGCTAATGTTGTGCCTCCACCAGGAACGATCCCTTCTTCTACAGCTGCTTTTGTCGCATTAACGGCATCTTCAAGCCTTAATTTACGATCCTTCATTTCCGTTTCAGTAGCAGCACCAACCTTTATAACAGCTACTCCACCACTTAATTTTGCTAATCTCTCTTGAACTTTTTCTTTCTCATAAGTTGAATCACTTGTCTCTAGTTGGCGTCGTAATTGCTCACATCTCGCAAGAACTTCTCGTTTATTTGCATCCGAAATAATCGTAGTGTATTCTTTTCCAATTATAACCCTACGTGCACGACCTAACGATTCAATCTCCATGTTTTGTAAACTATAACCCGCGTCTGAACTAATAACTTGTCCTCCTGTTAAAATTGCTAAATCTGATAATAACTCTTTTCTACGATCACCAAATCCCGGGGCCCTAACTGCAACAACGTTTAAAATACCTCGTATTTTGTTTACGATAAGTGTAGCAAGGGCTTCTTTTTGCACGTTGTCACTTATTATTAATAATGGTTGGTTAGTTTTGGAAATTAATTCAAGGGTCGGTAATAAATCTTGTTTTACTAATGTGATTTTTTTATCCGTTAGTAAAATATAAGCATTTTCTAAGACAGCTTCCATTCGTTCCTGGTTAGTTACAAAATAACCGGAAATAAAACCTCTATCAAAACCCATACCTTCTGTAATTTCCAATTCGTTTACAGTAGATTTACCCTCTTCAAGGGAAATAAGACCTTCTCGTCCAACCTTATCAATAGCACTTGCGATAAGGGAGCCGACTTCCGTATCATTACCTGCAGAAATAGTTGCTACTTTTGTAATGTCCGAAAGATTTTCAATTGGTCGAGCGTAATCAGTAATTTTACTTACTACGAATTGTGTGGCTTTCTCAATTCCACGCTTTAAAACTATAGGATTTGCACCGGCGGCTACATTTCGCATTCCCTGTTTAATAATGGCATAAGCTAAAACCGTTGCCGTCGTTGTACCATCACCAGCAACATCATTTGTTTTTGAAGCTGCTTGGCGAATTAAACAAACTCCTGTATTTTCAAGATTATCTGTTAAATTAATTTCTTTTGCTATAGTTACTCCATCGTTTACAATCTGTGGCGTTCCAAATTTCTTTCCTAAAACAACATTTCTACCTTTTGGTCCTAAAGTAATTGAAACAGCTTCTGCTAAAACATCCATGCCTTTTTCTAAAGCTTTTCTTGCAGATTCTTGATAGAGAATGGTTTTTGCAGGCATAATTATTTATTTTAACTAGCTTTTACGATGACTCTTTTTATAAATTAAATTGGCTCAGGCTGGACTTGAACCTGCGACCTTGGGCTTATGAGTCCCCTGCTCTAACCAACTGAGCTACTGAGCCTTTATATATAATACAAGATAACAAAGTGAAGGGGGGTTTGCAAACTAATTATTTTAGGTATCGTAAAATTTTATCTTATTTTGTATAATTATTTTAGGTATTTAAATGGGTCACTAACTCAATGGTAGAGTACTCGGCTTTTAACCGAATAGTTCTGGGTTCGAGTCCCAGGTGACCCAATTAAAAATTCAAAATTATCATCTACTTTTTACATTTAAACTTAATGTTAAAATCATTAAGTGTGTAAAAAAAGATTTTTGCATTATGTCCCCTTCAATATAAACTTGAGACACAAAAATAATATAAATCTATGCTAGAAGCTATTTTTCAAAATCCCTCACAACAGGTCTTATCAAAATATAAATTTCAGGTTGATCAAATTAACGCCTTAGAAAATAAAATTACGTTACTCACCGACTTAGAATTAAGAGAAAAAACAACTGAACTAAAGCAAAGGCTTTTAAAGGGCGAGTCAAAATCTTCTCTTACCCCTGAAGCCTTTGCAATTGTTCGTGAAGCTAGTAGGAGAGTTCTAGGACTACGTCATTTTGATGTTCAATTAATCGGAGGTTTAGTTTTAGATGAGGGCAAAATCGCTGAAATGAAAACAGGCGAAGGTAAAACGTTAGTAGCTTTGTTACCTACTTTTTTAAATGCTTTATATGGTAAAGGCACCCACGTAATAACCGTTAATGATTATTTAGCAAAACGGGATGCCCAATATGTGGGCCAGGTCCACCGCTTTTTGGGTTTAACGGTAGGATTAATTCAACAAGATATGGAATCCGCTGAACGAAAGGAAAATTATAATTGTGATATTGTTTACGTAACTAATAGTGAACTAGGTTTTGATTATTTACGAGATAATTTAGCCTATAATTTTGACGAAATAGTCCAAAGACCATTTTTTTATTGCGTAATTGACGAGGTCGATTCCATTTTAGTTGATGAGGCTAGAACCCCACTTATAATTTCAGGTATGGGTGAAACATCCACGGAAAAATATTTAAAAACTAGTAAATTAGCGAAAATTTTAAAACGGGATATTCATTATAATGTGGACGAAAAAACGCAAAATGCCACACTAAATGATGAAGGTATTTCTTTTTGTGAAAAAGCTTTAGAAATTAGTGATTTATACAGTCCTGACGAACCTTGGATTTTCTATATTTTAAATTCTATTAAGGCAAAAGAATTATTTCAGAGGAATAAGAATTACATTATTAGCGAAAATAACGAAATTATAATTGTTGATGAATTTACTGGCCGCACAATGACGGGACGTCGTTGGAGTGATGGTTTACACCAAGCAGTCGAAGCTAAGGAAAATTTACCAATTCAAGATGAAAGTAAAACAATTGCTTCTATAAGTTATCAAAATCTGTTTTTATTATACGAGCAATTGTCAGGTATGACAGGAACTGCTAAAACTGAAGAAGCAGAATTTGAAAAAATATATAATTTATCTGTTGTACCGATTCCAACTAATCGACCCATTAAAAGAAAAGATTTATCGGATTTAATTTATAAAAACGAATATATAAAATGGCGGTGTATTGCCCAGGAATGTCTTGAAATGTATAATCTTGGCCGCCCAGTATTAATAGGTACAACAACTATTGAAAAATCGGAATTGCTAGCGGCTTTACTTAGTCAATATAAAATTCCTTATAGACTTTTAAATGCAAGACCTGAAAATGTTGAGAGCGAATCAGAGATTGTTGCCCAGGCGGGATGTAAAAAGGCGATTACAATTGCAACAAATATGGCTGGTCGAGGAACAGATATTTTATTAGGCGGAAGTTCTAAATTTTTAACTAATAGTACAATCAAAAAAATCTTTGAAGAAAATAATGATTTAAGAAATAACGAAATAATTAAAAATCTAGATCTACAAGATGACAGTTTAATCGAAAAACTTAGATTGGAGTATAAAGAATTGTTAAAGCAACCTTTATCAGAAATAGAAAACCAAACAGATTCTGTCTCTACTTTATTTTTAAATATTTATAACTCGGTTCTTTCGGAACAAGAAATACAAATAGCACAAGAAGGAGATTTAATAAAAAATTTAGGAGGGTTGCATGTAATTGGTACAGAACGTCATGAGTCCCGTCGAATTGATAATCAACTTCGAGGGAGGTCAGGTCGTCAGGGGGATCCAGGGTCCTCTCGTTTTTTCTTATCCTTAGAAGATAAGCTTTTAAGAATTTTTGGTGGTGAAAAAATTCTCAGCATAATGCAAAATGTTGGTTTTAATGACGATACACCAATCCAATCTAGTCTTTTAGACAAAAGTTTAGAATCTGCTCAGCGAAAGGTTGAAGCGTTTTATTTTGATACAAGGAAACAGTTGTTTGAATATGATCAAGCAATTAATATTCAGAGAAATAATGTTTATAACGAAGGAAAATGCTTTTTTGAGCAAAGAAGTGTGCGGAATTGGCTCGTTGATTCGGCTGAACGATCTTTAGATGATTTATTTAACCGCTTTACAAAAAGTGAAGATAAGGAAACAAATAAACTAATTACATTAAAGCTTCAAAATCTTTTAGGCTCTCCCTTTTCCACTAATTTTTCTATGGAAGAAAATAAAATGCTGCCGCTATCCTTTTTACAACAACAAATTGAAATTACTTATGATTTAAAAGAAATTGAAATGGAATCGATTGAAGTTGGTTTATTTAGGGAGCTAGAAAAATCTTTTGTACTTCAACAAATTGATAATGCCTGGACTGAACATTTACAAAAAATTTCGTTTTTACGAGATTCTATACGATGGATAGCTTACGGGCAAAAGGATCCGTTGACGGAATACAAAAAAGAGGCGTTTAATTACTTCAATATAATGTTAGCGAAAATAAGGCATAGAGTCGTTTATTTTGTTCTTCGTACGAAAATGATTCTTATATAAGTAAATTTAAGCTTTAAAAATTGTATGCGAGTTAATCTTACTGGCATACAATTTTTAAATTTTTTTTAAATACCAAACTGGTTGCCTCGTCTATATTGTAAATAAGCAGCGACAAAAAGTCCTAGAATTGTTACTGGCACAAGTCCAAGTACAAGACCTGAAAGTAATACTTCAACCATAATTTATTAATGTTTTTAAGTATATTTTTTTAACCTGAGTAATTAAATTATAATCTGATAAATTGAATGATTATTAACCAAGTTCAGAAAACAAACTACTTTCTGTTATATCTTGAGCTTCAATTGTCACTAAGTCAGATTTTGTTAAAATAGAATCACCCGAATTAAACATTCGATTAGCATGTCTCATGCGAGCGGTATCAATTGCATTACTAATTGTTCTGGCGTTCGCAAATAAAGGAAGTTTACTTCTTTTTTGGACATAATCTAAAAGCGCTGACTCGGCGTCATCGGTCATTCTATATTGTTGCTCTTCGAGAATTAAGCGACCAATTTTAATTAATTCTTCCGGAGTATAATCAGGGAAATCAATATGGTTGGCAACTCTTGATGATAAACCAGGGTTTGACTCATAAAAACTGTCCATTCTTTCTTTATAACCCGCAAAAATAACAACGAGATCATCTCGTTGGTTCTCCATTACTTGAAGCAAAATTTCAATAGCTTCTGAACCGTAATCTCTTTCGTTATCAGGTTTATAAAGATAATATGCTTCATCAATAAATAGAACACCGCCCATTGCACGCTTTAAAACTTCCTTTGTTTTAGGAGCAGTATGGCCAATGTATTGCCCTACAAGATCATCTCTTGTAACAGTAATCAAGTGACCCTTGCGAATATAACCTAGTTTAAAAAGAATATCTGCCATTCTCGTGGCAACTTCAGTTTTTCCTGTTCCAGGACTTCCTGTAAAAGACATATGTAATCCAACCGCCGCAGAACTCATTCCAAGACCTAAATTTTTTCTAAGACGTTGAACTAATAATAAGGCCGCGATTTCTTTGATGCGCTGCTTCACCGGGGCTAACCCAACGAGATCGTTTTCAAGTTGATCAATAATACCTTGAATGTTAGTATTGTTATACTCTTCTTGTAAATTTATTGCCATAACTATCCAGATGTAGACACTATATACATTTCTAAATATTAATATACTACAAAAAACTAAAATCCCTCCATTATTATTGCTTAGTTTATTTTAAAAGAAAAACGAAAAATATTTCAACAGTTAAAGAGGGATTAAAATTTTTAACTTAATGGACCCTATTTGGGTAGTTCTTGAGGAAGCTCGTCGTTTAAATTATTAGGGAAAATACGTAGTCTTTTATTATCGTCTTTTCCGACGGTAACTCCTACTAGTTGGTAATGGTAAATAAGTTCATGTTGTTTTTTTCTTATTGCCGCAGGTCTTGGCAGTAAATCAATTGCTATAGATTTTGCGATAACTATCTCTTCGATTGCTAATCGCGTTTCCTCTAAAGGTGTTAAAAACTCTCGACTAATAATTCCGTTAATTTGCTTATCAATTTTATTTTCTTTAGAAATAAGATTTGGAGTCTTTTTTGCTAAAATCCTTAAGGCTTTTGCAATTTGCAATAAACTATTACTTTGAATTGTATGAATAGTTATTTTTTTTGAATGTGAAATTTGCTTTAGCTTCCTATTATTTTTAACAAGATTAGCTAAGGCTAGTATAGCATCGGCATATTGTATTTCCTTCGTTATGATTATCGGTAATTTTAAAGTTTTAATTAATGACTTTAAGTCTTGATTGTTTATCCCATAAACATATAAAAACGTAAATTCTTGCTCGCGATTATTTTTTATATCGGGATTATTTTTGGCAATTTTTTTGGTTTTCGTCTTGTCTTCGTTACTGACGCGATTTAAAAGATAATTATTTTTTTGTTTCTTGTCTGATCCCGGAAATTTTGAAGAACTTGTTTGAAGTGTTTCCGATTCTTTTGTATTATAAAATATCTTACAATCTACAATGTTAAACCCGTTCTCGTTTTTAATAAGTTCTCTTCTTTGGGTTATAAAATTTTGCCCTTGTAATATAAAATCTACAGACTGCTGAATATTATCATGAATAACCCATACGTTAGGTTCATGAATTTCTATTGCAGCATCAAACGTTGGAGGAGCTTTTCTTTCTAAAATACTTTTTGAAGATCCTCTTCTTTTAGCTTCTTCATCCCCCAAAGTAACATATTGTATTCCCCCAATAAGATCTGTAATGGTTGGGTTTTTAATAAGGTTTTCTAGAGTGTTACCATGAGCTGTACCAACAAGTTGAACTCCTCGTTCCGCAATTGTTCTAGCTGCTACAGCTTCTAATTCAGTACCAATTTCATCAATTATAATAATCTCGGGCATATGATTCTCAACAGCTTCAATCATAACTTCATCCTGGTTTTTGTGATTTGAAACTTGCATACGCCTTGCTTTACCTATAGATGGATGAGGTAAATCTCCATCCCCTGCTATTTCATTTGAAGTATCGATAATAATAACGCGTTTCTGCATTCCATCTGACAATACTCTAGCTATTTCACGAATTGCTGTTGTTTTGCCAACGCCCGGTCGTCCTAAAAGTAATATCGATTTTTTTTGTTCTAAAAGATCCCTAATAATACTTACAGTACCAAAAATAGCTCGGCCTATTCTACAAGTTAATCCAATTACACTTCCTTGTCGATTTCGAAGTGAACTAATTCTATGTAAAGTTTTTTCTATTCCGGCACGGTTATCTCCACTAAATTTACCTAAACGTTTAAGAATATAATCTAAATCCTGCCAAACGACCGTTTTATAAGATAAATATTCTGTACTATCCGCGAAACGCGCTTCTGGTCTACGACCAATATCAAGAACAATTTCTATAAGTTGTTCACGGCGAGGATTCTGTTTTACAGGATCACTTATAAATGTAGGCAATACGTCTAATAATTGGTTTAAATCATCTGCTAACAGCATTTATATTTTTTATCTAAATTTCCCTATTTTGATTATACTTTAATTTTCTTTTACTATTACTTTTTCTGAACGTCACTCTGGCGCTCCAATAGTTCTTGGATATAGTAACTAAAAGGCTTCTATAAATTCCAACCTAGTCTATGGTTGTTTGTTAAAAATTTATAATAACTACTTTAGTTTTAAATTTCAGGGGACCCCAAAAAGGAGAATAAAGAAATGTTATACTATTAAAAGTAGGAAGTTTTTGGATTTCCTTTAATAAGCAGACGAAAATAAATTCTACAAGTCAAAAAGATGTCTCACTTTACTAAAATTAAGACAAAACTTTACGATCGAGTAACAATTGAAAAAAGTCTTTCAGACCTTAACATAGAATGGGAGCTAGAGGCAGAAAAAATTCGAGGTTATAATAACCAAGAGCACGCTGCGGACATTGTTATTCGACAAAACAATAACCACGATATTGGTTTTAAATGGAACAACAAAGAATACGAACTGGTTGCAGACTTAATGTTTTGGGATCAGACTTATTCGGTTGATAAATTTCTAAACCAACTTCATCAGCGTTATGCTTTCAATCTTATTACCAAGGTAAGTGAAGAGCAAAGTTTACAGTTTGTAGAAACTGAGAATTTAGAAGATGGGTCAATTAGGCTTTTATTAAGAAAATTTAATTAAAAAAAGAGCTTAAATGTAGGGATAACATTTATTATCCCTACATTTAAGCTCTTTTTTTACAGTACATTTGTTTATAAATAAACAGCTAATATTTTCCTTCTCTCGGGCCCAATTGTAATATAAAAGATTAGCTTTAAAATGCTAAGCAGTATAATGCAGGGCTTGCTTCCTCTTTACTATAAACTTTATAATTAAATAAAAAATAAATCGAAAAATATTTACTCTGAGGTTAGATATTATGATTAAAAAAGAATTAGGACTTTACGAATTAGTTTTACTATTCAAGTTTACGACAGTAGAAGAGGAAACTACAGAAAGAATAGATTTTTACCGCGATTTTATTAAAGATAGAGGTACTCAGGTAATGGTAAAGAGTCATGGGAAAAAATCTTTAGCTTATCCTATTAAAGGTTTTGAAAATGTTACTTCTGTTCAAATAGTATATCTAGGAAATGACAGCTTAATTAAACAAGTAAATACAGAAATTCAGCGAGATGAATTTGTTTTAAGGGGTTTAACTACAAAGTTAGTAGATCAAAGTTTAGCAGAAATGTTTACTTAGCCTGCATTGATTTATTGACAAATTTTTAAGTTGGTGTTAACTTCTAATATAGTCGTTTTTCGCGGGATAGAGCAGTTTGGTAGCTCGTCGGGCTCATAACCCGAAGGTCAATGGTTCAAATCCGTTTCCCGCTAATAAAAGGAACTAAAGGTTTTTCTATCACTAATTCACCATATTTTCTTACTCTTCATAAAAAAAAACAGAAGTCTAAAAGACTTCTGTTTTTTTATCTAGATAACTAGTAATTACGCTGCTACTGCAGGAGAAACTAGAGCTACTGGTAGAGACTCACCAGCTGCAAGATCTAGAGGGAAGTTGTGAGCGTTACGCTCGTGCATTACTTCCATACCTAGGTTTGAACGGTTTAG
>MDSX01012688.1_pt1 | contig 16897 bp, 16 predicted proteins | sample 811141 | NCBI WGS metagenome assembly MDSX01 (sample SAMN05326642, study PRJNA326480) | marine metagenome | isolation source: seawater | place: Atlantic Ocean: South East | collected 2010 | reverse complement strand
CTTGACTTAATAGGAAGAATGTCATCAGCCTACTCAGATAAGAATAATGCGTTAAATATTTATGGATGGGGTATATCATATAAGCCTGGAAAAGAAGAAAAAATATCTCCATGGAGTTATGGTATTAATTCCGGAGTATCTCGTTTGTATAATATTAATAGATCTTCATCGTTTAGCTTATCTATTATGCGAAGCGTATTGCTAAATAATTACAGCTTTTCTTTAGGAGTATCTTCAATCAATGTTAAAGGTGTCAATTATAGTATTGGGCAAAATTTTCAGTACAACTTTAGCAATTTTATTATCGGAACTACAATTAATTTCAGTGGTATAAAGGTATTACCAAATTTTACCTTTAGTTCAAACAATTCTATGATATCAATTGGTTTACAAAAAGAATTCTAAATGAAAAGAGTTACTATATTAGGTTCAACTGGATCTATAGGGAAAAATGCGCTAAATGTGATTGATAATTGCGAAGATCAATTTAGCGTAATTGGTTTATCAGCAAATAAAAACAGCCAACTATTAGTAGAGCAGGCAAAAAAATACCAACCAAAATTTGTTTCAATTATTGATAGTGAAGGTGCAGATTATGTTGAGCAAAAGTTAAGGTCCTTCGATGTTAAAATTTTAAAAGGAAGAGAGGGCCTTTTAAAATTAGCATCTTATGAGAATAGTGATTTGCTTCTAAATGCGCTTGTTGGAACATCAGGAATGGAGCCCACAATAAATGCTATACGATCTAAAGTTGATGTAGCTTTGAGCAATAAAGAAAGCCTGGTAATGGCAGGCTCTATAATAAATGAATTAGCAATCAGATACGGAGTTAAAATATTTCCAGTTGATAGCGAGCACTCAGCTATATGGCAATGTCTTGCTGGAGAAGATAGTAAAGAAATTAACAAAATTATTTTAACAGGAAGCGGAGGCCCTTTCAGAACTCTGCCAATTGAAAAGTTTAATACAATAACTCTAGATCAGGCACTAAATCATCCTAATTGGGATATGGGTAATAAAATAACAATTGATTCAGCTACAATGATGAATAAAGGCCTTGAGGTTATTGAAGCTTATTGGCTTTTTAATTTACCACCTGAAAAAATAGAAATTGTAATCCATCCACAGTCAATCATTCATTCTATGGTTGAATTTAAAGACAAATCGATAAAGGCTCAGCTAGGGCTGCCGGACATGAAAATCCCCATTCAATATGCTCTAACTTATCCTTCACACCATGAAACTAATTGGGAAGAGCTCGATTTAACTGAAATTAATACACTGACATTTGAAAAGCCTGATTTTGTAAAGTTTCCTTGTATGAAATTAGCATTCGAGGTTCTTGATTTAGGGGGAACAGCTCCAGCGGTTTTAAACGTTGCAAACGAACAGGCTGTTTATAGGTTCTTGAATAAAGAGATAAGCTTTAAAGAGATCCCGATAATAATTGAAATGGCCTGTGAAAAACATGAGAATGTTTCAGACCCTTCTTTAGATGAAATACTTAACATTGAGATATGGGCAACAAATTTCGTAAAATCATATAACAGTAAAAACTAATATCATAAAGGTTTAATTGATGACATATATTATAGCATTTGCTTTTTTAATTAGCATTTTAGTTTTTGTCCATGAACTTGGACATTACCTTGCTGCTAGGTCAATTGGAGTAAAAGTTGAAAGATTTTCAGTTGGTTTTCCTCCTAGATTAGGTACTTTTACCTCGGTACCAGGCGGCTGGAAAGTTAATTTATTTTTCTTTAAAAAAGATGAAAAAGGCTCTTTTAAATGGCAACCTGTTTTATCTACAACTATAGATAGAAAAGGTAAAAAAGGTTCTGGAACAGAATATTGTTTAGCGGTAATTCCATTCGGAGGATACGTAAAGGTTGCGGGAATGATTGATGAGAGTATGGATAATTCTTTTGAACATAAGTCATACGAGTTGATGAGTAAACCAAGATGGCAACAAATATGGTTTATGAGTGCAGGTGTTTTAATGAATACCTTAATGGCATTTGTGATATATATGGGTTTAGCAATAAATAGCGGCGTGGTACCTGTATCTAATTTGCCTGTAATTGGTCAGGTTATGGAAGGAGCACCAGCACAAAAGAATGGACTGCTTGCTGGTGATGTTATTAAATCTATTGATGGTAAAATAATTTCTTCTTGGGATGGCTTAGTTTCTGAGATTTATCCCCGCCCTAATGAATCCATAGATTTACGATACCTCAGAAATGATAGAGAGAATACTATCAATTTAACTACTTCTTTTCAAATGAACTTCAAGGGAGATACCCTTGGCCAAATTGGTATTCGTCAGGAATACAGGCCGTCTACTTTTACTGAAAGTATAAATATAGCTAGGCAAAGAACTGTTCAGGGTTTTGGAATGATAATTTACAGCATTCAAATGCTCACATCAGGTCAAGCCAAATTTGATCAACTTGGTGGCCCAATTATGATTGGCCAATTAGCTGGACAAGCTTTTGAGTTAGGTTTTGGTTCTTACTTTGCTTTAATGGCGTTAATAAGTTGTAATCTTGCTTTTTTAAATATATTACCCATACCTGGCTTGGATGGAGGTCATATATTTATAACTCTAATTGAGGGGGCGATTAGAAGACCCTTATCATTGAGAGTTAGAATGTTGATTCAACAAGCAGGAACACTTCTCTTGCTTTTACTAATGATATCAGTAATGATAAATGACATTGGAAGATTGTTTGGCTAGTTAACCTCTTTTAGGAGCAAAGTAATAGAACCATACTGAATTTTCATTTGAATTTTTACGGGTAAGCGCTTATTCGTTTCGCTAATCCAAATTCTCATATCACCTTTATTCTTAAAAAGTTCCTTCCCTTTTTGAAATGGTTTGATGACCTTACATGTAAAGGTTCCAAGATCTGAATTGATCATCTCTGTTCCAGACATTTTTAAATTATAGTTTACTATTTTTTTGCCTTCATATGAGGTAAACATCATTATTTTATTCGGCTTAATTTCAAAGGTTCTCAGATAATAAAACATCGAATAGGGACCACGCGCTTTGAAATCTATATTGATCACCTTATCTTTTGCTTTAGCTATAGATTTTTCATAATTAAAAATCACATCAATTTGTTCTTTATAGTTAGCTTGATTAATATCTTTTTTCAATCTGTGTGTGAAATAGTTCTTTTTATCAATCCATACATCTATTCTATCTTTAATCGGAAAAACTCTACTTGCCAGACCTTTTGTTTTAGTTGTAAATGAAATTTTATATGAATCAAATCCGTTTATTTTTTCAATGCCAGATACAAAAAGCTCTGCTTCTCCCACTTTAATTCCGTTCCAATCAGCTGTATATTTTAATATTTCACCAGTTTTGAATGGCGGGTCAGAAGCGTAAATGAAAACATGTATCAAAAAAAAAGAAAAGAATATTTTTATCATCTTATTAATTTAAGTTTAGAATTAACGAGTTTGTATATAGACGACCCTTTAGAACTAGGTAATATACCCGCATCAATTATTAAATCAATTTCATCATGAAATTCATTTCGAATTAATTCAGGATCATTTAATGGATCTTTTCCTGCTTTATTAACTGACGTTGTTGTGATTGGAAAGTTAAGCGTTTTACAAAGACTGATTGGGTAGGTGTGGCGCGGCATTCTTATCCCAAGTGATCCATCATCCGCTAAAATATCTTTGTGAGTAATGTTATCTTTAACAGGAATAATTATAGTATTTGATTCACGCAATACATTCTCGACTTTTTTAAAATCTGTACCATCAATATTTGACCATGAAAACATGGCATTAACCGACCACGTTATAACGCTAATAGGTGTTTTTCGCCCTTTCATATTATTCAACTTATTAATCGCAGATTTGTTACGCGCATCTACACCAAAACCATATAGGGTATCAGTTGGGTACACAATTATTCCACCATCTAATATCACATTTACAGCAGCGTTTACAGAATTTTTATCATTTACAGAAATGATTTTCATTTTATTATTTATAAACAGTCTTCCACTTATTATGAAACCAAAAATAATGATCTGGATTTTTAGATATCATTTTCTCAAGCATTTTAGTATATGTTTGCGTAATTGATTGAATCGTTGGTTTTTTTTCAATATCAAGAGATTCAAATATTATTGTCATATCTCCATTTGAGTCTAAAGTTGCAACAGAAAAAACTAACGCCGCTTTTGTTTTTAAATGAAAGATAGCTGCACCCTTAGGTACAGAAGTTTTTTTCCCGAAAAAATTAACTATAACACCTTTATGCTTTGCGTCCTGATCGCTAGCAAGTATTAATATTTTATTTTTTTTTAATAGGCTGTATACTTCATTAAGGGGTGATCTTTTATAAATTTGGCTCATTCCATAAGATTCTCTGATTTCTCTGAAAAATAAATCTGATCCTTTATTTGACTGTTTTTGAATAATACCTGATAATTGATATCCGTTCATACCGAGCCATGCCCCCCATTTTTCCCAAAGACCATAATGTCCTGTTACAAGAATCACACCTCTCTTCTGATCTAAGGCATCTTTTAAAACTTCTACATTTTTTATTTTAAAGTTTGAAGTTTTAACACTTACAGGAATTGACAAGAATTCAATAAAATTTTTAATAGCAATACGATATGAATTTTTAAGTATTTTTTTTGCCCACTCGTTATCTTGATTTGGAAAGGCAATTTGTATGTTGTTCAATGCAACTCGTTTTCTAACCGGTATAAATTTGTATACAAAACCAGCCATAGCATTAATATATAAAATTCTTCTTTTTTCATCTATCTTATTCAAGTGTCTTGATATAAGCTTGAGAAATTGGTAGGTGAATTTTTCTTTATAATTCATTTTATGAATTTACGTATCAACTCAACTTAAAGATATGTTTGTAAAATGCTTTTTAAACTAGTTTTTTATATAACTCAACTATTTGATCACCCAGCTCATTTTCCGTACCATCATTATGAATAACAAAATCAGCAAGGCCTATTTTTTCTTCTTCAGACCATTGAAATTCAATACGTTTTAATATCTCTTCCCGGGTGAGCGTATTTCTATTCATAGCTCTTTCCATTCTATGTTTTAATTGAGCGGTAACGACTATTACATAGTCAAGGTGAGCATCGTAACCAGATTCATAAATTAAAGCGGCATCAACAATAAATAATTCACTATTACTTTGATCGAGCGTTTTATCAAAAGACTTATCAATAGCATTGTGGATATGGGGGTGCACTACGTAGTTAAGTCTTTGTTGATGATCTTCGTCTTGGAATGCTACCCTAGCTAATTTTTGTTTATCCACATTTGAACTCGCATCCATGATGTCTGTTCCAAACTCTTTGATTAGCTCTTCTTTAACCTTTTCATCGTTCTCAATAAGTTTTTTTGCAGTATTATCCGCATCTAATATAAAGGCTCCAAGCGATTTGAAAAATCTGCTAGCTGTACTTTTTCCACTACCAAGCCCTCCAGTTAAACCTACTTTAAGCATGGCTGTTTAATGACTCCAGGATTCTATTTTTAATTTCATTTATACTTCCAATTCCATCTATTTCTATTAGGATATTCTTATCTATATAATAGTCAACTAATGGTGAGGTTTGTTTCCAGTATACCTCCTGTCTTTGTTTAATTATTTCGGGAGTATCATCACTTCGACCAGAATCATGACCTCTTTTAATAAGCCTTTCAACTAATTCATTTTCATCAGCCGTTAAGCTTATAACAGCATCGAGCTCTTGGCTATTATTTTTAAGAATTGTATTAAGGCCTTCTGCTTGAGGAATAGTTCTAGGAAATCCGTCCAATAGATATCCGCTCTCAATATCCGAATCTGAAAGTCTCGAATTGATAATCTTTAACAGTACTTCATCTGGCACAAGATCTCCTTGATCGATAAATGTCTTCGCTTTTGTACCTATACCGCTTTTCTTGTTGATCTCAGATCGCAGCATATCGCCTGTAGACAAATGTAGAATGCCAAAATGACCACAAACTAAGTTTGCTTGTGTTCCTTTGCCAACCCCAGGTGGACCTAAAAATATTAAATTCATTTTATGTAATCTCGTTCAAAGCAGAATTCCTGCTAATGTTGCTGTTAACCATGATGCAAGAGCGCCCCCAATCATGGATTTAGAAATTAATTGTGCAATGTCTTTTCTTCTTTCTGGAGCTATGCCACCAATTCCACCAAGCTGAATTCCTATTGATCCAAAATTAGCAAAACCACAAAGTGCATAGCTAGCAATAATTGCTGATTTTTCGGAAATTTGATTGTTGTCAATTAATAGTTTTAGATCAGAAAAAGCAACAAACTCAGTGAATACAATTTTCTTACCCATCAAAGAACCTATGACTCCAGATTCATTCCACGGAATTCCCATTGTCCAAGCTAGAGGACTAAATAATAAACCCAAAGCTGACTCTATGGAAAAACTAAAAATTGCTAAAAAATAATTTAATAGTGCAATTATAGAAATAAATGAAATTAACATAGCTCCTACGTTAACAGCTAACTTAAGACCTACAACTGTTCCAGTACCTAAAGCATCCATAGCGTTAACAGTAGTTTGATTTGATTTGATCTTATTGATTGACGCAGTTTTTTCTGTTTCGGGATAAATTATTTTAGCTATGACCAAAGCAGCAGGAGCTGACATAACAGAAGCAGACATCAGGTGGCCTGCAATACCAGGGATACCTTCAAGCCATTTAGCGTAAATTGCTAGAACTCCCCCAGCTGCGGTCGCAAAACCTCCAACCATCACAGCAACCAATTCTGATTTAGTTAAAGACCCAACATATGGTCTAATCATTAATGGAGCTTCAGTTTGACCTACAAAAATATTAGCACTTACGCTTAGTGTTTCAGCCCCACTTGTACGCATAGTTTTTTGCATTATCCTGGTAAAAAATTTGATCACGAATTGAATAATACCATAGTGATACATAATAGAAATAAGCGCAGAAAAAAATATGATAGTTGGAAGGAGTCTAAACGCTACACTCTCCAAAGCTGGATGAAAGCCAACGTTTTCAACTTGGGATCCAAAAACAAATTGACTGCCTTTATCAGCAAAACCAATTAATCTGTTAATGATTTTATCAATGCTTGAAAAAATAGGTTTTCCAATCGGGGTCTTTAAAATCAACAAAGCAAAGACAAACTGAAGACCTAATCCCCATATTATTGTTCTAGAGTTTATTGCCTTCTTATTTTCTGATAATAGATATGCTATTCCTAGCAAAACACCTATACCAATGATGCCTGTAAACTGATTCATATATATAATTTAGTTCAAATTTTTATCAATTTCATTTTTGATTGGAGCGATAAGATCTTTTTCGCTTTTGGTAGAATTGATAACAATATCAGCATATTTTTTAGAAGGAGCAATATACTGGTCAAACATTGGACGTACAGATTCTGAATATTGCTTATTTATTGAATCAATAGTTCTACCACGCTCTTTAGTATCCCTCATAATTCTGCGTGATAATCTTAGCTCATCCGGTGCATCAATATATATTTTAATATCTATTAATTTTAAAAGTTTTGATTGAGTATAAAGAAGGGAGCCGTCTAAAATAATAATTGGTCTGGAATTTGAATCGCGGAAGTCATTTGTGCGAACATGTTTAGTAAAATCATAAACAGGTATTTTTGTTGAATTCCCATTAGATAAAACCTTTATTACCTGAGTGAGTAGTTCAAAATCAATCGCGTTAGGATTATCAAAATTTTGCTCCGCTCTTTTTTTAAATGTAAGATGTGAAAGATCTTTATAGAATGAGTCTTGGTATACAAGGCTCACAAACCCTTTTTGGTAGCTATTCTTTAATTTTTTTGCAATGTATGTTTTTCCAGAACCACTTCCCCCTGAGATTCCAATTATAACTGGAGGTTTTTTAGTATTCAATTATAGCCCATCTTTTTATTATATAATTTATTAACTGTTCGCAGGGAAAATACATTCTCTAAGTTAAGTTTACTCTAAGCGTATATGTTTAAAAGCTTGATTGAGCATCACGCCTGCAATAAAACCTCCAATATGTGCAAACCATGCAACTCCGCCGGTTGTATTAAACCCCAAACTTCCTAAGCCATTAGTTAGTTGATTGAAAAACCAGAACCCCAGCACGATTAATGCTGGCATTCTAAAAGTTGTGAAGAAGATTATAATAAAGGCAAAAACATGAACATTTGCATTAGGAAATCGAATCATATACATACCTAAAACACCTGCTATTGCGCCTGAAGCGCCAACCATTGGGATGGTTGAGCTTGGATTAACCAGTAGCTGAGATATTGTAGCCGCAAGTCCGCATAGAATATAAAATAAAGCATATTTTTTGTGTCCTAGAACCCCTTCAACATTATCTCCAAAGACCCAAAGAAACCACATGTTGCCCATAATATGTGAAAATCCACCATGAAGAAACATAGATGTAAAAATAGTAGCTATGGAAAAATTTGCAGGTATAAATCCAAAACGGTAAATAAAATTTTCTTCCGCTATTGGACTTGAAATACTCAAGTTAAATTGAATCACAAATACTAAAATATTAACAGTAATTATTCCGTAGGTAACATAAGGAATAAGAATTCTGGGATTATCGTCTTTATAGGGAAACAGCATTAATAGACTTCAAATTTTATCTCTTTTTTAAGAGTATTCCCGGCTTGGTCATTAGCTTCTATTTTTAACAAATGATTTCCTATAGATAGTGGTTCTTCAAGTGTATAGGATAGTGATTTTAATTTGGGCTGAAAAGCGTAAATTATTTTTTCTCCATTGAGTCTTATATCAAAAGAATCTGGAACAGGATCAAATCCTGAAAGTTCATCATCAATATTTATTTTAAAATGTTCCAAGCTTAGTTGAGCATACCTACCATTTTTTCCTGGATAAGAATTTAAGATTGCGGGAGGGTTTGTATCTTCGATTATAGCAATTGCATCAAGATGTTTTATGTCACCAATTACAACTCTGCGTTCTATGCTGTCCTTTGTTTTGACAAAAGTCCAACCTTCTTTTTTATCATAATAGTATAAATGCTTATTTCTGTTATCTAATTTTTTAGCATATCGTATTGCAACTTGTATTGATTTTATTATTGGTTTTTGGAAAGGTTGTACCTGGTAAACGCGCGATAATAGTTTGCCCCCATTTATTTTGGGATATTTATGTACAGGTTCTATCCAGCTAAGCGTGTTATCTGAAAATGACCCTTTTTTAGTTCGGATTGAACATGAACCATCCTCAGATATAATACTAATAGATGAATCGGGATAAATAACAGTAAATGGAAATTGATATTGAACTTGCCGCTGTATTGATTCCCCAAGAATTGCTTCAATTTGATTAATAGACTCAAACTCTTTAGGCTCTAAAGGTGCGCTTAGAAAAACCGAGGGTTGAATTTGATTAATAGGAATAGTTTTGTATTGAAGATCCCCTTTTAAGCGCAATGAAAGTTTTTCTTTAATGACTTTTTCGGTTTGAATTTGAATATACACTCCTGCATCTGAGTGAGAAATATCTAGATCGACACCTAAGGTAAGGTGATCTCCTGAGATATTTGAATCAAACCAATGAGAGGGTTTTGAAATTGTGCCAATATCGTTTTGGGCAATAAATTGTAACGCCTTACGCTTTACTTTATTTTTTTTGAGATTAATAATTAGTCCAGTTTCAATACGCTCCCGCGAAAGGATATCAAGCCCTTCATCTGCAAATCCAAATGCTGTAAACGAGTATACCACTGCGGATTTAACGGGTATTGCAATGCTCTTTGGTTGCAACAGAAATGAAACAGTGGAATTAGTTTCCTTAATTTTTGTGACATCAGTTTCAAAGGGGTTCATATAAAAAAGAGTTCCCCTAACAATTCGAACATTCTTTTGGGCATCATGAACCAATATTTTTAAACTGTGATATCCTTTATTTAGATCAAGCACACCATCAGTTTCTTGTGAGTGAATTGGCACAATTGGGTCACCATAATTTTTATATAATTTTATAAAATTACCTAGGTTTAGCCTGCTATTTCTATAATCATTAATAAAGTTTGCAGTTGATTGCATATTATAGTTTAGTTGTTCAAATTCAAGGTCGTGGTATAGCTTGTCATTTAAAAAAACTTCTACTCTATGTGGTTGATATTTATTTTTGGCACCTTCTCGCTTATCGTAGGTTTTAATGGATAGCCCAATTTTTCCGAATGCATTTATAGTGTCTGCAAGATGATATTCTCCTTTTTTATCACGAAAAACTGGAAAGTTTTGCGGCAGTTGGCTTCCATTAATCCAGCTATCTTTACCTAAAGGGGTTGCACCTATTTCTTCAACTATTGGCGCTAGTCTATCAGGTTGGCTTATACCATTTGTTAACGGGTTTAAGATATTTCCTTTTTCATCTCTTAGTTCAAAATGGAGGTGTGGGCCAAATGAGGATCCTGTATTACCCGAAAACCCTATAATGTCATTTTTTGAAAAAGAAAACTCCTCCTTCTTCGGATAAAAATTTGTTAAATAAGACTGCGTTTTATCTTGCTCTTCCTTGAGACGTTCTTCTAGCCTTGGAGTGAATCTACTCAAGTGGGCATAAACTGCAATCTTACCATCATTAAGTTTGAAATAAATTGCTTTACCAAACCCGGAGAAGTTTGTAACAACTCTAAAAATATAACCTTCATCAACAGCATATATAGGGTGACCCTCAGTACCTTTAGTTTTAACATCAATACCTAGGTGGTAACCCGTAGTTCTAAATTCTCCAAAATTTGATGAGAGATGTTTGCCTGTACCAGTTGGCCAAGTGTATTCTTGACACAGCAATGGAGTGATAAGAATTAAAATAATATACTTTTTCATGATCATAGTACTAAACGCTTGAACTAAATTTATTGCTAAGAGTGGGTTTAAAGACAGTCTATTGATAAAAATAAAATTGGAGAATAAACACCATGTTTCACATAATCCTTTATGAGCCAGAGATACCTCCTAATGCAGGAAATATTATACGTCTTTCTGTGAACACTGGTTGCAATTTACACTTTGTTGAGCCGTTAGGTTTTTCTCTTGATGAAAAAAGTTTTAAGAGAGCAGGCATGGATTATATGAAGAAAAAGAATGTTAATGTTTGGCCTAATCTGGATAATTGTATACAAAATATAAATTCAAATAATATTTACTCGATTAGTACAAAGGGCAAAAAAAGGTATAGCGACATTCCATTTAATAAGGACGATGCCTTTATCTTTGGACCTGAAAGCAGAGGACTCTCGTCAAATGTTAGAGAAAGATTTAGCTCTCTTTACATCCCTATGAAAAGTGAAGGCAGAAGTTTAAATCTAGCAAATTCTGTGTCTATAATTGTTTATGAAGCGTGGCGAAAAATTAATTTTCAATAACTAAATCAGATATAGACTCACCAATAGATAAGCAAGCAGTAAGCCCAGGAGATTCAATACCTATCAAATTTATGAAGCCAGGAAAACCTCTTTTATCTTCATGCTCAATATAGAAGTCAGGCATTGAATTTTCATTAAGTGATATTTTAGGTCGAATGCCTGCGTAGTCTGGTGTGATATCATTTAGTTCTAATTTTTTAATATACTTACTACCTTCATCGAAAAATATTTTAGCGAGTGATTGATCTACGCTATAGTCTTCATTTCTATCTTCAATCCAATCAGCATTAGGTCCAAGCCTGGCCATTTGATCAGCGTCTATTGTAAGGTGAATACCAAGAGATCCATGCTCTTTATCAGGAAGCGGATATATTAAATGCTGAAATTTATCCCTCCATTTTGGAGATAATTTGAAATATGAACCTTTCAAAAATTTTAAACGTGGAACATTTAATCCGATGAAATTTCCAACAATATCGCTGTCTAGCCCCGAAGCATTTATTACCCAGTCACAATTAAGATTTTCAATTTCTCCAAAATAATTTTCAATTTCAATATTATATGAATCAGAATTTTTTTGAATCCCCATTACTTTTGATTTAAACAAGTAATCATGTTCAAAGTTTTTTGACTTGTTATACAAGCTAGACATTAAATCGTGCGCTGAGACAATTCCCGTGCAATCAACTTTCAAGGCAATATCAGAATCTATAAATGGCTCTAGTCTTTCTATTTCATTTTTATCTATTAATTGAATACCTCTTATGCCATTGTCCTCAGCATTTTTATATAAACCTTCTATTTGTGTTTGCTGATGAACTTTAGAAACAACAAGCTTTCCGCAATTATTGAACCAAACATTGTTTTTATCACAGTATTCGTACAAATAGTTACGTCCTTTGATGCAATGAATAGACTTTAAAGAATTTGGCTCATAATAAATTCCAGAGTGAACAACTTCACTGTTTCGACTCGATACACCCCTACCAAAAGAATCATCTTTCTCAATTACGAGGACCGATAAACTTGTTTTTTCTCCCAAAGACCTGGCTATTGACAGACCAATTACACCTGCTCCAATTATTACAACATCATACATACTTATTGAGAAAGCTCCTTTAAGAGCTCAACTGTGAAAATTCCTGTATTGTGACCATCACCCCAAAAAGGACGTATGCCATAATAACCAACTGGCTGCATTCCTTTAACATCAAAACTACTATCTTTTAATATTTGAGGTGTGTCTTTATATACATTTCCAAGAGCATCGGTTTCCCCAGCACAAGAGGCGCATGGACACATAGTACGTAATTTTTTGAGAGGAATCACAGCTTCGGTGCGATCTGTAAAGGATACAAGCAGAAGATCGTTAATAATCTCATACTCTTTTATAGATAAATCATTGGACATCAATATTCAAATTTGAAGTATTTTTATGATATGAGTAAATCACTTTATTTGATAAAATCACATAATAATAGTTAGATTAATCATTCATCACTTTAAAAACAAATAATGAGAAAAAAATATGGAAACAGTAGCGGTAAATACATTTGTACGCAGACAAATAAAAGGGTCTGGCAAAACATACTCTAAAACATTAACCTTCAAGGATATTGCATTAGATGCACAAGTGCAAATGCACAAAAACGACTTTGATGAAGGGTATAGGGATGGCGTACGGATTGTTAGAGCAAGTTCGAAAAATATTAAACATTTTCATTGTCCTTTTATAAAGATTGATAAAAATACCGAATTAATTTCTAGAGTAGTAAAGCGTCAGGATAATGAAGAATACTATATCCAAACACGTGCAAAATCAGGTACGATTTTAGAGACCGGAAAGGTAGAATATATACTTTATAGGCATGATGTTCTGCTAGAAAACAACGAAAATTCTACAAGTGCAAATTGGGAGTTGATAAGTATTCATTCAGTTCCAAAAGGAATAGATAAACTGCCAATGGGACCCGTAACGATGATGCGAAATCAATTAGAATTAGAGGGTGGAACTAGAGCAGAATACTCAAGCGACGAATGGGCAGAGTCAGTTTATTTTTGGCAAAAGTATACTTCACTCAATTAATTTTTTAATTATTTTATAGAATTTTAATCACCGTATAATTAATTTATATTAATATATAAACGGTGATATTACAAATTGACAGATAAATCTGCTAAAAATATTAAAGGACGACCTAAAATCGATTGGGGTTTTCATTATTTTGATGATATTGATTTAAAAAAACTCGATAAGCTTAAAAATAAACAGATAAAAAAAATAAATTCTCTTAATCATAAAATATCCAATATTGAAAAACTTGTTTTAAAGTATAATGCATCGAAAAAAATTTTTTTCGATCAAGTTTCTACTAATCAAGATCAATTAGACCGCATAAATAGGGCAATAGTTCAAAAATCGAAGGTATATACCAAAGACAATGACTCTATTACTCTAATAACAGGTAAAGATGCTGTGAGAGGTAAAATATCATATTTTGGTAAAGAGTTATGGTGTTATGTGGGTAGTAATAAAAATTACGGTTTGGTCCACAAAAGAAAGAGGATAGGCAGGATGTCACACTCTGAGTTATGTGATGAATTTAGAAATAAGATCAAAACAAAAATTGAGACCTCTTGGATTACAAAAGATAGTGTTTAAAATATAATCAATCAGCTATAAATACAGATCATACTAAGCTATTCATGTCTAGAAATAGTTAGAATATTCACTTGAAGCTTAAAAATAGGCTTATTTAGGACTTTTTCACTTATAAATGAATAGTACCTCAGTTTTTTAAAAATGTAAAGATTTTAGCCTATATTTAAGGATTTTATTGAATTAAGTATTTTTAAAAAAGATTTAAGCCTATAGATAAGTAATTAAATACTGAATTAGATTGGTATAATTCAATACACATTTTGTGAATTTTTAGAGTAAAAAAAGTAGTTAACGATCGATTGTAAAAAAAAAGCCCCGATAAACGGGGCTTTTTTAATATTGGTCGGTTTAGTTACAAACCAACTGAGACGTAAGTGCTCCAGACCATTCCTGGTCCCATTTTCACACGTCCACCTTCAAGCGTTCCATCCCTATCTTGTACATAACTGTAGTATTCCTTATCAGAAAGGTTACTTACGTTCATACCAAGACTCCAGTCACGACCCGCTGCATTAAGGCTATATGCCGCATGCAGATTCATGAGCATAAGAGCATCTAGCTTATATGCTTGTCTTCCTTCATCTTCCGCTTTATTCCTACCAGTAGGTGAAAAATCACCGTAGTAGTTATCACGCTGTTCTACTTCAAGTGATACGAAAGCGTTCTTCATAGGATAAACAGTTGCAAGGAATGCGATCTGTGTTTGAGGTGCACCACCAACTTTTAAATCTTTTAAGTAAAGATTGTATTCAGTCTCTGCGGTACTTCCTGTTCTGTCTGCTCTGTATTTTGCATTAACATTGTTTGAATATTTCCAGTCACTAAAGTGGCCCCTGAGGTCGAAGCGAAGCATATCCATTGGCTTGTAGGCAAATGTATACTCAATACCAGAGTGGTTTTGATTCATACCAGTTATGTTAACAAATGCATCAGGTGTAGTAGGGTCTTGCACTCCGCGTCTAATTGCACGGTCTTTCCAATCAACCATATAGTAGTTGATCCCACCCGTTAGCATACCATTCATTTGCTTGAATCTCGCACCAAAGTCGAAGAAGTTTGCTTTTTCTGGTTTGTAGTCGACATTCAGTGTACCATAATCTTCGTCAACAACTTTATCCATAGCTGGAGTAATAGTTGTTAAACCAAAGTTACCAAAAAGGCTGAGGTTGTCACTTAAGTCATAACTTCCACCAAGTTTCATCTGACTACCAGATTGAGGATCGGATTCAATCTTCTTCTTACCGCTTACAAACTGATCTTCATTAGTGAAACTTGTACTTGTAGAGCTAAATACTGCAAAAGCACTTAAAGGACCTGCGTTATACACTGCTTGTCCATAAAAACCAGTCCAGTCAACAGTATTGATATCGTAGTATTCAACCTTGTCACCGAGCTGCTTGTAATTATCTTTACCGCTAAGGTTTTTATTGCTTGTGTTATAGTAGTAGTCACCACCAAGCAAACTATAAACTTCACGATAGTGTTCAATCTTAGCTGTTCGCCAATCAAGTCCAACAGTGACCTCAAGTTGATCATTAACGTCAGTGATTAATCTAGGCATTAAACCGTAGGTATACTGATTGTTTCTGCTAGTAGCTTGAATAGCTTTTGAAAGGTTACCAGAAAGCCCAAGAGCTTGACCTGCAGAATTCATTCCAGCTGTTGTATTTGCTTCAATGGTTTTATTCCAATCTGGTCTACCATCTGCAGTATAATCCCTAGAACCTCTGTAACGAGTTCCACCACCTTCACCACCACTGTAGTAAGCAGCAGTAAGAAGTGTCATGTTATCAGCAACTTTTAGAGAATGGTTTAATTGCATAATAGGCTTGTGAAACATATTTGTTCTTTGTGTGATAGATTTATCAGCTACTCGTTCACCTTCAGCATTGTTCCAACCACCTCCTGGCATCCAATCAGGAAGCTGTACTTTTGTACCTAGCTTTTTCCAGTTGGCATCAGAAACAGTGTTGTGAAGAGCGTTATAGTATCTTCCATTATCATCATACCTAGAAGTCTCTTGATAAAAGTAGTTAACACCATGACGTTGGGGTGAACCAAGCATTATAAATTCAAAACGCTGGTCTTCTGAAGGCGCATAATTAGCATTTAAGTAGTATGAATAGGCACGGGTAAAGGTACCCTCAACACCTGCATACTTATCAGCTTGTCTTCTTGATAGCATCATTGTGATTGATCCTTTGCCATCCATGATGAGGCCAGAATTAGCATTTAAAACAGTTTTTAAATATCCATCTCCACCTAAGATTGTTTTGAATTTGCCACCAGCTTCTCTAGGAGCACCACCACTAATGAAGTTTACAGAGCCACCAACACTTGGAGTTGCAATGTTTACTGCGCTTTGTCCACGCTGTACTTCAATATCAGTACCAACATCAGCTAAAACGCTCCAGTTTGAGAAATATAGATTTCCATTTTCCATATCATTCATTGGCACACCATTAATCAAGTATGAGGTATATCTATCATCGAATCCTCTTACCCATACATTTTCATCATCATAACCACCACCATTCTGTTCTACAAAAACATTAGGTAGTGTTGATAGTGCTTGAGGCATTCCCCTGCTTCCTAAACGAAGCTCAAGTTCTTGTGAAGTAAATTGAGAACCAGACATACCTAACGTCTGATAATTTCTACTTGCAAGAACATCTACCATGCCCAAATTAATAGCAGAACTTTCTAATTGAAAATTAGCAGTTTCTCCAGATCCACTAAGCGAAACAGATGCTGATTGATCAGCATAACCGATATACTTAGCTGTAACGGTGTAAG
>MDSX01063474.1_pt1 | contig 16903 bp, 12 predicted proteins | sample 811141 | NCBI WGS metagenome assembly MDSX01 (sample SAMN05326642, study PRJNA326480) | marine metagenome | isolation source: seawater | place: Atlantic Ocean: South East | collected 2010 | reverse complement strand
GGTGCCATGACCCCGTCGATCGTCAAGGATGCCTTCAACGCTGACTCCGCCGTCAACTACGGCCCCGCGCTCAGCATCGGCCGCTTCGCGTGGACCGACCACGACACCACCCAGACCGACGTCATCGACTCGGTGAAGACCGTGATCGAGAAGCCCGAGCCTGAGCCCGAGCCCGAGCCGGTCCCCGAGCCGGTCCCCGAGCCCGCCGCGCCCGCCCCTGTCGAGTGCTCCGGCCGCAAGGTCACCGCCAAGCGCATGGACCCCAACGGCCTCGACGGCCACGGCTGGGGCATGAACCTCGAGTTCATGTGCGGCGACTCCAAGGTGAGCATCGGCGGCAGCCGCGGCTCCCAGTCCGCGTCCGCCGTCGTCAACACCCCCATGTTCGAGGGTGACTGCGCTCCCCGCGTCGACAAGTCCAACTGGCTCGGCGGCTACTCCTACGGCGATTTCTTCCACATCACCGTCGGCGAGTGCCCTTCTGCGCTCTAAACAAATCGTGCGAAATCACGAGCACTTGATACCGAGAGGCGGTTTTTTTCACGCGACCTCTCCCTTTTACGATGAATCGAGCGCGCGCGCTGGGCGAAACGAGCTTGCGTAAGCGAGCAATGCCCACACACCGTCCTGTTTGCCTTCTTCTCGCAGGCGGCCGGCGCGCGCCCCTTTTTTGGATGACGGCGTTTACTTTTTAATGCCGAGTTTATTTTTTCATTTAAAGCTAACTCTTAAAAGTTGCCGAGACGCCCCCGGCGTATCGACCGGCGAACCCCAGCACCGCCTCCGCGCACCTCTCCGGCTCGTCCTCGTGCACCGCGTGCCCCGCGTTCGGGAACAGCACCGCCTGAAACTTTCCCTGCATCTGCGCCACCGTCAGCGCGTCGTCCAGCCTGTCGTGCCCCGCCAACACCAAGAGCTTTGCGCACCGCGCCGACAAGAATCGTTCGCTCATGCCGGCGTACCATCCCTCCCAGTACCTCGACGTCCTCGACACGTCCACCCTCCACTCGTACCCGCCCTCGACGCCAATCGACGGCACCACCGTGCACGGCGTCGAGGCTAGCGCGGACTCGAGGTTCGACGTCGTCCTTGCGACTCGAGCGCACCACTCGATCGCACCCGCGATTGAAGCAAATCCGCCGGGCCTCGCGGCGACTGCGTTTCGCATGGCGACGCCCCGGACGGACGCCAACGCGGTTCCCTCGACGACGTCGATGACCACGACGCCGCGCGTGTGTCGTACGAGTTCGAGCTGCGCCACCCTCGCGGCCACCGCGCCCCCCATCGAGTGCCCGACCAGCACCACCTTCGTTTCGACCGAGTCACCCGCGGAGGATCCGTACAGCTGTGCGCACACGTCCGCGACGTCGCGCGCCATGCGGTCGAGCGAGAGGTCGGCGTCGTCGCCGGTGCGCGTGGATCCGTGACCCCGGAGGTCCATCGCGTCCACGCGCGTGTTCGGTCCGGCGCGATCCGCGAGTGCCCGCGCGAAGAGCGCGAAGGATGCGCCCGCGAGTGCGCATCCGTGCAGGCAAAAGATCGCCACGGAAGGATGGGGAGGCGCGCCTTTCCCTTCCGCGTTGGTGGCGTCCGCGTCCACGCGCCGCGCGCGGGCGGTGCGGACCCTGAACACCGAGTCGCCGACGATCACGTCCGTGGACTCGTCGAAGTACGCGCTGAGATCCGCGGGCTCGAACAGCGCCGCGCGATCGAACGTCGTCGTCGTCGAGGATGAATATGATGTCGACGCCCCATCGTTCGCGTCGCGCGAGGCCTTTGTGCCCTGGCGAGGCGGGGGCGAGGGCATGGTCGCCGCGGATGACGACGCGGGCGGCTGGATGACACCCGCCCACGGCGCGCGCGTCCAGCCGGGGTTCGCGTCCGCCGGTCGGGGAGGGTCCATCGCGCGCCGCGACTGCCGGAGTGCATCTCAATTGAAAAGATGCTCCGAGAGAAAGGCACCGTGTCGGGGTGAATAATTTCCGTACGAGCAAACAGTTAGTATCACTTAAGCTAAATAGATCATAAAAACCACCGAAAAGGTCATGAAAGAGTAATTCGAGTTCGTGACTCACGTGAGTGACTATTTGTTGGCGGCGCGTTTGTCATTCGCGTTCGATACCCTTCGTTTTGGGAGTTTGACGCGTGACTTGTAAGAGGAGAGAGACCTGAAGAAAAGGTCACTCTCGCGGACATGACCTCGGCCAAGGGCGCGAGCGCGCAGCCGGGCAGCGCGACGGGCGCCACGACCCCGTTCGCCACCGTGAACGTGTCACCGTTCCTATGGTACGTCTCGCGGTCCCTCCGCCTCCCCCGCTCGTTCCGAGTTTTTTCTTGTTCTGACACGTGGATCTCGGAGGGGTGCCGCCGCGGGACGCGCGCGGCGCCGGCCAGCGTCCGATGTCCTCGCGATATCTCCCGCGTGTGCCCGCGCGACGTGACGCATCGCGACGTGCCCCCGCGTGACGCCCCGAACCTCGATCGATACGCCCGTCCTGGGCGGTGACTTGACGCGCGCGCAGTCGGGCACGTGAGAAAGTTCCGCGGCGCGCCGACGCCCGGGGAAATTTCCCCCGTCCCGCCGAGATCACCCCCCCCGTCCCGCGTCGACCCACGCCGTCCTCTGACGCCGCCCGTCCACCCCACGCAGGAAAACGTGGAACCTCGTCAGCGATCCCAGCAGCGACCACATCATCTCCTGGTCCGCGCAAGGCCGCACGTTCACCGTCTGGCAACCCGACCTGCTGGAGACGACGCAGCTGCCGCGGACGTTCAAGCACTCCAACTTTGCCTCCTTCGTACGCCAGCTCAACAACTACGGCTTCCGCAAGTGCCACAGCGACAGATTTGAGTTCGGCGTCGAGGGCTTCGAGCAAGGTAAGCCCGAGCTGCTCACCAATCTGCGCAGGCACGACGCGCCGAGGACCAAGAAGAAAGACGCGGAAGTCGCGTCGTCAAAGGGCAAAAAAACGGGCGGCGCGGGATCCAAGGCGTCCAAAACCGCCGCCGCCGCGACGCCGCACGTGCCGGGCAGCGGGTACGACGGACTGGAGCTGGGCGCGTACGGCGGCATCACCAGCGAGGTGGAGCAGCTCAAGCGCGACCGTCTGTTACTCCTCAAGGAGGTGATGCGGCTGCGGGAGGTGCAGTCGCACACGCAAGACGCCGTTCGCGAGTTGAGCGCGCGGCTGGCGAGCACCGAGCAGTTCCAGTCGCGGATGATGAGCTTTGTGGACGCGGTGCAGAGCGGCACGGGCCTGAGCTTCGACGCGCAGGGCATGCAGAAGTTCAAGGAGGTGGCGGCGACCCGGAAACGGCGGCAGATGTTCCTGCCGGCGTCGACGTCGCCCACCGCCGATCATCCCGCCGCCGCCTCCGCCGAGATGGGAGCGGCGACACGCACACACACCGCGCAAGGTAGCCTGGGATCGGGCGCGTACACACCCGGACACCCCGGCTTCTCGCTTCAGGAGATGGACGACGACGAGTTCGCGGACCCCGACGACGCGCTCCGTTCGCAGATGTTCGGACCGCTCTCTCCCAATCCCGCCGCGCCCATCCAACTGCCGGAGCACGAGTGGCTCGACATGCTCGGCGGCGACGTCGGCGGCGGTACTGAACCAACCGCTGTCGGACGGACCGGGCCGATGATTCGCTCGGCGTCGCGTGATGACGACATGGCCGGCTCGGACCCGGACCAGTCACAAAACGCGGGGCACGAACCGGACCAATTCATCAGCTCCATCCTGGAAAGGGGTCCGAGCCTCGATACGCAGATGTCGCTCGGGTTCCTGGAGCGGATGAGCTCGGCGGAGATTGGCGACATGGTCAAGGACATGAACATCAAACAGCCGCTGGACGACGAGTTCGCCCGACGGATTCGCGAGTTTAAGAGTTAATCCGCACGCACAAGCGAACACACGCATAGCCCACGAGGGCTACTTGGACAAAATAATCAAGGACGACAAACTGATATCATAACGACTGAACGATAACCGGACGATGACTACACATCGACGACTGACGGATGGACTCTTTAACTTTTTGTGCAACTTCTCTCGAAGATAGCACGTAGCAGACGGACCCGCGCCGCGTCTTCAACAAGGCGCGACGAAGAGTGACGAGGCTGGATAGCAAATAGCAAGTCTTTCATTTTTAAACGCGACGCGGCGCGGTAAAGTCAAAGAAAGAACGTCGTCGTCGTTACAACACGAAACCATCCCCATCATCACAATCAATCGCCCCATACCATGCGGCGTAATATAAATCAACAATCACGAATCAACCGTCTCGCACAAGTACTTGCATCCGCTAGAAGATGCCCGGGATGATCTTGTACGGCACGAGCTCGCAGTACTTCTTCCAGTACTTGCCGTACTTGAGCGAGCACCTGGTGTCGTCCCTCACGCTCCTGTCGATGAGCAGAACGGTGAGGAAGATGACGTACAGGTACGGCGGGAGTTTGCCGAAGAGCGCGGGCGCGGTCCAGAAGAACGACGCGGTGATCTCCGGAAGGTAGTGGAAGTGCCTCGCGACGGCCCACCAGCCGGACGCGAGCAAAATGCTCTTCTTCGTCACGACGACGCCGTCCTTGGCGACCTTGTACTGCGCCTCCACGATCACGGGCTTCTTGCCCCACACCTTCTTCTTACCGCCGCTCGCGCGGAACTCCTGGCGCTGGCGATCGGAGTCGTAGTTGATCCAGATGGAGAGGCACCCGAGCGCGAAGATGGCGAGCGCGGTTTCCACGCCGAGTCGCACCGGGGGTTGAACGGACGCGATGTACAGCGCGGGTGAGGCGTACACGGCGGGCACCCACACGAGACATCCCCAGCAGATGTAGTACCCCGCGCGGTCGTGCTGGATGTCCATGCTGTTGAAATACCCCGTCTCCCAGACGAAAAACTTGAAGTTGTACACGCACATGAGCGCGACGCACACGGCGACGGAGTCCGCGAGGTAGCCGTCGCGTTGGTACTGGTGGCACGCGAAGATCACCGGCAGGATGGCCCACGCCATCATGCCGAACCTGCAGTTGGTGAACTGCTTCAGGTTAAGCGGTCCGAGCTTGGGGTAGAGCTCCATGCCCCACCAGAAGTCGTACACGACGTTACCGCACGAGCCGCTGTCCTCGTCGGTGGGCGCGACGTGGCCTTTGACGAGTAAGAACACGCAGAAGACGATGGCGAGGACGGACATCCCCGCGAGCATCTCGCCGAAGAGGGAGTACACCTCGGTGGGAGTCGTGAGGCCGAAGTGCCAGCACGCGAAGAACGCGATCACGGTGGCGATCAGCGACTGGACTCCGTTGGCTTTGTACACCGGGACGTTACCCGCGGCGGTTGGGTTAGCTTCGAACCTCTTGCCGGGCATGTATACCTGGAGGATTGCTTCGAAGGCGGCGTAGGAGCTGAGGAGCTGCCACGCGCGCTTGGAGGTCCAGGGCCAGATCTTGGAGATCAACGAGAGGCCATCCTCGCGGAAGGCGGCGACGATGGAGGCGAGGGAGCCGTCGAGGTCGACGAACATGTGCCAGACGATGACGGCGATGAACGGGGTGGTGCCGATGATGGCGAGGACGCCGCAGGTTCCGTAGACGTTCGCCCAGAAGCCGGTGCGCGCTGGGGCGCCCCAGCCCTCGGCTTTCTTGCCGGTCCTGGACTTGGACGGCGAGGACGGGTCGAAGCGCTCCTGCTTCTCCTTGGGCGGAAGCCCGAGGGACTTGCGCCTGGCGCCGCGTGTCGTCGTGGGCATCGTGCTGTTGGGTGACCGACGAGGGACGCGCGGAAGGGTTCTTCTGCGGCTCGGGTTGTGATTGAGAGCTCGGATGATGATGGGTAATCAAATCAAATCGTTGGCTTTTTTCCGCTGTGCTAATTCGGGGGAAATACGACGACTCATACTGAAACGCGTACGTATTTTGAGGTAGATCGATCTACCCTCCAACGCCAATTAGCTTAGAATCGTACGGCGAGCCAGTTTGGAGGAAATACGACGATCGAAACCGAAGATACAAATCGTTCGATCCCTCTGTGGCGGCTGACCCAACTGCTGAAAGCTCATTGGCCGATTCGCAAGATATTCGAAAAATCTTCTCACCCACATCTCCCCTTGTGTGTCTAATCGCGAAAATAACTCAAGAAAAACGAATAGACCGTCGAATTTTAGGATATATGCTGCGTAGGACGGCGGCGGTCTTTGCCGCTTTTTTTCTTCTCGACCCTCGCCGAAAGGTCAGACAGCATCGTGTCGCGTCGCGTGTGTCGCGGTCACATCGGATTCGGGCTCGGTGAAGCTCGGGTAGTGTGACACGTGCATCGGTAAAGGAGGGTGGATCGCGGTTCGCACGTTCGGGGGCTCGCGGGACGACTGTAGGCGCGAGTTCGGGGCGCGGCGGGAACCATTTTTTGAACGGCAACCAAGCGTCGGCAACGCATGACTGCGCGCACCGCGTACGGGCCATCGCGGGGCATCGCGAGCGAACGCGCCGGCGCGATGGGTGCGGATACGAGCTACGATGTGAGATCCGATCGTGTTTTCGTCCCGCCCGCGTCGATTCCGTCCGAGCCGCGCCGTCTCCGGCGGAACCATTCGACCCTTCGGCATCCATTCGACCCTTCTGCGCACGGCCCGCGCCCTCCCTTCCACGCGCGCGCGACGCTGACCTCGCCCCCTTTCACCTCGATCGATTTGCAGACGCTGACGGCGCTCAACCCGGCGCATCTCAAGGTGATCCCCGCCTCCACCACTCGCGCGATCGTCCCGGCTGAACGCCACACGGCGCGGCGGCCGCGGGCGTCGCCTCCCCGGCCCCCATTTCACGGCCGCCGAAAAATAAAATCGCGCCCCCCACCGCCGGCGCTCACCGCCGCCCCCCCCGTCCCTCTCTTCCCTCCCACCCATCAGGCGCTGCTCGGCCAGGAGGTGGTCGTGACCCTCGGGGACGCGTCGACGCGCACGGGCATCGTGTACACCGTGGATCCCGTCAACTTCTCCGTCGCGCTGCTCAAGGTAGGAACACACGCCGGCAGACGACAGGGGTGCCGTGGCAGACCCCGCCTCCGGTTCGACCGTGTGTTTACACTGAAACGTCTTTTACGCCGCCGTTTCCATTGGTCCCTTCCCGCGCGCGCGTTCCCTCGCCGAGTAGCGCCTGACCTTCGTCCCAATCCGCTTCCGTTCACCCCCGCAGCCGCGCCGACCCCTCATCAAGGGCACACAAGGTACGAATCCGCCCAGCTCCCAACGCGCGCGCCGCGCGTCCGCGGTCAACCCAGATGACAATTTTTCGCACCGCCAGCTGTCCTCCACCTGGCAGCGTGGATTCACCTCGCTGGCGTTTTTTCACACAGTAGTCCCGCACTCGACACTGACCGCGCTCACGCACTCCCGTTCACCCATCAACAGTACCCTCAACGAAAGGACACGAGCGCGACGAACACCTGTGCGTCGTCCCAGGCCACGCGGTCAAGGGCGTGGAGGTGGTCGGCGGGCAACGCGCGGCGATGGAGTGCCTCAACTCGAACGGATCCGCGGGGTGGTACTCACGAAGAACAATCAATGTGTCATACCCGACGCAGACGACCCCGGGTGACTCATCGGGCGGATCCAGGCGCATGTCGCTCGAGTTCCTCAGGTCCTACAGCAACGCGCCGTCGCCGGTACAGTCGGGGGGACTCAGCCGCCGCGCGCGGATCTCCGACCCGGGAACGTACGAGAGAGTTTTAGACGAGACGGGTTTAGGCGGCGGTGAGATGGGATCAATCGCGGAGGGTGTGGAAAGGGGTGAGAGAAACGCGGCGTCCGTGGGCGGTCCATTGCCTGGTCCGTCCCTCGGGTGGGAGGAGCGGCGGGAGCGGGTGCGTGCGGCGCTGGAGCGCGCGAGGGTGCCCGTGCACGTGGACGCGGCGACGGGCGCGGAGAGGGTACCGGGCGCGACGGCGCTGGTGGTGATGGGATGCGCGAAGATCGTTTACCCATTCACGGCAGACGCGGTGGTTTGCGCCAACGAGATTGTCCTGGCGCGCGTCAGGGAGCTCGTCGCCGGCGTCCAGTGACAGATGACGAAACACACGGGCGACTAACCTTAGCAACTAACTAGCGCTGTTGTGAGATGGGCGAATCATATGACGAACTCCACGGGACTCGCGCGTCGTGTCAACTCTCGTTAAAACGCATTAGTAACTTAGTCGTCTGAGTGATAATCACCCCTTTCCATCCGTGAACGCCGTCACTCCCTCACCGCCTCACTCCGCCTTCGTCGCCTCCACGACGTCCCGCCTGCCGAGGTAGTCGCACGCCGCCGCGAACTGCGCACCCGCGGACACCACGCGGCGCGGCTGCCCGTGGTACCGCGCGAAGTCTCCCGTTCGGTCCACGCCGCCAAACGGGCCGAGGCAAACCGGGCGAAACTCACCGGAGAAGTTTTTGACACCGCCGGCGTTGAACGCGGGCTTGTAAGAAGCGCCAAACACGGCGGTGTTGTGCGCGTCTTTCGCCTTCTTGGCGCGCTCCATCGCGGGCGCCGCGACGGACATGTCCGGGAGCGACACACCGGCGGGGGGTGTCCGCCCGGTCAGGCCGTAGTACGCCGCAAGCAAGCTCTGCGCCTTTGTCATCGACGGCTTGGCAGCCTCCGCCTCCGCGGCGGCTTCCACGGCGGCGACCGCGAGGAGCGCAGCCTCGCGCTGGCGCCTCGCGTCCGGGCCGGAGATGGGGTCCAGGCCGGCGAGTTCGCGCGGCACGGCACGCGCTCGGGTGGACTCCTTAACCGCGTCTTGGGTCGCGATTGGATCGCGGTTCTCCTTTGCATCCGCCTTGGCATCCGCCGCCGATGCCGCCAGCTGTGCGCGTTCGCGATCCTCGCGCTGCGCCTTGCGCTTCGCGGCAGCCGCGGCGCGTTTGACCTCCGCCGCCGCCTCCTTCGCCTCACGCGCAGCCTTCTTCCGCGCCGCTTCCTTCTCCTTGGCCTCCGCTTCGTCAGCCGCGGCTTTTTCCTCCTTCTCTCGAAGCTCCCGTTCCTCCTGTTCGCGCCTCTTCGCCGCAGCCTTGGACAGCGCCGGGGTGCCCGTGGATGCACGGCGCGCCGCCTTGGGCTTCGGAACGTCGGCATCGACGGCCTCGTCGAGAGCCTTGACGAGGTTGGCGACCGGCGCCAGCTGTGCGCGGCGCGCGTCTTTGGATCCTCTGCCGGGCTTCTCTTGCCCGTTCGATGATGCGGAGGCGAGTCGCGTGTGCGTGCGCCCCTGTCCGGTCGTTGGCGTGGCCCTCGCGGACATGGACGCCTTGGCGTTGGGCGCGACTGGGGTCCCTCTCGCGGCGGTCGCGGGCGCCGGGGTGGCATCTTCGCGTCGTGACGACGGCGGCGAGCGCGTCCTCTTCCCGACCCGGATCTGGGTCGCCGTCTGGATCTGCGTCGCGGTCGACGACGACGGGGCGACTCCGTTGAGGGCCGACGGCGCGGGGGTCGCGGCGAAGGACGACGGCACCGGCCTCCCGGGCGTGCCCGTGAGGTCCGGGGACTTGAACCTGTACGCCTGCGCGTTCCCGCCGGTCACCGTCTTGTCCGCGACCACCTCGGTGAAATCTCGCATCATGGCGCTGCCGGGCGCGTGCCTGACCACCAGCGGATCCCACGCCCACGGCGCGAGCGACGCGAGCTCCTTCTCGACCCTGCTCATCTTCCTTCGCTTGGGCTCATCTCCCTGTTGACATGACGTGCGGCGGGCGCGGATCGTGAGTGGCTGCTGCTCGTAAAGTATCGGGGTCACGAGAGGCGAGGGCGGCGCGGGAGACGACGGGACGCGGGGCGTTGCCCGTTCCGTCGTCAGCGTATTTTTGAGTTTTCATGCGTGCGGGTCGGCGCGCGTGGGCGGGGCGTCGGGCGTACCGTGGGGGGCGGGGAGTTCTCCTTTCCGTCAATCGGGTCGGAGGGCACGGCGGGCACGACGGGCGCGGCGGCCATGGACTCGCGCATGGCGATCGCCAGCTGCTGGCGCTCCGTCATCCTCGCCATGGTATCTCAGCCGCGTTCAAACACGGAGGCGGAGATGAGGTGAGAGACCCGGCCGCGTCCCGCGTTCGACTCCCGAGACGCCGCTCGGTCGACGCGACGGGGTATCCGCCTCTCGCGCTCGCGGGTTCGCGATGGACGAACCGCGGGGTATGCGACGCGCGGGGTGACGACGGCGTGCGCGTGAGCTGCGTGCGGCGCGCGCGACGATGCTTTGACCGCGCGACACGTTCACCCAAGCGCTCTCTCACGACCTGCTGTCTGTTGCGCAAGTTTTCAAACCGGGCGATTTCATTTCACCGTGCGGACAACAGAATCAACCGACCGTGACAAGACATGTCGGAGGTGACGATGCTCGCGTCCGCTCACTTCCACCCGCGCGCACCGCCTCAACATGTCGACCCAGAACAACAAACGTAAGCTCGATGATGCGTACCGTCCAACCTTCGATCTGCACCCGGATATGATGACCGAGGTGTTTTCCCACGTGCAGTGCGTCAAGACCCGCCATAGCCTCAATCGGGTGAGCAAGTTGTGGAGGAAAGCCTCCAAGACAGCCGCTGCGTACCCTCTCAGGTTCGACTTCGACGCGTTCCCGGACATGTCTACTTGGACGCGGAGACGTGTCATAGTAGGCCTGCTGGACAACGACGAAGCTCTGTCTCTACCCTACGAGAGAGTCGTTGGACTTCTTGGTGAAGCTGCGAACGAAATATGCCACTCGCTGCTATGCGGGGGAGTGTAAGACTGCTGAAGTGGACGCGAGTGAACAACCTTGATTGGAGTGCGGAATTGTGCCATTACGCAGCCGCAAATGGACGCTTGCCCGCTCTCCAGTACCTGCACGAGAACGGGTGCCCTTGGGACTCGGTCACGTGCTCTAACGCAGCCTATAAAGGGCACTTGCCCGTTCTCCAGTATTTGCACGAGAACGGGTGCCCTTGGAACTACCGCACGTGCTATAACGCCGCCGAACGCAAACGCTGGGACTGCCTGAAGTACGCGGTGGATAACAAGTGCCCGGGGTGGGAGAGACACGCGAAGAGACACGCAGAGCGCCTCCGACGAATTGTCACCACTCGATAGACGACTCGCATGCATCACAAACACCACGTCTAATCAACCAGTCTCTTTCCCTTGGTCACGTCCCGCCGAAGCTTCTTCTTCTCCTCCATCTCCGCCGCGTTATCGTACTGCTTCTTCCTCAACGCCGTCGCCTTACTCACGCCCTTCGCGCCAACCTCCGGCGCGTACGGCCGCATCGCCTCACTCGCGTTGGACGCCACGACATCATCCACAGGGTCCGCCACCACGACGTCCTCACCGCCGTCATCGTCCGCGGCTCCGATCCTCGCGACTCGGAAGAATGGCGCCGAGTCCGTCCCGACCGTCCCACCCACCCACAGCCGATCACCACTCGCGTCGAACCTCACGCACGTCACCTCCACGTCGTCACCGGCCACCGGTACCGGTATCTTCGCCACGCTGTCGAGCGAGTCCCCAGACATCACCACAACCTCCGGGACGCCCTCCACGGCGGCGACGACGACGGACCCGCTCGGATGCGACGCCACTGTACACAAAAAAAGACGTCAGTCAGTCTAATCGCCCGTACGATGATACAAAAAGAAACTCACCGCTGACAACCGCGGGGGCGTTGACTGGTATCCTCGACACCTGTCCCCCGATGATCTTCTTCAGTTGCTCGGGCGACGGCGGGTCGATGGGTTCCGACAGCTGCGCGCACGCCAGTTCCGTTCCGTCGTCCAGGCGGTACAGACGGACGGTACCGTCGCCGCCGCCAGAGGCGAGCCGCTCGATCTTCGACGTTGCATCACCCCCCGGCTCGGGCACCGCCGTCGCGCACGACACAAACGCGAGGTGCCCAAACAGAAAGCTCTGGATGTCCCACGAGCCCTCGATGAGGGGCACGGTTCGTGGGAGGTTGGACGCGCGGAGTTTGTGGTCGCGATCGGCGGTGACTAACAAGGAGCTTCCCCGCGGGCACACGCAGTCGGTCACGACGGCGCAGCAGTGACCGAGTAGGAACGCCGGGTGGTCGATCTCTTTCAGTTTCTCGTACTCGTGGTCTGTGCCCACCGCGTCGCCGGGCTTGCGGTCGGTGAGGACGATGTGGACGTCGCCGTATTTGTTCGAGAACATCAGGTGCGTTCCGGTGTCGTCGAACGCGAGCGCGGATGGCTGTTAACATGAATAAACACGACGTCAGTCTAATTGCGCGTGTGGAAATGAAAAAGAAACCTCTCACCTTTTTGCGATCGTGCCATCGCCGGACGCACTCGTACGCGGGTTCGTCGGTCTTGGCGAAGAGCCGGACCGCCTTGTCGTCGCCGGCGGTGGCGAGGAAGCGTCCTGACGGGTCGAACGCAATCGCGCGGATGGCCTCTGCGTGCCAGTCGCCGGACGGGTCGAGGGGCGCGCGCATCGCGGGAGATGCGGGGGTGTGCGCGACGCCCTCGCCGATGGACGGAACGTCGGACGCGGCGCGGAGCGGGATTCGCGCGCCGGTGGCGGTGTCGAAGACCGCGACGCCCTTGCCGTAAGCGACGGCGACGTGCGCGCCGCTGGGGTGCATGGCGAGTATCGGCGCGGCGGCCTGGTTCATGTGCTCGCCGCCCCACGACTCGCCGGGGCCTTGGTAATCGGCGCTCGGGCCCGCGCCTCCCTCGGCGCCGGGCGGGCCGTCCTTCTGCTTGCGCTTGCTCTTACCCTTCGCCATCGTGGTTGTCGTCGGGTGGCGATATCGATTCAGTCCTGGGCGATGGAACGATACGCGACGGCGACACTGAGCCAATGGCCGCCGCTTAGGGCAAACTTAGTGCTTTTTGGAAACACCAACGAACTCACTCGCCTTGCTTTCGGAGAAGTCCCGGAACGCGCCGCTCGCTGAGTTTTTTAACGAAACGGTCAACTTTTGACCATGAACGGCGAGTTATTTTCACCCAACGAATGGAAATGAGCGCGTTTCGACCGAAATTCTTATGCGCATCGTTGCTGAGACCCGATTTTCGCGACCGGCCGTTTCGTGAAAAGCAGTTCGTGAAATCCGTTTTGAAGTCTCTTTTTCGTCGGGGGCAACAATCACTTTAGTCGGGCGCGGGAGGCGCAACGGGTGGAGAGGGAAGGCCTCGCCGAATTCGGCGCAGGTTGGACGGGCATAGCCTTTAGGGAGACACGCAAGAGCGCGTTAGGGGATACGCGGTAACAAGTCGCGCGGGTCAGTCGACGCGCGGAGAGAGAGGAAAGAGAGAGGGGTTCCGTTTGGGGGACCAAAGAAAAAAACATGCCCGTGACCCGGTCGTCCGGCAGGGGCATCACGCGGGCCAAGGGCCCGGCGGTCGATGTGGAAAAGTCGCAGGGAACTCACATGACGCCGACGCGGACGTTTATCATGGCGAAGCCCAAGAACGACGATGCAGGTGAGCGCCGCGCGATCGTTTGACCCGACCTCAATCCCGTTTACAGCCCCGAAAAAGTCGTTGGTTCGCGGGAGACGACGGTTCGGGGGAACCACCCCGCGATCGATCGATGTCGCGCGAACCACGCGGGTTTCCGCCGCGCGGGGGTATCCACCACACCCATGGAAGCCCCCGGCGCGGCATCTTCGGCACGATACGCGCCCAAGGCGACCCGGCGGCCCCTCCCGCGGGCGTGTCACCAGATTTAGTGCCCCTCCCTTTTTCGTGCCACCACGAGGGCGCAGTCCCCCTTTTTCGTCACACGCGCTGACCTCGCCGCCGTCTCCATCCCACGATCCCAGTCTTCATGGACACGGCGGACAGCGCGATGGGATGCTACTACAACCCCGACGTCATGCGCTCCCCGTGTCTGAGCCCGTACAAGCGCAGGATCGACGAGTGGGCCGCCCTCGAGGTGTCGCGGGGATGCTCCACGGTGAAGTCCAAGCGCCGGCGCTTGACCACGCAAGCGCACTCGCCCGACGACCACCTCGGCGACCTCGGCGTCCTACCCGCCGAGCTCGTCGACGTCATCCTGCACAAGTGCGGCAGCAGAACGCTCGGCGCGCTGAACTGCGTGTCCAGGCACTTTCGCGATTCGTACATCACGGAGCGATGCGCCAAGGAGCGCTGCGAAGCGCATCCCCTGGTTGACAAAGTCGTTTTGGAAGATCAGTACCACGCCAACATCGCCCACCTGGGCGTCTCCAACCCGAAGCGCAAGGCGCCCAACTACGCGCGTCTACTCGACTTCGTCGAGCGCTCCGACGTCGCCGCGAGGACCAGCGCGTGCCTCTCACTCGGCGCGTTTCACACAGCCGTGCTGGGCGTCGCGGAGGCTGTCCCGGGTCTGCCCCCCGCCAAGCGCGTGTCGCCGAAGCGAACCGACGCTCGGTCGTTCTGCAACCGACGCGACATCGCGGACGTGCCGCCGTTCACGATGGACACGACGCAGTACCAATGGGGCGATGGCGCGGCGGCGGGCGGCGCGAACGGCGGCGACCTTCTCGTGTCGCTGTCCGAGGATGAGGACTCCAGGCCGCCGCCCGAGACGGTTCCCACTTCGATTGCCGAAAAAAGAGACGAGTTCGGAGTCGGAGTCGCAGCGCCCGTACCGCTGACGGAGGCGACGTGCGAGTTCAACCCCGCCACCGATGGAGGATCCAAGGAGGAGGAGGAGAACATGGAGACGGCCGAGGTGGAGATCATCACCCCCGCGGCGGCGGCTGCGGCGCGGGAGAAGGCTGGCCTGTCGCAACCGCGCGGGCGCACGATGTACACGTTCGGCCGCGGCTTCCACGGCCAGCTCGGGCAAGGTGGCTACGACGACGCCGCGGCTCCCGCGGCGGTCTCTTTCGGCACAGAGGCGGGCATCAAGGATACCACCGCGATCGAGAGCGTGTCCTGCGGCGCGTCGCACTGCGCGGCGGTCGATCCCGACGGCGTGCTCATGACGTGGGGGCTCGCTTCGAGCGGCGAGCTGGGCCACGGCGGGTGGACCCCGATCGAGGTTGACATCCCGCGGCAGGTGAACTCGATGGCGGGCGTCAAGGTGACGCAGATCGCGACGGGCGCGAACCACACCGTAATCGTGAGCGAAGGTGGCGGGCTGTGGACGTGCGGGCGGGGCCGCCACGGCCAGCTCGGGCACGGACACTTCAACGACGCGGGTCCGCTTCAGCGCCTGGAAGCGTTGAGGGGCATGAACGTAACGCGAGCCGTCGCGGGTGGAAGCCACACGGTGTGCCTGACGGACTGCGGGAGCGTGTGGTCGTGGGGCGCGTGCCGCCACGGCCAGCTCGGGCTCGGCGACGTCGCCTTCGCCACCGCCGCGGGGTGGGACAGCGGCGTCCCGTGGCCCTGCCTGGTCGAGCACCTCAACGACATCGACGAGCCGATCACGTCGCTCGCCGCGGGGGGCCACCACACCCTCTTCGTCACCGCGGGAGGCCAGCTGTGGGCATGCGGCCGCGGGCGGCACGGCGCCCTCGGCGTCGGCGTCAAGGGCACGCACCAGTGCTACTACTACTACGAGGAGGATCAGCGCGGCGCGGTGCGAGGTCCCAACGACCACCTCACACCGCGGCTCGTCCCCGTGCATCACAAGCCCGAGCCCGAACACCCGCCGGCGCCTGCGAACGCGGTGCACAAGGAGCGCAACACCGTCCGACGCGCGTTCAAGCGGTTCGAGCAGACGCAGAACGGCGCCGGTGCGTGCGCGGACGTGCTCTTCGGCCCGACGCCGCCCGCGAGGAAAGCGGGCGGCAGGCGGCTCAGCGTGTGCCACGACTCAACCGGCCGAGCAGAGTTGCTTCACGACGTCGCCAAGAAACACGACCCGGCGAAGAACCAGGCGTACCTCAAGCGCGCCGGAGCCAAGAAACGCGAGCTGGAACACCCAGGTGTCGGGGCCGAGACCGAGGATGACAGACGGCCGCCCAAGAACGGCGTGTGGATCAAGGTTCCGTGCGCGTGCGGCGACAAGTGCAAGGTGGTCCGAGCCGCCGCGGGTGGTAACCACTCCGCCGTGCTCACCGCGTGCGGAGCCGTGATGACCACGGGAAGTAACTCGTACGGCCAGTTAGGACACGGCGACGTTCAGAAGCGGTACGCGTTCACCCGCGTCGAGTCCCTCCGCGGCATCGGGCTCGCGACGGTGGACTGCGGCGAAGACCACACGGGCGCGGTGGCCGGGAACGGGCGCCTGTACCTGTGGGGCCGCGGCGACTGGGGCCAGCTCGGGTCGGGCGACGGGCGCTCGCACCGGGTCCCGGCGCCCGTGAACGGCGTGTCCGTGGCGCCGCCCGTCGCGAGGGAACACTACAGGGGGTACAACCACGAGTGCGACGTCGACGAGAACGAACGCGTGCGCAAGGAGAAGGAGGCGTCGGAGCGGGAGATGGGCGGGCCCCATCAGCACATGGTTAACGACGCCGCCGCCGCGGTTTACGACTGAGGGTTTCAGTTATAACTCGCGGCGATGAACGGAAGGGCGAGTCCGGCCGGGGATTACCGACGAGCTGATGGAATCAGATGGGGGAATCAATCAGAGGGTGGCCGCTGCGGACGACGGAGTCCGTCGCGGCGAATGGGATGAGGATGATGAGACTCACACTCACAAAACACGGGGCGGCTTTTTTTAAACAGCCGCCGAGACGACGAAGGAAAAAACCGTGACACGAGACGCGGGCGGGCGCCGAGACGCGGGTCGGTCGCCTCCCGTCGCACGATAGTAGAACACACACATTGAATGCCACGCGAGCACTCGAAGAACACTTAAGCACTCGTCTCTCGTCACAAATCGAATCTCCTAACTTTACTTACACCTTATGATGCATCTTGAGCGTGTGAACTTTCCTTCTCCGCCTGTTCTCCGCCCACGCCCCGACCGCGATCCACGCGAACACAAGCG